>WNGE01001019.1_pt1 | contig 57137 bp, 50 predicted proteins | sample 5400651 | NCBI WGS metagenome assembly WNGE01 (sample SAMN13153370, study PRJNA577476) | soil metagenome | isolation source: 60 cm soil or saprolite under grassland replicate 2 | place: USA:California | collected 2016-06-15 | reverse complement strand
CGCTGACCGCCAGCGGCGCGGGCGTGCCGGGCGGCGGCGGGGCGAGCGAGCGCAGCCGGGCGAACAGCGCCTCGGTCTGGCAGCGGCCCGGGTCGCCCCACACCCCGATCGCGACCTGGCCGCCCGGCTGCGCGCCGAGGCCCGGGCCGGCCGGATGGATTCCGGGGCGGCCGAGGCGGCGCTGTCCGCGGCCGGCCACCCGGCCACCCGCAGGCCTGCCCGGCCAGCCGACCTGACCGGCCGTGAGGTGGAGGTGCTCCAGTTGCTGGCCCGTGGCCTGTCCAACAAGGAGATCGCCGAGCAGCTGGTCATCTCGCGCCGGACGGCCGCCCACCACGTCGAGCACATCTACGCCAAGACCGGCACCACCAACCGGGCGCTGGCCAGCTTGTTCGCCGCCAACCACGGGCTGATCCCAGACCCTGCCACCCGTACGGAAGCCGGCTTCACCCCGGGAACGGCTGGTACCCGGAGCACAGGACCCGCATCCAGGTGATCCGCGGTCCTTCGGTGCGGTAGTAAGCCTGCTGCTCGACCACTCGCCCGCGGTCACCGCATCCGCCACTACGGCTGTCCCGCCGTCAGTAGCTGAACGTGGTCGCGGGTTCATCGCCGATCCATTCCCACAGCGGTACGGTGCCGCCGAGCGCGGCGTTCTCCACCAGGGTGTCCTCGGCCAGGTGCCGGGCGTTGAAGCAGATCGGGCAGACCAGCAGCCTGCCCCCGGCTTCGTTGTACCGCTTGGCCAGCTCCGGCAGCGGCGGGCAGCCCTCGCAGGCCACGCCCTGTATCACGCCCGTCGCCGCGAGCCGGACGGCTTCCTTGGTCAGGAACATCAGGGTCGGCCGTTGCTGCTCGGCCGCCGCCACGGCGACCAGGAACGCCACGGTGACCTTCTCGGGATCCTCCAGACCCGTCGTCAAGCTGACGACCGCCTTGCCGCTCATTGACCTCACCTCTCCGCATCGCGTTACTGCGAACGAGGATGCCGCCTGAAGTCGGCCGGCGCATGGGGCAGCTGCCCCATCTTCATGGCAGGCTGGACACGTGGTACTCCCGGTTCACGATGAGAACCCGCTGCGGCGGACCCCCTGGGTCACCTACGCCCTGGTCGCGGCCAACGTCATCGTGCTCCTGCTCACCCCCGCGTCGCGCGATTCGGTCACCGGCCCGTCCGCCCAGGCCCAGCTGTGCAGCCAGACGGCGTTCTACGACCACTACGCGGCGATCCCGCGCGAGCTCACCACCGGCCACCAGCTGCCCCAGGTCGCGACCGGCCAGCCGGGGCCCAGGCCGGACACCTGCTACGTGAGCAAGCCGCCGTACCACAAGGAGCCGGCCCTGTCCGTGCTGTTCGCCATGTTCCTGCACGCGGGCTGGCTGCACTTGCTCGGCAACATGCTGTTCCTCATCGTGTTCGGCAACAACATCGAGGACCGGTTTCGCAAGCTCCCCTACCTGCTCTTCTACCTGTTCGCCGGCTACGTCGCCGCGTACGGGTTCGCGTTCGCCAACCATGCCTCGGTGCAGCCCCTGATCGGGGCCTCCGGCGCGATCGCCGGCGTGCTCGGCGCCTACCTGGTGATCTACCCGCGGGCGAAGGTCTGGTCGCTGCTGCCGTTCCTGTTCTTCATCCCGGTGCGTATCCCCGCCTGGCTGGTCCTGGGCTCGTGGTTCGTGCTGCAGTGGGTGTACTCGGCCGGCTACGCCGCCTCCGGCGCGGGCGACGTGGCCTACCTGGCTCATGTCTTCGGTTTCGTGGCCGGCCTCGTCGTCGGCCTGTTCGTCCGGGCCGCCTCCCCGGCGCCCCAGTACCCTGTCCACCCCCGCTACCGCTGAGCCCACCCGCTTCGCGAACCGGCCCGATGTGATATTGAGCCGGTTATAGCGGACTCGAACAAGTTTCCCATCGCTTCACGGCTGGTCGGAGGCGTGTTCGCTTGTGTCATCGTAACCGTCCTGACCGGGATTGAGAATCCCCGACGGGGCGCGGAGGGTGGCGTCGGTGATCTCGGCCCAGATGGTGGCCTGCCGGCCTGCTTGTTCCGCAGATTAAAACAGGCTCTGCCAGAGCCCGATCAGCCGAATGCACGCAATGCGAAGTACACCGCCATTCCCGCCAAGACGGGTGACCCCAGGGCCAGGAAAAACGCCTCAATGAACCGGAAGTCACCGCCCTCCACCGGGGCGATCGAAACCGGCCAGCTGGGGTCATAGGCGATCTGGACCGTCTGGCCCTCCCTCTTCCCCCCAGCGCGTCCATAGTCGGTGTAACCGGCGTTGATCAGATGGCCCGATGCATCGGTGAAAGACACCTCGACCTTCGTCACCCATCCGCTGAACCCGGACGGGATGGAAACCAGACGCTCATCGAGACTCACGATGGTCGCGTCCGTGATCCGGCCCCGCTTGAACAGGCGGACAGCCGCCTGCAGCCTGAAGGCTGCCTCCGCGCCGGCCCCGGCGGCGCCCACCACCGACACAACCGCCGCCACCAGCAAACCCCCGGCGCTGAGGACGATCACCTTCGCGGTCACCAAAACCCACGCCAGCACACCCAGGCTGCCGACGACCCAGGCATAGCCCACCACCCGGCGCAACAACGTTGCGGTCCCCACTCTCAGACCACCCTCCTGCACCCACCACGGCACACCAAGACAATTGAACCCGCAAACCGGGCAGCGGACCATGCCTCTGGATGCCGTTACCCAGAACCAGTGCACAAACGCGGACAATCTGCGTGTGGCAGCCGACGGCGACGGCACAGGAATCAGCCACACGTAATCGGCAGCGGACTCGCAGCGCAGGGATCAGGGAATCCGATCACCCACTGTGATGACCGCCATGCCATCTTCGTGACCGCCGCCCACCAGCGCACCGCGCCCGGCGCGCGCCCAGCGCCCGGGCGACGTGCTCGTAGCGCCGTGCGTGCTCGCCCATGCCGTGCGTCAGCTGGACCGCGGCGCGCGGCTGGCCCGCAGGATCCCACCGGTAGGCGGCGATCGGCGTGCCGTCCGCTGACGTATAACTGAATGTGCTCGACGGCATCGTGACGTCCCTTCGGCGGCGGCCTGGCGTCGGCTAATCTAAGTTAAAAAACTGCTGGTTACAAGGGTTCAGATGGGACCGAACGGACTGGGTGCGTGCTCTCACGACCGTGAGGGGCGCCAGCCGATCTGCCGAGGCCGATGGTAATCTAACGCCTATTAAGAAACCTGAGGAGGGAAAGGTGCCTCCCGTGACGGTACCGGTGCCCATCGCCACCTCGTACTTCCAGTACGACCAGCAGGGCGTCGTGTTCAACATGTGGTACTTCGGCTGGTTCGACGACGCCATGACCCAGTTCCTCGGCGAGGTCGGCTATCCCTACACGGCGCTGAACGCCGACGGCCTCGACGTGCAGCTGGCGCACACCGAGGCGGACTGGCGCGACGCGGTGCGCTACGGCGAGCAGGTGGAAATCGACGTGGCCACCGAACGCATCGGCTCGACTAGCTTCACCCTGTCGTTCAGCGTCCGCGTCGGCGACCAGGTGCGCTCGACCGGCCGTACCGTCTACGTGGTGGTCGGCACCGATGGCTCGGGCAAGCGGCCGGTACCGCCCAAGCTCCGGGTCGGCCTTGAATCGGCGCTGATCACGGACTGCTGAAGGAGGCAGGATGCAGGACCCGTCCGGCGAGCTGGCGATCACCCGCGTGGTCAGCCTCCGGCGGCCCGCCCGGCCGGTTCGAGTACCGGCGCCGGACCGCCGGCGATCAGCGAGGCGGCCTGGTAGCCCAGCCCGCTGCTTCGCCGCGATCCACCAGGCCACGCTCAACAGCTAACTCTGCTGCGACGCGGATTGGCCGATAGCCGTTGCCGGCTGCCGGTCAGGCCGGCAGGACGGCGACGTCGTATTTCTGGCAATGGGGATCCCTGGTGACCAGGGTGAGGTCTTCACATTGCGCCTGGGCGATCAGCATACGGCCGAACGGGTCGCGGTGGATCTGCGGAAGGCGCCCGGCCGCGATGGCGTGCTCGAAGCCGATGGGAAGGGGAGTGAAACCGCTGTCCCGGATCCGCTCGGGAAGCCCGGACGGCTCGAGGAGTTTCCCGGCGGCCTGCTTGATGGCGACTTCCCATATGGTCGCGGCACTGACGTATACATGCGGCTCGTGATCGAGCCTGGCCTTGATGTCATCTGACAGGGTGGGATCGTCGGTCAGCCACCAGAGCACGACGTGGGTGTCCAGCAGCAGGCTCATGGCGTCATGCCGAAGTCACTGGCGATGGCGTCGTTGACCTCATCGGAGTCCCAGTCCGCTGCGACGACGAGCTGGCCGGCTCGTCAGCTGGACGTGGGTCGCTTGCGTGGCCGGGGCTTGCGCGCCGCAGTCCCGGCGTCACCGCCCTCGTGCTGATCCGCGAGACCGTGCCTGACCAGCGACTGCGCGGTCCGCACTACGGTGTCGAGCGAGCCACGGCGCGGGTTCCACCACTCGGCGGCCCAGTTGAGCGCGCCCAGCACCATCATCCGGGCCGCCATCGGCTCCAGGTCGGGCCGCAGCAGCCCGGCGTTCTCCGCGTCCTGCAGCAGCTTGCGCCACATGTCGCCGTACTGGGACGCCTCGGCCGCGTAGCGGATCGCGATGTTCTCGGGAACCTGGCCCGCGTTGCGGATCGAGGCGGTGGTGTAGTCCGAGATCTCCAGGCAGTACCGCAGGTGCGCCTCGACCGCCGCGTCGATGCGGTCTAGCGCGTCGGCGCCCGACGGCATAGCGGCCAGGACCCGGGTCATGTGCTCGCGTATGCGCGCGATGCCCGTCCACATGACCTCCTCGATAAGGTCCTCGCGGGACGGGAAGTAGTAGTAGATGGCCGGCGCCTGGATTTCCGCCTGGTCGGCCACGTCGCTCAGCCGCGTGCCCGCGTAACCCTTCCGGCTGAGCACGTGCGCGGCGGCATCGAGGATCCGTTCCCTGGTCCGCGCGGACTTGGAACCCGCGTTCTCCGGCGCCGCCACCTCCGGTTTTCTAGGCACGAGTCGAATTATAGGCGCCCGGCTTTTCCCGGCCCGTCCCCCGCCCGGGCGGCCGCGGCGCGCTCGCTCGTGCTTCCGATGTTCGGGCCCCGTCCGGGCCGCCTGATGTCCACCCCGCGGCCCAACCATAGTGTCGGAGTCAGGGAAGAAGGCTTTTACCCAGAAGTAGAAAGCAGGAGAGCATCAGTTCGTTTGTGTTGCATTGCGTAGTGCCTCGTTTCGGCGCGATGCTGCGCTGCGCCTCCATTGACGGCTGAGGCCTGGTTGCGTTTAGGCTAAATCAGTCAGACCTTGAGCGGCGGCCCGGCGGAGGACCATGTACCCAGGAACGTACGCGGCCGAGGCGCCGGACCGGGCCGCGGCGGTCATGGCCGGCACCGGCGAGACGCTCAGCTACGGAGACCTCGAGCGGCGCTCGGTCCAGCTGGCGCACGTGCTGCACGAGGCGGGCCTGCGGCCCGGCGACGTGGTGGCCCTGCTGACCGAGAACGACCTGCGCGCCTTCGAGGTGTACTGGGCCGCGATGCGGTCCGGCCTGTACATCACCGCCGTCAACTGGCACCTCAAGCCGGACGAGATCGCCTACATCGTCAACGACAGCGGCGCGACCGCGCTGATCGTGTCGGCCGAGCAGGCGCCCACGGCCGAGGCGATCACCGGCCTGACCACCGGGGTGAAGCTGAGGCTGGCCTTCGGCGGGCCGGTGAACGGTTACGGCCGCTACGAGGACATCATCGCCACCGCGTCGGACGAGCCGTTCGCCGATCAGCCGAACGGTTCTACCATGCTGTACTCCTCGGGCACCACGGGCCGGCCCAAGGGCGTCCGGCCGTCGCTGCCCGACCGCCAGGTGACCGAGCCCGGTGAAGCCCTGGCCGGCCTGGCCAGCATGTTCTTCGGCGTCAATCAGGACTCGGTGTACCTCTCGCCCGGGCCGATCTACCACGCGGCCCCGCTGCGCTGGAGCGGCTCCATCCAGGTCCTCGGCGGCACCGTGGTCATGACGAAGCGGTTCGACGCCGAACAGGTCCTGGCCGCCATCGGTGACCACCACGTCACCCACGCGCAGTTCGTGCCCACCATGTTCGTCCGGATGCTGCAGCTGCCGCAGGACATCCGGGACCGTTACGACGTGTCCAGCCTGCGGGTCGCCATCCACGCCGCGGCGCCGTGCCCGGTCGAGGTCAAGCACAAGATGATCGCCTGGTGGGGCCCGATCCTGTTCGAGTACTACGCCGGCACCGAGGGCAACGGCATGACGGCCATCGACAGCGCTACCTGGCTCACCAAGCCGGGCACCGTCGGCCGCGCCATCCTCGGCACGGTACGGATCTGCGCCGACGACGGGACCGAACTGCCCGCGGGCCAGACCGGCGGCGTCTACTTCGAGAGCGAAGAGATCCCGTTCGCCTACCACAACGACCCGGACAAGACCCGGGCCGCCCAGCACCGGGACCACCCGAACTGGACCACCCTCGGCGACATCGGCTACCTCGACGAGGACGGCTTCCTGTTCCTTACCGACCGCAAGGCGTTCACGATCATCTCCGGCGGCGTCAACATCTACCCGCAGGAAACCGAGAACGTGCTCGCGCTGCACCCGGCCGTCTACGACGTCGCGGTCATCGGCGTGCCCGACCCGGAGATGGGCGAGTCGGTGGCCGCGTTCGTCCAGCCCGCCCCCGGAGCCGTCCCGGGACCCGAACTCGAGCAGGAGATCATCGCGTTCGTGAAGTCGAAGATGGCCGGCTTCAAGGCGCCCAGGACCGTCCGCTTCGTCGACAGCCTGCCGCGCAGCGAGGCAGGCAAGCTGATGAAGGGCGAGCTCAGGGCCAGGTACGCCGGCGCCTGAAGGACGGTACTGAGGGTGACCCAGGAGGTTGGCGACGCCGCCGAGCTCGACCTGACCAGGTACATCAGGCCGGGCGCCCTGGTGGCCTGGGGTCAGGGCTGCGCCGAGCCGCTCACGCTGACCGAGGCGCTGGCCGGGCAGCGCCAGCAACTCGGCGGCGTCCGCTGCTTCTCCGGGATCTCGACCACGGCCGCGGTGCGCCCGGAGCACTGCGACTACCTGTCGTTCAGCTCATACACCGCGGCCGGCGCCAACCGGGCGCTGAGCGAGGCCGGGCTGCTCGACATCGTGCCCTGCCATTACTCCCAGCTGCCGGATATCCTCGGCCGCGGCCCGCTCCGGGCCGACGTGCTGTTCCTGGCGCTGCCGCAGGCCGGGCCCGACGGCACGTTCGGCCTCGGCCTGGCCGCGGACTACCTGGCCCCGCTCATCGGCCGGGCCGGCACGGTGATCGCCGAGGTCAACGACCAGGTGCCGGACGTCGGCGGCGACCGCAGGCTGAGCCGCGGCGAGATCGACGTGCTCGTCCGCACCTCGCGGCCGCCCGCCGAGTATCCGGGCAAACCGGCCAGCGATGTCGATATAGCGATAGCAGAGCACGTCGCGGGCCTGGTGCCCGACGGCGCCACCCTCCAGGTCGGTATCGGCAGCCTGCCCGCCCTCGTGCTGCGCCACCTGTGCGGCCACCGTGACCTGGGCGTGCACTCCGGGATGATCACCGACGAGATCGCGGAGCTGATCGAGGCCGGCGTGATCACCGGGGCGCGCAAGCGCGCCGACCGGGGCCTGACCGTGACCGGCCTCCTGCTGGGCACCAGCACCCTGATCAAGAGGGCTGCCGTCGATAAGTCGATTCAGCTGCGCGACACCCGCTACACCCACGACCAGGCAATACTCGCCGCCCAGCACGCCCTGGTCGCGGTCAACTCGGCCATCGAGGTCGACCTGACCGGGCAGGCCAACGTCGAGGTCGCGGCCGGCCGCTACGTCGGCGGCACCGGCGGCGCCGCGGACTTCCTGCGCGGCGCGTCCCGGTCGGCCGGCGGCGTCCCGGTGATCGCGCTTCCCTCGACCACGGGGCGGTCCGCCGCTCTGCCGTCCACCACCGGGACGGCCAGCCGCATCGTGGCCCGGCTGAGCGGCCCGGCCGGCCTGTCCCGGGCTGACGCCGGCGTGATCGTGACCGAGTATGGAGTGGCCGACCTGCGCGGGCTGAGCCTGGCCCGGCGGCGCGAGCGGATGCTCGCGATCGCCCACCCGGACCACCGGGCCGCGCTCGAATCAGCGGCCGCAGACTGAACGGAGGACCAGAGATGACCACTAGTCGCAGGGCAGCGATCGTCGCACCGGTGCGGACCCCGGTGGGCACGTTCGGCGGGAGCCTGCGGGCCGTCCCCGTCGAGGAGCTCGCCGCCACCGCGATCAAGGCGGTGCTCGAACGGACCGGGATCGACCCCGGACTGGTCGACGACGTGTCCTTCGCCCAGTCCTACGTCAACGGCGAGACACCCTGCATCGGGCGGTGGGCGGCGCTGCACGCCGGCCTGCCGGTCAGCGTGCCCGGGCTGCAGATCGACCGGCGCTGCGGCGGCGGGCTGCAGGCGGTCGTCACCGCGGCGATGATGGTCCAGACCGGCGCCGCCGACGTGGTGCTGGCCGGCGGGGCCGAGTCGATGAGCAACGCCGAGCACTACACGACCTCCGTCCGCTGGGGCGCCCGGGCCGGGAACCAGGTCCTGTACGACCGCATCGACCGGGGCCGGGAGCGGTCGCAGCCGGAATGGCGGTTCGGCAAGATCTCCGGGATGATCGAGACCGCGGAGAACCTCGCCACGCAGTACGGCATCACCCGGGACGAGGCGGATGCCTACGCCGCCCGCAGCCACCAGCGGGCCGCGGCCGCCTGGGACGCGGGCGTGTTCGACGACGAGGTGGTCCCGGTCCAGGTGCCGCAGCGGCGCGGCGACCCGGTGACGGTCACCCGGGATGAGGGGGTGCGGCCCGACTCCACGCCGGAGGGCCTGGCCAAGCTGCGCACCATCATGCCGGGCGGCACGGTCACCGCGGGCAACGCGAGCCAGCAGAACGACGCGGCCGCGGCGTGCCTGGTGGTGGCCGAGGACCGGCTGGCCCCGCTCGGCCTGGAACCGCTGGGCTACCTGGCAGGCTGGGCGGCGGCGGGCTGCGAGCCGGCCACCATGGGCATCGGCCCCGTCCCGGCCGTGGAGAAACTATTTTCCCGAACGGGCCTGGCTTTTCCCGACATCGACCTGATCGAGCTCAACGAGGCGTTCGCGGTCCAGGTCCTCGCCGTGCTGGCAGGCTGGGGGTGGAACGAGCCGGACAAGCTCAACGTCAACGGATCCGGCATCTCGCTCGGCCACCCCATCGGCGCCACCGGCGCCCGGATGCTGGCCACCGGCCTGCGCGAGCTGCGCCGAAGGAACGGCCGCTACCTGCTGGAGACCATGTGCGTCGGCGGCGGCCAGGGCATGGCCGCGATCTTCGAAGCCGCCTGACACCCCGGCTCCCGCCCCTGAGCTCTGCCCCCGGCTCCCGCTCCTGAGCTCTGCCCCCGCTCCTGCCCCTGAGCTCTGCCCCGGCTCCTGCCCTCCTCCGCCCCACCCGCAACTACAGTCACACCTACCTACCACGCAACGCCACCTCCATGATCGCGAAGGCTTTACTACTCCCTGCAGTAGTAAAGCCTTCGCGATCATGGAAAGCGTGTTCTAAGCAGGCTGCCGAAGCGGGCCGACTGCTACTCGCCGATGGTGACCGGCGGGTCGAGGTCGTCCGTGGCGATCACCTGGCCGAGCAGCGCGGCCAGCTCACGGCACTGCTGAGCGGTCAGCCGGGCGGTCAGCTGCCGGTGGATGGCCTGGCGGTAGACCGGCCAGGCGCGCCGCAGCGCCTCGCGGCCGGCCGGGGTGAGCACGGCGAAGCTCGACCGGCCGTCGGCCTGGTCGGGCTGGCGTTCGGCCAGCCCGGCGGTGGCTAGTTCGTCCACGACCCGGCTCACCCGGGTCCGGCTGAGCACCGTGCGCTGGCCCAGCTCGCTCATCCGCAGCCTGCGGTCCGGGGCGGTGTTCAGCTCCAGCAGCACGTCATACCAGAACAACGGCACCTGGCCCGCGGCCCGCAGGTCGGCCTCGACCGCGGGCACCAGCCTGCTGTGCGCCACCAGCAGCCCACGCCACGCGTCGACCGCGGGATCGCCGCCTGCGCCCCCGGAAGCAGAGCCGTCCGCGGTGGCGGCGCCTTCCGCGGGGCTTTCCGTTATGCCGCCGGTCTGCGCCGGGGCGCTGCTCGCCGGACCCTTCGTCACGCCGTCAGCCTAGCATTTGCGTGCGTGCGCGAGCACATATATTATGTGCGTGCGCACACTCTTTTCTAACTGGAGGATCTCATGACACAGACCGAGTGCGGTCCGGCCGTCACCCGGATCGCGGACGGAGCCGAGCTCCCGGCGCCCGGCCGGTGGCAGATCGACCCCGGCCACACCGAACTCGCCTTCATCGGCCGTCACTTCATGCTGACCAAGGTCCGCGGCCGGTTCACCGGCCTGTCCGGGGTGATCGAGGTGGCGGAGGCGCCGGGCGACAGCACGGTCGCCGTCACCGTCGACATGACCACGGTGGAGTCCGGCAACGACGCCCGCGACGAGCACCTCCGCTCCGCGGACTTCTTCGACGTCGCGCACCATCCCACGGCCACCTTCTCGGCGCGCGCGGCCGGCTGGCAGGGGACCAGGGGAGTGCTGGCGGGGGAACTGACCCTCCGCGGCGTCACCCGGCCGGTCAGCCTGCAGGCCGAATACGTCGGCTACACCGCCGACCCCTGGGGCGGCCACCGGGCCGTCTTTACCGCCGCGGGCACCATCGACCGGGAAGACTGGGGCCTGACCTGGAACCTGCCGCTGGACGGCGGAGGGCTCGTGGTCTCAAACCAGATCCGCATCGAGATCGAGCTCGAGGCGGTGCTCCAGCCCTGAGCGCCCTGAGCGCCACTGTCGCCCGGCCCGCTATGATCATCCGGTGCCTGAGCAGCTGACAGCGACTTCGATCCCGGCGCTACTGCGCCGGGGTGCCGTGATCGTGGCGGCCGGGCGGGTGGCGCTGGGCCTGACCGCTCTGGCGTGGCCCGCGGTACCGGCCCGCCCGTGGGTCGGCGCCTCAGCGGACGACCTGGCCGCGCGGGTGTTCGGCCGCGCCCTGGGAGCGCGTGACCTCGCCCTGGGGCTGGGCGCGCTGGCGGCCCTGCAGGGGCCGGGCGCCGAGCCAGGACCGGCCGCCACCTGGGTCGCCGCGGGTGCCCTGTCCGATGCCCTGGACGTGGCGGCCAGCGTGGCCTCGTGGCGCGAGTTGCCGCGGGTAACCCGGTGGCTGGTCGCCGCGTCGGCCGGCGGCGCGGCCCTGACCGGCGCGGCCGCCGCGCTGACCTCGGCGACCTCGCGCGCATCGTCCGGACCGGCCTAGCAGCGGCCTACGCTAGATAGATGGCGGCACGATCGCGCCGGGCCCGGCTCGCGGACGTACACGAGCTGGCCCTGGGCATGCCGCACGTCACGATCTGGCCGGGATCGCGCGAAAACCCGATCTACCAGGTCGGCGGGAAGTCCTTCGTGTTCTTTCGCAACCCGCGCCCGGACGCCGTCGATCCCGTCACCGGTGAGCGCTACCCGGACGTGATCGTGTTCTGGGTACCGTCTGAGTCCGACAAGCAGGCGCTGGTCCAGGATCCTGGGTCGCCGTTCTTCACCACGCCGCACTTTGACGGCCACCCGTCGGTGCTGGTGCGGGGGAGCCGGATCGGCGAGCTCACCGTGCGGGAGCTGACCGAGGTGATCGAGGACGCCTGGCTGTCGCGGGCCTCCCGCGCCAGGGCCGCGGCCTGGCTCAGCACCCGGCCCGGCGGCGGCAGCTAACCCGCGGCGTCTGCGGCGGCTGGGGTAATGTCCCGACAATGGAGGATGAAGACGGTTACTTCGGCGAGCGTGTCGCCGCGACGTACGACGGCACCTCCGGGGTCTTCGGACCGGGCACGGTAGAGGCGACGGCCGGGGTCCTGGCCGAGCTGGCGGGCGGCGGGCGGGCGCTGGAGCTGGCCATCGGCACCGGCCGGATCGCGCTGCCGCTGACCCGCCGCGGCGTGGAGGTGCACGGCATCGAGCTGTCCCGGGCCATGGTGGCCCGGCTGCGCGCCAAGCCCGGCGGCGAGGACATCCCGGTCGCCATCGGCGACATGGCCACCACCACGATGGACGGCACGTTCTCGCTGGTCTACCTGGTGTTCAACACGATCATGAATCTGACCAGCCAGGACGCGCAGGTCGCCTGCTTCCGCAACGCCGCCCGCCACCTGGAGCCCGGCGGTTGCTTCGTCATCGAATGCCGGGTTCCCGAGCTGCGCCGGCTCCCGCCGGGGCAGAACGTGCTGCCCTGGCATGTCAGCGAGGAAAACTGGGTGGCCTACTCGTATGACCCGGCCACCCAGGCCATGCACGGGCACTACGTCGAGTTCAGCGGCGGTCAGGGCGAGTACCACACCATGCCGTTCCGGTACGTGTGGCCGTCGGAGCTCGACCTGATGGCGCAGCTGGCCGGGATGCGGCTGCGGGACCGGTGGGACGGGTGGGGCAGGCAGCCCTTCACCAGCGAGAGCAGCCAGCACGTCTCGGTCTGGGAGAAACCCGGCCCGTTAGGCTTACGGCACAATGGCCTGATGGATGCCGACGTCGTGGTCATCGGGGCCGGCGCGCTGGGCCTGAGCACCGCCCTGCACTGTGCGCTGGCCGGCCGGTCGGTCGTGGTGGTGGACCGCCACACCGCCGGATCACAGGCTTCCGGCCGGGCGGCGGGCCTGTTCAAATCGGTCCAGGCGGACAAGCTGCGCACCCGGCTCGCCCGGCGCAGCATCACCCGGGCGCTCAGCTTCGCCGACTGGGCGGGAGTACCGCTGCCGGTGGCCCGCCCGGGGAGTTTCCTGATCGCCAGGACGCCCCAGCACCGCGAGTACCTCGGCCAGGAGCTGGCGCAGTCCCGGCGGTGGGGTGCCGACGTCCGTGAGGCTCCCCGGACCGAGCTGAGCTACTACCGGCCAGCCGGTGACGAATACGTGCTGTGGTGCCCGGAGGACGTCTACATCGAAGAGCCGGCCAGCCTCATCCAGGCCTGCCTGGCGGCCTGCCGGCGGCACGGGGCCGCGGTGGCCGAGAACGAGCCGGTCATCGGGATACCCGTCACCGCCGGCCGCGCGGTCGGCGTCGAGACCGAACGCCGGTCGATCGCCGCGCCGGTGGTCGTGGACGCGGCGGGCGGCTGGGTCCGGCAGGTGGCCGGCCTGGCCGGGGCCCGGGTACCGGTCGCCCCGGTCCGCCATCAGCTGCTGATCACCGAGCCCGCGAGCAGCATCGACCCGGCCGACGCGATCGCCCGGGTAGTCGACGCCGCCGTCTACCTGCGCCCGGCTCGTGGCGGGCTCATGGTCGGCGGGTTCGAGCCCGGCCCGCTGCCGGTCGACCCGGAGCAGCAGCCGGCCTCGTTCAGCACCGATGACGTGCCGCTGAATCTCGGCGTGCTGCGCAAGCTGGCCGGCCAGGTCGCGGCCGAGGCACCGGCCGCGGACAGCACCCCGGTCGCCGAGCACCGCGGCGGGCTGTTCACCATGAGCCCGGACGGGCGCTTCGTCGTCGGCCCCGTGCCGGACCTGCCCGGCCTGTGGGTGGCCAGCGGATGCAACGGCTCGGGGTTCTCGTCCTCGCTCGCGATCGGCGAGGCCCTGGCCGCCTGGATTTCCAGCGACACGCCGCCACCGGGCATGACGGCGCTGGCCCCGGACCGGTTCGGCCCGCTGACCGACGACACGCTCGTTTCCCGCGGGCTCTGGCAGTACGCGCACTACTACGATCCCGCCGCCGGCACCCCCTAGCGCCCTTTGCGTGTCGGGTGGCCCTCCGGTAGCGTCCGCGGCGACGCAGCTCTTACACGTGACCAGGGCTAACGCGGCCCTCCCGCTGCCGGGGCTGGTCACGGGCGGATTTGCTATTTCACATGCTGCTGGATGCCTTACTCAATCGCCCGGGGCGGCCGGTCACGACCCCGGCGAGCCGGTGGTGAGGCCGGACCTGTGGGCGACGGCGGCGGCCTCCACGCGGCCGGTGACGCCGAGTTTGGCCAGGATGTTCGAGACGTGCACGCCGGCGGTCTTCGGGCTGATGAACAGGGCCTGGGCGATTTCCCGGTTGGTGTGCCCGGCGGCGACCAGCAGCAGGATCTCGCGCTCGCGGCCGGTGAGGCCGAGCCGGGCGAGCTCGTCTTCCCGCGCCGGCGCGGAGCCGGCCGTGAGGCTGATCCGCGCGCGCCGGGCGAGAGCGGCGGCGATCGGCGCGGCGCCCAGCCGTTCGGCGATCGCGTGGGCCTCGCGCAGGGTGTCGGCTGCGTTGTCGCGATCGCCGGCAGCCAGGCGGGCCTCGGCCAGCCGTAGCAGCGCGTAGCTGAGCTGATACGGGTTGCCGACAGCCCGCCAGGCGTCCGCGGCGGCGGCCCAGGCGCTGCCGTCCGGTGGCCCGATGGCCCGCGCGTGCTCGGCTGCCACCAGTGACCGGTACGCCAGCAAGACCGGAAACTGCGACGGGGCGGGCAGGTCGGCTGCTATCCGGGCCAGCTCGGCGCAGCGGGCCGTGATCCGCTCCGGAATCTCGCGGTGCCTGGCCCGCAGCCGGTCCGCCTCGTCCGCCTCGGCCCGCGTCCCCAGCCAGACCAGCGGCCAGGTATACCGCGCTCCGTAGAGCAGGTCCGCGCCGGGCAGCCGGAGCCCGGCGCCGGCCGCGTTCCGCGCGGCGGCCAGGTCGCCTTGGCCCAGCGCGGTCAGCGCCGTGATGTAGCGCGCTGACTGCGCGACCTGGTAGTCCGTCGTGTCGCTCATGTCCCTCAGCGCCGCGCGCAGCTCGCGGTCGATCTCGTCGTACTGGCCGCGCATCGCGGCGAGTTCGGCGCGCAGCTTCCGGAGCAGGGCGCCGAACTGCCCTTCCGGCTGGCCGGCCAGCCCTTCGGCGGTCACCTGGTCCGCCTGGGCCCACTGTCCGAGGCACAGCAGGCTCTCGGCCTGGTTGTGGACGAGTTAGCAGCCGTACGTGCGGGCCATCCCGGCCCGGACCGCCAGTTCCGCCCCCTCGGCTGCGTACTGGCAGGACGGCGAGAGCGTCCTCGTGGCGTAGGCCACGCATCTGGTGGCTTGCGGCAGGTCGCGTCAGGGCCAGGCCAGAATGCCGGCGTCATCCACGCAGCGGAACCACCAGTCGAGGCTGTACTCGTCGACGGGCTCCAGGGCGACCTCGTATTCCACCGTGCCGGGGTCGCGGCCGGCCAGTGTGCGCGGCTGGCGCGGCGCTGCAACGGCGGGACCGGGGCGACGGTTGCCAGCCAGCGCCGGACCGGCCACTCTGGCAGTGGGCCGCTGCGGCCGCGCGGCGGGAGGGAGAGTCATGACCGTGATGGCGCCGCCAGGAATGGGCTTCATGACCGACGCGGTCGCGCACTGGGCCGCGGTACGGCCGGACGCTGAGGCGCTGACCTACGGCGGGGTCCGGTGGACGTGGGCGCAGTGGCAGGACCGGATCCGGCGGGTGGCCGGCGGCCTGGCCGCGCTCGGCCTCGGGCGCGGCGACCGGGTGGCGTTCCTGGAGAAGAACAACCCGGCCTGCCTGGAAGTGGCGCTGGGGGCGGGGCTGCTCGGCGCGGCCAGCGCCGTGGTCAACTGGCGGCTGGCGGCCGGCGAGCTCGATTACGTGATCAACGACTCGGGGGCCAGCGTGCTGTTCGCCGGGGCCGAACTGCTGCCGGCGGTCGAGGCCATCCGGGACAGGCTGCCCGGCGTCACCGACGTGATCACGGTGGGCGGGCCGGACGACGGCTACGAGGCGTTCCTGGCCACCGCCCGGCCCGCCGACCGCGGCCGCGACGTGACCGCGGAGGACCTGTGGCTGGTGATGTACAGCTCCGGCACGACCGGGCGGCCGAAGGGCGTGATGCTGTCGCACCGCAACATCGTCGAGCACACTCAGCACGCGGTCCCGCTGGCGCCGCTGGGCCCGGGTGACCGCAACCTGGTCGCGATGCCGCTGTTTCACGTCGGCGGCACCGGCTATGCGATGTTCGGCATCTACGCGGGGGCGCCGAGTACGTTCACCCGCGAGCCTGACCCGGCGTCGCTGCTGGCGGCGTTCGCCGCCGGGACCACCCACGCGTTCGTGGTGCCGGCGGTGGTGTCCGCGCTGCTCGCCGCCGGCGAGCAGGCCATCACCGCGCTGAGCGACCTGAAGTACCTGCTCTACGGGGCCGCGCCGATGCCGCTCGCGATGCTGCGCCAGGCCCTCGCGGCGTGGCCCGGGCTGAACTTCGTCCAGGTCTACGGCCAGACCGAACTGGCCGGCGTGATCAGCGCCCTGTCCCCGCAGGCACACCGGGACGCCTCGCGGCCGGACCGGCTCCTCTCGGCTGGCACCGTGCTGCCCGGCGCCGAAGTGCGCGTGGTGGACCCGGCCACCGGCCAGGATGTCGCCGCGGGTCAGCCGGGCGAGTTCTGGTTCAGGTCGGCGCAGCGGATGATGGGCTACCTGAACAGGCCGGCTGACACCGCCGAGGCGATCACCGACGAGGGCTGGCTCCGCAGCGGTGACATCGGGCACGTCGGCGACGGCGGCTACCTGTTCGTCTCCGACCGGGTCAAGGACATGATCATCACCGGCGGGGAGAACGTCTACTCACCCGAGGTCGAGCAGGTCGTGGCCGAGCACCCGGCCGTGGCCGAGGTCGCGGTCATCGGCGTTCCCGACGACCGCTGGGGCGAGGCCGTCAAGGCGGTGATCGCGCTCCGGCCCGGGCAGCACGCGACCGGGCCGGAGATCATCGGCTTCGCCCGGGAACGCATGGCTCACTACAAGTGCCCGAGCACCGTCGACGTCGTCGACGCGCTGCCGCGCAACCCCAGCGGGAAGATCCTCAAGCGCACGCTGCGCGCCCCGTATTGGGAGGGGCGCGACCGGCAGATCTGACTAACCGGACGAGGCGGCTTCGCCGAGATAGCTGGCCGCGAGCAGCGCACTGTCCTTGCTCAGCTGCCCGGCGCTGCCGGTGGCCGCCAGTTCGCCGTGGGACAGGATGTAGCCGCGATCGGCGATCTTCAGCGCCAGGTGCACGTGCTGCTCCACCAGCAGCACGCCGGTCCCGTTGCCGGTCGCGGCGGCCCGGACCGCCGGCAGCAGCCGGTCCACGATCACCGGGGCCAGACCCAGGCTCATCTCGTCGAGCATGAGCAGCTTCGGCCTGCGGCTGAGGGCCCGCGCGAGCGCCAGCATCTGCTGCTCGCCGCCGGACAGCAAGCCGGCCTTGCGCCCGCGCAGCTCGCGCAGCGCCGGGAAGTGGTCGAAGGCGGAATCCAGCTCGGCCTGGCCGAACATGCCGTCCAGCCGGAAATGCTCGGCCACCGTCAGGCCGAAGAAGATCCCGCGGTCGTGCGGGACGTGCGCGAGGCCGAGCCGCGCCCGCGCGGTCGGGGAGACGCCCGCGAGATCCTGGCCGCACAGGCGAACCGCGCCGCCGGCGGGCTTCAGCAGCCCGGAAATCGCCCGCAGCGTGGTGGTCTTGCCGGCGCCGTTGGCGCCGAGAAGCGCCACGACCTCGCCACGGCCCACGGTCAGCGTCAGATCGCGCACGACCGGCGCACGGTAATAGGCGACGCTCAGCCGGTCGAGTTCGAGAACGGTATCGCCTCCGGTTGCCATCCGCCTCCCCACCTTCGCCGGCCGCCGTCAGCACGCGCTTACCTGGCACAACCGCCACCAGCTTCCACCACCGCGGCTTTCCCCGGCATTGGCGTCCACGCCAACTTGCCCGGCGCGGATATGTGCCCTCCGCACACTTGACACGATCGTGACCTGGATTGTCAACAAAATAGTTGACGAGAGCTAGCTGCCGGTTTTTCCTGAGGAAGTATTTCCTGCAGGCTTCCCGATGCCCTCCGGAGAATGCGATGGAGCGAATCCCTGCCACGCATGCCAAAAGGCTGATACGGCCTGAGGAACCGACGTTCTAGGCGGACGATCCCAGGGCCCGCGGCCCGGGCGCATGTGGCGAATCTGGGGGAACCTGGCGTGTTCTGGGGCAACAATAAAGGCTCTCGGTCATCGGTGATGCCGTGACGAGTTACCCACCAGGAGGAACCACCGTGCGAAGACACAACAGACTCGGCCTGGCCGGCTTTGCCGCGGTCGCCGCAGCGGTGCTGGCGGCGGCGGGCTGCAGCAGCAGTTCGAGTTCCAGCTCAACCGCTGGCACCTCGACGAGCACGGCGCCGGCCAGCAGCCTTCCGGCCAGCACGGGCACCGGGGGCCAGGGCGCCCAGTCCGTCACCAACTACCTGACCTACACCGGCGGCAAGGCCGGCCCGGCGGACAAGTCGCTGCCGCCGGTCTACATCGGCTACGTCAACCAGCAGGGCGGCCCCACGGCCGTTGGCCTGCTGGCCACCGCCGGCGCGAAGATGGCGGTCGACTACGCCAACGCCGAGCTCGGCGGCGTCGGCGGCCACCCGATCCAGCTTGTCACCTGCTTCATCGCCTCGGCCGAGGAAGAGGGCACGGTCTGCGCGCAGAAGTTCCTCGCGAACAAGAAGGTGAACGTGATCGAGCTGGGTGGCGTCGCGGTCGGCGTGCAGTCGTTCTTCGGCACGCTGGGCGGCGCCAAGCCGGTGGTCGATGGCGTCGCGGCGACCCCGGTCGATTCCGTGCAGAAGAACGCGGTGATCCTGTTCGGAGACGCCACCCACATTCTCGCGCCGTTCGGCACGTACGCGAAGGACGTCCTGCACGCCAAGACCGCGGCGCTCGTCTACCCGTCAGACAACGCCGGCATCGCCGTGGGCGCCGCGGCGATCAAGGCCGGCCTCGTGGCGGCCGGGATCTCCGTCAAGGCGGTCGGTTACCCCGAGACCCAGACCGACCTGACCTCGGTGCTCACCGCGGCGGGCGCGCAGACGGCCGACATGGTGATCCCGTACAGCGACACCGCCGGCTGCGTGAACCTCGCCAAGAGCCTCAAGACGCTCGGTATCACCGATACGAAGAAGATCGTCTCGGCGCCGCTGTGCCTGAATGGGCAGGTCATCAAGGGCCTCGGCGACTTCCCGCACTGGACATACTCGATCGCGAGCTCGCTGTTCGGCGACCCGTCCGACCCGGGCATGCCGGCCTACGAGGCGGTGGCGAAGAAGTACTCCACCGAGGCGAACGCGCCCGACCCGTGGAACATCGTCGACTTCGGCCAGACGCTGACCACCATCAAGATCATGAACGAGGTCGGCTACGCGAGCCTGTCCCCATCGGCGATACTGGCCAAGGCAAAGGCATTCACCGGACCGCAGGCGCTCGGCGCCCCCGCGCTCGCCTGCGGCAAGTACTCCAACGCGCCGGGCGTGTGCAACGACCGCATCCAGTTCTTCGAGTACACGGGCGGCGTGACTAGCGGCAAGCCCAACTGGGCCAAGGAGGCCGGCTGGCTGCAGCCGCCGTCTTAGCATCACCGTCCCGATCCCCGGCCCTGGCAAGGAATGACCAGTGCAACAGATCCTGCTGTTCATCTTGCTCGGACTCGGTTCCGGCGCGCTGATCGCCGGCATCGCGCTCGCGGTAGTGCTGACCTACCGAGGGTCGGGGATCATCAACCTCTCCACCGGCGCCATCGCGATGCTCGGTGGCTACGCCTTCTGGGCGCTGAACGCCGGAAAGCTCGCCACGCTGCCGACCGCCGTGGCGCTGCCGCTCAGCCTGCTGTTCGTCCTCGCGGTCGGCGCGATCACCGAGTTCGCCGTTTACCGGCCGCTGCGCAACTCCTCGCCGCTGGCCAAGCTCGTCTCCTCGCTCGGGGTGCTGCTGATCGCGCAGTCGGCGATGATCCTCGCCTTCGGCGTCACCCCGCAGCCGGAACCCGGCATCCTGCCGGCCAGCGTCGTGCACATCTTCGGCGCGGTGGTCCCGGTCAACCGGTTCATCCTCACCGGCCTGGTGATCGTGGCCGCCGCCGGGCTGGCCGCGCTGTACAAGTGGACCCGCTTCGGGCTCGCCACCCGGGCCGTCGCGGAGAACGAGGCCGCGGCCATGCTCAGCGGCCTGTCGCCGAACATCATCTCGCTGACCAACACGCTGCTCGCGTCCCTGCTGGCCGGGGCGCTCGGCATCCTGGCCGCCTCGATCACCCAGCTTGACCCGAGCACGCTGCCGCTGCAGATCATCCCGGCGCTGGCCGCCGCGCTGATCGCCTCGTTCACCTCGTTCGGCATCGCGGCCGGCGCCAGCTTCGGCATCGCCATCATGTACTCGCTGCTCCAGTACGCGTCGGCACAGTCCTGGTTCCCGCAGTCCGGCGGGGTCTCGCTGCCCGGCGTCACCGACCTGCTGGCGTTTCTCATCATCGTCGTCGTGCTGTTCTGGCGCGGGTCGCGCATTCCCGGCCGCGGCGAAATCGTCGAGCGGCGGCTGCCCGAGGCGCCCCGCCCGCAGCACCTGGTCCGCGCCGGGCTGATCAGCGCGCTCGCTGGCGCGGTGCTGCTGATCGTGTTCCCGTTCGACTTCCGCGAGGCGCTGATCAATACGCTGATCGGCGCGCTGATGGCGCTGTCGCTCGTGGTGGTCACCGGCTTCGTCGGCCAGATCTCGGTCATCCAGCTCGCGCTGGCCGGCGCCGCCGGATTCACGATCTCGCACATGGCCGTGAATTTCGGCATCACGTTCCCGGTCGCGGCGCTGGCCGGCATCGCGGTCGCGGTGGTCATCGGCCTGATTACCGCGGTATCCGCGGTCCGGGTCCGCGGCGTGAGCCTGTCCGTCGTCACACTCGCCGGCGCCGTCGCCATCGAGAACTTCGGCTTCGTCAACAGCACCTGGGGCGGCGGCCTGGCCGGCTCGCCGGTGCCTGAGCCGAAATGGTTCGGGCTCGATCTCGGCCCGAACGGCCCGTTCCGCGGCATCGACGGCAACCAGCCCAGCCCGGTCTTCGGCTGGGTGACGCTGATCTGCTGCGTGCTCGTGTGCGTCGGGGTGGGCTACATCCGGCGCGGCACGCTCGGGCAGCGGATGCTCGCGGTGCGCTCCAACGAGCGCGCGGCCGCCGCCGCGGCGATCAACCCGCGCACGGTGAAGCTGTACGCGTTCGGCATCGCCGCGTTCATCGCCGGCGTCGGCGGCGTGCTGTACGCGTACAACTTCGGCTCCGTCAGCGCCGACCGGTTCGACGCGGTGACCGCGCTCAGCCTGATCGCGTTCGCCTACGCGGGCGGCATCACGCTCATCTCCGGCGCGGTGTTCGCTGGCCTGCTGTCCGCGCAGGCGCTGATCCCGCACGCGCTCGACAAGTGGTTCGGGCTGAACGGGAACTGGTTCCTGCTGGTCGGCGGCTTTCTGCTGATCTTCACCCTGCAGCAGAACCCAGCGGGCGTGGCCGGCGACATCTACCGGCGGATACACAAGCGATCCGTGGTCCGCGCGCCGGATACGGCCGCCGCGGTTCCCGCGCGCGCCGAACAGCGCACCGGACCAGCCGATCTCGCGCGCCGCCCCGCCGTGCTGAGCGTCACCGGCCTGTCCGTCGCGTTCGGCGGCGTGCACGCGCTGCGTGAGGTCACGGTGAAGGTGCGCGAGGGTGAGCTGGTCGGTCTTATCGGCCCGAACGGTGCGGGCAAGACCACGCTCATCGACGCCGTCTCCGGCTTCGTTCGGTGTACCGGCCAGGTGGAGCTATCCGGGTCCGACATCGGGGGACTGCCGGCCTACCAGCGCGCCCGCCGCGGGCTGGGGCGTACCTGGCAGAGCACGGAGCTGTTCGACGACCTCGACGTGGGAGAGAACCTGACGGTGGCGGCCAGGAATGGCTCGGAACCGAAGCCCGCCCAGGCGCTCGACCTGGTCGGCATGGGCTGGGCGGCCGGGGCCATGCCCGCCGATCTGTCCATGGGGCAGCGCAAGCTGGTCGGCGTCGCCCGCGCGCTCGCCGCCAGGCCCCGGCTGCTGTGCCTGGACGAGCCCGCGGCCGGCCTGGACAGCCGGGAGAGCGCCGAACTCGGCGCCCGGCTGCGCGCGCTGGCCGATCAGGGCCAGTCGATGCTGCTGATCGAGCACGACATGGGGCTCGTGCTGGGCATCTGCGACCGGGTGATCGTGCTCGAGTTCGGCCAGGTGATCGCCGAAGGCCTGCCGGACGCCGTCCGCCAGGACCCGCGGGTCATCGCCGCCTACCTCGGCGACGGCGCGGCCGTCACCACCACCAACCTCGTCGACGAGCAGGCGGAGTGAGCATCACCTCCGGGGTACGTTTGTGGTGGTGAGCGGCACGGAACCAGCAGCGCGGCCACCGGACATCCGTGATGCACGGCGCCTGTTCCCTGCGACGCTACGATCGAGGCGATCGTCGAGGCCGGGCGGGCGACAGCACCGCCGCGACCGTGCTGGCTGATGAGCTCGCCGAATACCGTTAGCCCGCGGGGCTCACGCCTGGGACAGCCACGGGTACCGCCCGGTGTCTTTGGCCGCGTAGTCCGGGTCCAGGTAGATGAAGCACCGCTGGATCTTCCAGTCGCGGATCTCGAACACGTCGCACCACCGCCCGGCCGCCCACTCGGGAACCCCGGCCCGCCAGGGGCCGTCCCGGTGCTCGCCGTGGCTGGTGCCCTCGCACACCACCGTGTCACCCGAGATCACCCAGTTGAAGTCGGAGTAGTGGTGCACGATGGAGGTGATCGTGCCGCCGACGTCGCCGAACAGCTTGCCGATCTCCTTCTTGCCGTTGGCCAGCCCCCACTTGGGGAAGTAGACCTGCGCGTCATCGGCGAACAGGTCCAGGATGCTGCCTCCGGTCGAGGTGACGCCACCGTTGTCGAAGGCCTTGAGGTACTCGAGCGCAACCGACTTGCGCTGCTCGTCGGTCATCGTCTGAGTGGTCAGTGCCATCGGGCCACCGTCCTCGCGAGTGGGAACAGCCGGCTGATACTTCAGCACCTTAGCGAAGCTCGTGCAGAATCGGCACTACGAAGATCCACCAGAATGCCGGGGAAGGGTACGCGATGACCGAGCTGCCGGATTATGCCGACCTGCCGCCCGCCCCGAACGGCGGCCGCTCCGGGTGGGGGTTGTTCGGCGCTGGGGACAATCTCGGCCTGGTCAACTTGATGACGCCGGAGCGGGTCGCGGCGGCTGCCCGGCTGGTCCGGCAGGGCCAGGTCTTCTGCCTGGACATGCCGCTCGGCAGCGTCTCCCCGGCGCTGGCGGCGTTCCGCGGCGCGCCGCGGCACCACATCCTGCACCAGCCCGGCACGGCCGGTTTCGACGACGTCTACGACAACTTCTACCCGCAGGCCTCCAGCCAGTGGGACTCGCTGGCTCACGTCGGCTACGCGCCGGACCAGATGTACAACGGCGCCACCGAGCAGGAGGTGCTGGCGGGCACCAGGAACACCATCGACCACTGGGCCCGGCACGGTCTGGCCGGGCGCGCGGTCCTGCTCGACGTCGAGCGGGCGATGCGGGAGGCCGGGCGGTCCTACGATCCCGGCGGCAGCTCCGCCATCGGCGTGGACGGGCTCGAACTGGCCCGCCGCCAGGCCGGCGTCGAGTTCGAGCCCGGCGACATCATCCTGCTGCACACCGGCTTCGCCGCCTGGTACGTCGAGCAGCCCGGCCCGGTGAAGTTCCGGCTGCACGGCAACCCGGCCACGCCCGGCGTCGAGCACAGCGAGGCGGTCTGCGAGTACCTGTGGAACAGCCACGCGGCCGCCATCGCATCGGACACCTACGGTGTCGAGGTGTTTCCCGCCGACATGAGCGCGGAGGCACGCCCGTTCGGCTTCCTGCACAACATGCTCATCGGCCAGTTCGGCATGGCGCTGGGGGAGCTGTGGTGGCTGAGTGACCTGGCCCGCTCAAGTGCCGCCGACGGTACCTACGAGATGTTCCTGGTCAGCGCGCCGCTGAACGCGCCGGGCGGGATCGGCTCGCCCGCCAACGCGGTCGCAATCAAGTAGCCGGGCGCCGCAGGTGCTCCTGGGCGCCGACCCGGTAAGCCTCGGCCAGCCACGCGGCGAACTCGGCGTCCACCTCGTGCGGCCCGGACAGCCGGAACGCGTGCAGCACGTTGCGCGGTGAGAACGTCTCGACGCGCAGGAAACGAGGACTGTCGATCCGCCGGGCCAGCACCAGGTGGCCGTTCAGCCAGTCGCGGCGCGGCATGAACGCCGCGAAACTCATCCGGACCTGCAGGGCGATGCGGGTCTTCTCCGCCAGCACCTGGACCGGCCCGACGGCGCGGACGCAGGCCAGCGCCGCGTCGAAGGCGGCCCGGACCTGCGGCCCGGAGCGGGCGAAATGCCGGTCCAGGTCGCCCAGTGCAGCGCAGGTGTGCGACTGGTTCCGGCTGGCGAAGCTCCGCCCGCACGACGGGCACGTCCACATGCCCGTCACCGGCGCGGCTCCCCGGTCAGGGCAGCCATCGCAGCCACGTCCCGTGGCTTTCGGTCAGGGCGATGACGTCGCCGTCGCGGGCCAGGACGCAGGTGTGCCCGTCCCGGGCGGGTCCGTCCGTACCGGGCACGACGCCGGGCGGTTCGCTGGACAGCCAGGTGGCGCCGAGGCCGCGGACGGTGCTGGCGAACTGCTCCCGCTGCCCGGCGGGGAGGTACCACAGCGCCGAGGTGTGGTAGATGACCAGCGTGGCGTCCGCCGGGGCCTGGGCCACCAGGGACGGCAGGCCGGTGAGCATGTCGCCGCGGTGCACGGCGGGCGGGTCGCGCCGGGCCGAGGCGAGGGCGGCCTCGAGCCGTTGCGCGCGGTCACCCTCCCCGGGCCAGACCAGGCAGGAAAGCCAGTGGGCGTCGTCGGCGCGGGTCACGTCCAGCGGGTTGAGGTCGAGCCCCGCGCGCCAGCTGATGGCCGGGATGCGGGCCGGGAGCGGCACCGGCCCGCGGGGATCGCATCGCAGCACGGGAGCGTCCGGGTCCAGGCCGGCCAGCCGGTACCCGGAGTAGTCGTAGGAGTAGCGGTCGACGAGCAAGTTGAGCCCGGCACTGGCGCCGGCCTCGATCAGCGCCAGCGGTTGCGGCAGCTGGGCCAGGGCGGGCAGCAGGACCGCGCACCGGGCCGGCTCGTTGGTCTGGGTGCGCCGGGTCATGATCACCTGGGTCAGTTCGGCCCGGGACTGGCTGGCCAGCTCGCGCAGCGGCCCGATGGCGGGCGGAGCCCCGAGCAGGTAGCGGGCCGCCGCGAACAGCAGGTTCGGCTGGCGCTTGGGCGGCGGCAGCGACGCGATGAAGCTCACCAGCGCGGAGTCGCCGGCCACCGACTCGGCTAGCGCCTCGTAAGCCGCCGACCGGCCCCGCGCCTCCAGCCGTCCGAAGTCGCGGTAGGTCCGCGCCACCGCCGTCGCCGCGTCATCGTCCGCCTGCGCCACAACCGGCACGCTACCTCAGCTGGTGCCCCGGCTGCGGCCGTAGCACCGGCGCCAGGCGACAATGCTGTGATGGCTTCGTATTCCGTTAACCCGGACGCGGTCACGCAGGCCGAGCGCCTGATCGACAGCCGTCAGTACGTGCTCGACAGCGACTGGGGGCAGGTCCAGCCCCGTGCCGCCGACCAGAACGCCTACCTGGAGCGGCACTCGTGGCAGGAATACGCCCGGTGGCATCTCGGCCTCACCGACGGCGCCACCGACGAGACCAAGGCCAGGTACGCATTTGTCTACGGGGATTTCAGGCGCATCTACCGGATGGGCATCATCGCCTGCCTGTACCGGGCGGCCGAGTGGCGGCATAAGGAGATCGAGCTGGCCGCCCACGACCTGCTCCAGCGACTGGACAAGCTGACCCTGTGAACCAACCATCTGGGCGGTGATCGTGCCGGTCATCGTGCTGGAGCAGTCCGGGGTGATGGCGTCCTTCGGGCGCAGCCACGAGCTGGTCCGCGGCCGCGGCTGGCACGTGTTCGGCACCCTGGTCCTGGCGTGGCTGATCCTGCTGGCGGTGAACCTGATCCTCGCCGCGCTGCCGGACGTGCTGGGCCGGGGCCTGAGCTCGGTCATCTCGGGCACGCTGATCGCCCCGTTCCTCGCCCTGGTCGTGACGCTGGTCTACTACCGGCTTTCCGCGACTTCCCAGGTGCCGGCGGCCCCGGGCGAGAATTACGGCGGGTACGGGCAGACGCCGTTACGGGGGATCCGGACTACACCGAGCGGCCTGCCGATGATCTCTCACCGGCAGGCCGCCCGGCGTTAACGGGCCCCCGGCGCCCCCGACGGGCCGGGGGAGAAGGTCACAGGGCCGAACGGGCTGCCGGTCACGCCCGGACCGCAGCCGCCGCCCAGTGCTGCTCCAGGTGCGGTACCAGATCCATGGCGCGCTCGTCCGGGAAGAACAGCCGCGCGCCGTCGACGGTGACCACCCGGGTCGTCCCGGGGATGGTGTCCCGCAGCCAGTAAGCCCAGGACACGTCGAAGAAGCTGTCCCCGGTGCCCCACACCAGCAGCGTGGGCACGGTGAGTTCCCTGAGCTGAGGCGTGACCGCCGCCAGGTCGGCCTCGTCCAGGGCGGCCAGCAGCCTTTCGAACTCCCGGGCGCGCTCCAGCGTGGCGAAGCACGGCTCAAGGTAGGAGCGGATGACCGCCGGGTCGACCCGGTCCAGGTGCTCGTAGCCGGCGCCGAAGGCGACCTTGGCGGCGGCGTCGAGGTCGGCGAACAGCGCCACGGCGGCCGGCGCCAAGTCCCCGGACCGGGCCAGTTCCACCGTCGGCTTGAACTCCTCGGGCGGCAGGTTGCCCGCCGTGTCGCAGTCGGTCAGGGTGAGCGTGGCCAGCCGCTGCGGGTGGCGGGCGGCGAAGATCTGGGCGATGGCCCCGCCGGTGTCGTTGGCGACGAGATCGATGCCGGTGAGCCCGAGCGCGTCGCAGAAGTCCTCCAGCCCGGCCGCCAGCGCGGCGACGGACAGGTCCTGCCCGGCGGTCACCGGGCTGCGCCCATGCAGCGGGAGGTCGACGGCAATGCAGCGTCGCTGGGTGGTCAGCGCGCCGATGACGTTGCGCCAGAGAAAGGCGTTGGTGGCGATGCCGTGCACGAACAGCGCCACGGGCCCGGTTCTCTCCGGGGTCTCTGGGTCCTCCGGGGTCTCTGGGTCGATGTCGATGTAGCTGATCTCGCCTGAACGGGTGGCGATGCTGTGCCGGTGGGCCTCGAGTTCGGTGAGCTGCATTACGATCGCCTTCCTAGTAGATGCGCTAGTATTAGTAAACCGACTGTCGGTTTATAGAAACAAACCGACAGTCGGTTTGTCAAGCGCTTAGGGCAGTGCCACTTGGGACCGGGCGAGGAGCCGCGATGGACCGACCGAACAAGAACGTCGCCCGCGGGGAGGCGACGCGGAGCCAGCTGGTCGCGATCGCCACTCGCATGTTCGCCGAACGCGGCTACGAGGACACCTCGATCGAGGCGGTGCTCCGCGAGGCGGGGGTCAGCCGGGGCTCCCTCTACCACCACTTCGCGAGCAAGGAGGCCCTGTTCGAGGCCGTGGCCGAGGAGGTCGAGACCAGCGTGGGGACGCAGACCCTCGCCGCTGCGGCCGGGGAGGACGGCCCGGTGGCCGCGCTGCGGGCCGGGTCCCTCAACTGGATCCGGCTCGCGGGCGATCCGGTGGTGCAGCGGATCCTGCTGATCGACGCGCCGTCGGTGCTCGGCTGGGAGCGGTGGCGGGCCATGGAGGAAGACCACGCCCTCGGCGGGATCAAGGCGATTCTCCAGCTCATCGCCATGGAGGGGAAGCTGCGGCCGGAACTGGCCGACACGCTCGCCCACGTGCTGCTCGCCTCGGTCAACGAGGTGGCGCTGCTCGTGGCCCGGGCGCAGGACAAGGAGGCGGCGATGCAGGCCGGCGCCGACACCATCGACGAGCTGTTCCGGCGCCTGTTCGGCTGACCGCTAAGCCGCCGGTCGCGCGGGCCACGGCCCGCCCGGCCTGGCGGCCGCTGAACAGGCAGCCGCCGAGGAACGACCCCTCCAGCGACCGGTAGCCGTGCATCCCGCCGCCGCCGAACCCGGCCACCTCACCCGCCGCGAACAGGCCGGGCACCGGTTTCGGCGGCGTGTCCTGGCCGAGCACCCGCCCGGACAGGTCGGTCTGCAGGCCGCCCAGCGTCTTGCGGGTGAGGATGTTGAGCCGCACGGCGATCAGCGGCCCGGCCTTCGGGTCCAGGATCTTGTGCGGCGCCGCGGTGCGGGCCAGCCGCTCGCCGCGCGAGCGGCGGGCGTTCCAGATGGCCATGACCTGCAGGTCCTTGGTGAACGGGTTGTCCATCTCCCGGTCGCGCGCGACGATCTGGCGCTCCAGGTCGGCCAGTTCGAGGAGCGGCTCCGGGGTCAGCTTGTTCATCCCCGCCACCAGCTCCGGCAGTGTCCTGGCCACCACGAAGTCGGCGCCGTGCTTCAGATGCGCCTCCACCGGCCCGCCGGCGCCGGGCCGGACCCGGGACAGGGTGAGCTTGATGTCCTTGCCGGTCAGGTCGGGGTTTTGTTCCGAGCCTGACAGCGCGAACTCCTTCTCGATGATCTTCTGGGTGAGCACGAACCACGAGTAGTCGAAGCCGGTGGCCCGGATGGCCGCCAGCGTGCCCAGGGTGTCGAACCCGGGGAAATGCGGGGCCGGGAACCTGCGGCCGCGCGCGTCGAACCACAGCGAGGACGGCCCGGGCAAGATCCTGATGCCGTGCCCGGCCCAGATCGGGTCCCAGTTCTGGATGCCCTCGGTGTAGTGCCACATCCGGTCGCGGTTGACCAGGCGGCCGCCGGCCCGTTCGGCGATGGCCAGCATCCGGCCGTCGACGTGCTCGGGCACCCCGCAGATCATCCGGTCCGGGACGGGGCCGAGCCGGTCCGGCCAGGTCGCGCGGACCAGGTCGAGGTTGCCTCCGATGCCGCCGGAGGTCACGATCACCGCGGGGGCGTGCAGCTCGAACTCGCCAGCCTGGACGCGCGAGCTGCGGGTGCCGCGCGCGGCCTGGCTGGGCTCGAGGACCGCGCCCCGCACGCCGTCCACCGTCCCGCGGGTGACGGTGAGCCCGTCCACCCGATGCCGGAACCGCAGCCCGACCAGGCCCGAATCCGCTGCCTCGCGAACCCGCCGCTCGAACGGAGCCACCACGGCCGGGCCGGTGCCCCAGGTGACGTGGAAGCGGGGCACCGAGTTGCCGTGCCCGTCGGCCAGGTAGCCGCCCCGCTCGGCCCAGCCGACCAGCGGGAGCCACCGCACCCCCATGCCGTGCAGCCAGGACCGCTTCTCCCCGGCGGCGAAGTCGACGTAGGCCTGTGCCCAGCGGTACGCCCAGTAGTCCTCGCCCGCCGGCTCGTCGATTCCGCGGTCGAAGAACGCGCTGCCCAATCCAGTCCTGCCAGGCCAGCGCGTGCGAATCCCTGATGCCCATCCGGCGCTGCTCCGGGCTGCCGACCAGGAACAGGCCGCCGAACGACCAGAAGGCCTGGCCGCCCAGGTTCGACTCGGGCTCCTGGTCGAGCAGCAGCACCCGCCGTCCGGCCCGGGCCAGCTCCGCGGTAGCCGTCAGTCCCGCCAGCCCCGCGCCCACCACGATCGCATCCGCGTCCATCTGGTTATCAAACCAGGCCACCGGCCCGCGTTGCAGCCGGGAGGTGCGCTCGTCGCTGGTGAGCGTGGCCGTGGTTTCCGGCCGGGACCCGTGGGTAGGGCGACTGAAAAGCCGTCCCGAGCCTTCAGGGATGTGATGGGCATGCGACGGTATCTGGTCGTGCTGGACATGGATTTGCTGGCCGCCGACGAAGAACTCGACCTGGAGCCGATCAGCTATCTCGCCGCGCAGCAAGAGCGAGAGCTGTGTGAGGCGGTGGTGCTGTCGCTGGCTAACACGCGCCAAGTCCGGCTGCCCGCCGCCGAGCTTCTTCTCGGCGCGCGTGCGGGGAAGTTTCCCGTCGCGCCCCAGCCGAGTCATAACCTCGGGGAGGCCGCCGAACACCGTCTGAACCTGGCTGTGCGGCACCTGAAGACAATCGGCTGCGAAGCGAGCGGGCTCGTCAGCGACGAAGAGGACCTGGTGAAGGCGGTACGGTCGGAGACCCGCAGCCGGGACTATGCCGCGGTGCTCCTGGTGACCGGCAGGCAACGCGGATCATGGCTGGCCCGGAGCCTGCACCTCGACCCGGTTCACCGGCTCCGGCGGCGTCTCGGGTCGCGGCTGGTCGTCTTTCCCCTCGGCCCCGGCGCTCCCCGTCCGACGCTCTCTCCCTGAGACCTGGCCGGCCGCCGCCCGCAGCCGGCCCGATACAGCCGCGAAGTACAGTAACGCCCCCGGCACCAACAGGCATAAGTATCGCTCACACCCTCCGTGAGCTGGGACTGCGGCCGGCCGCCGCACCGGAGGCCTGGAGCTTTTCTAGCTGCTGAACTTCCATCGCTGGGTACCGGCGGGCGTGGCAGTGGGCGCGCTCGTGGTGAGCTGAGCGCCCTTCGCGTGAGCCGTCAGGATGCGGTGGGTGGCGCGGTTGGTCCAGGTGAAGAACCCGGTAGAGCCGACCTGGGTTGCGATCCACCGCTGCCAGTTCGACCCGTTGCACTCCCGCAGCACCACCCGGCCGTTGCCGGGGTCGGCCGCGCACAGGTCCAGGTTCACGCCGGTCGGCGTGGCGAAGAACATCACCCCGAGGGCCGGGTCACCCTTGTAGGGAAGCTGGAACCAGTCGGTAGCCGGGTCGGTGCTCGAATTGGTCCACCCGATCACCGGATTGCCGACGTTGAACTTCAGTCCCTTCACGTCCATCACCAGGACCGGGCTGCCGTTGTCGGCCTGGGTGCCGCAGTACCCGGCGTAAGTCCCGGCCGTGCATTCCGGGGTCGAGGCCCGTGCGGTGGCCGGGATCAGGGCCACCCCGAGAACTGCCGCGCCGAGTGCGATCGTGAGTTTCTTGTTCACTGCCTTGCCCTTTCTTGATGATTAGCTTGCATCGAAAGGTACGGACACATCAGGGCCTGCCGCTTCCAGCCGGCATACGCCACCGCAACGACCCGGCTCGCACGAGACCCAGGCGACCGACCACTAGGACGCAGCGCTGTAGATCCAGCGCAAGCGCACGAGATTGCAAGAGGGACCATCCCTCCGGTGCCCCTGATCCTGAAGCTTTGCAAGTTCGCCGTCAAGCCCGTCCGTGACCGCAGGGGAACCCGCGAACCGCCGAGGTGCCCGGCACATGTACACGCGAAGCCGGGCGTGACGGGTCGCCGCCGAGAATCATTCCGGCACGATGACGTGAGTGCGTTATCCGCGGGCTGGTCTGAGAGACTGGGCCCATGGAGGAGGCTGGCGCAATGATCGCCGACTCGGTTGCCGTTCTTCGGGAGGCCGGGGCACGGTTTGCCTACCTGCACGGAAGCCGCGCCGCGGGCATGCAGCGTCCAGGGTCGGACATCGATATCGCCGCGTATTTTGGCGATCGGCCGCCGCAGTCGTTCGAGATCCTGTTGCCACCGGGAGTCGACCTTCTCGTGCTTGATCGTGCTCCGCTGGAGCTGGCCGGGCGGGTGGCGGCGGGCGGCAAGCTGCTTTTCGACGATGATCCCGCGGCACGTGTCAGGCCATCCCGGACCGCTACAACGCGATCTTGGCGAGGGCCCGGTCGAAGTCGGCGATCAGGTCCTGGGCGCCTTCGATGCCACAGCTCACCCGGATCAGGTCGTCGGTGATGCCGAGCCGTTCCCGGTCCCCGGGCCGCATCCCGGCGTGCGAGGTGATGGCCGGAAGGGTGATCAGCGACTCCACGCCGCCGAGGCTGGGCGCCGGGTAGGGGAGCCGAACCGCATCCAGCAGGGCCTGCGCGGTCGCCGTGCCGCCGCGCAACCGCAGGCTCAGCATCCCGCCGAACCCGGACAGCAGTTCCGCCGCGTGAGCATGGTCCGGGTGGGAGGCGAGCCCGGGGTAGTTGACGGCGGCGACCTCGGGATGCCCGGCGAGGAAGCCGGCCAGCGTCATGGCGTTGTCGTTCTGCGCGCGGACCCGGAGCGCGAGCGTCTTGATGCCGCGGGCGAGCAGGAAGCCGGCGTGCGGGTCCAGGCTGGCGCCGTAGTGGTTGAGCGTCATGCGGACCCGGTCGATGAGTTCGGTGCTGCCCATGACGCAGCCGCCGACAAGGTCGGAGTGCCCGCCGAGGTACTTGGTGGCGCTGTGGAAGCACAGGTCGAATCCGGCCGCCAGCGGCCGGAAGTTCACCGGGGAGGCGAACGTGTTGTCGATCACGCTGATCAGGCCCTCCCGGCGCGCGAACTCGGCGATCTCGCGCAGCCGCCCGACCCGCATCAGCGGGTTGGTGATCGTCTCGACGAGGAACACCTTGGTCTGCGGGGTTCGCCCGGCGGTCCAGGTTTCCGGCCGGTTCACGTCGACGAAGGTGTGGCGCCAGCCGAGGTCGGCGGCGTGGTGGGTGAGGAAATCGTGCGTGCCGCCGTATAGGCAATCGCTGGCCAGCAGGTGGTCCCCGGCGCGCAGCAGGCTAAGCAGCGTCGTGGTCACCGCCGCCATGCCAGACGCGGTCGCGACGGCGGCTTCCGCGCCCTCCAGCGCGGCCAGTTTGTCGTGCAGATATCGCTGGGACGGTGTCGAGCTCAGCCGGAGGTACGGAATGTCGTGGTAGCCAGTGCCGGGCTCGACCGAGTACACCGTGCCCTGGTAGATCGGGAAGACCACCGAGCCTTCCGGTCCCGGTCGCCGTTCCCCGCCGTGGACCGCCAGGGTCTCCATAGATTCGGTGTCACCGTGCACGCGGACCTCCTGCTGCGCTTTGCCTCGCCATGCCTGCGTTCATCCTGCTCCTCGACCATAACCAGGCATGCCGCCGGCGGGCTACAGGGTGGCGTGGCCCCAGAGCACTGACAGGGGAGCGCATAGATGCCGTCGCCGAACGAGGTGCTCCGGGTGCCGAGATGAAGGATGATGCCGGCGGTGAACCTCTTTGACCTCGGGAGGGCCCGCGTGCGGCTGGCGGGATGGGCGCGCACTCACTCCGTTCGGCCCAGGGCAGACGCGGCGTGTGGGATTCTTGTGCCAATGACGCGCGACAAGGGTGGTCCGCCGGCTAGTTCACGCCCGTTCGGCGAGCGGACGGAGCGGTCGTTCTTCTGCCGTTCCTGCAAGCGCGCGCACCGCGGATTGTGGGTGCCGGAGGGCTGGTACGTCGTCGAGCGCGCGGTCGGCGGCGGGGCACGGCACCTGCGGCTGGGCCTGTACTGCTCGCTGCCGTGCCTGGAACAGGCGGCAGCCGGCCATCTGGCCGAGGGTGCGGCCGCACCGGGCAGCGGCCGCGACGCGGGGAAGGCGGACCTGTTGCGGGACAGGGCCAGGATCGTCGAGCGCGCCGAGACGCTGCTCCACCGGGGGATGACGATCAGGGCGGCCGGAGACGTGCTTGAAGTGCCGACCTCGACCCTGCGGCACTGGCTCCGGGAAGCCGGGATCCGGGTGGGGCCGGACGGCACGATGACCAGCTCTGCGCAGGAACCGCCTGTGCCCGGAGCCGGGCAGCCGGGGCCGGCTGGCGCGAGGACGTCCGGACCTGAGCCGGTCTCGATCGCTGCTGGCGCTTCCGGTTCCGCGCCGATGTCGGCTCCCGCCGGGAAGCGACCTGCGGATCCAGCAGACCAGACCGCGCTCCGCGAGCTCAACCATCTCGTCCAGGCTGGCTATCTCACCGGCCTTACCTGGTCATTCGAAACCGACGGCCCGGTGCATGCCCAGGTCTTCCGCGCTGTCGCGACAGGCCGGCTGTCAGGCATGCCTGGCGACCTGACCGCCGTCGGCAGCGCGGGGACCAAGACCGGGGCCAAGGCCGCTGCCGCCCGCGCCCTGCTCGAGGCCGCGGCGCGGTGACCGGAGTCCGCTGGCTCTGGTGACCGGATTATCCGCTGGCTCTGCGGAACCACGTCTTGTGGCCTACGGCGGCTGTATAAGGTCGCCTAGAAGCACTGCGTTTCCTGGATAGGGGAGGCACAAAGCCATGGCGACAGCGGCGCGTGACCGGCTGGCCAGGACGCTGCGCGGCGAGGCGCAGGCCGCGTTCAGCGTGGAACTGACGGCACGAGTGGACGACCTGAGCCTGGAGGTCGAGGGGTTCGGGCAGGTCAGGTTCCCGGTGACCCCCGCGAAGGCCCGCAAGCTGTTCGGCCTCGGTGAGCCGGCCCGGTTCGGCCGGGGCGAACAGACGCTGACCGACCCGGACGTCCGCGACACGTGGGAGATCCCTAGGCGCCTCGTCCGCGCCGAGTGGAACGACGCCGCGCTGAGGGACGTCCTCGCGACGGTGAAAGAGGAGCTGGGACTGCCGAACGCCGCCGAGCTGACCGCCGATCTCCACTCCCTGCTGGTCTACGAGACCAACCAGCACTTCCTCGCCCACCAGGACTCCGAGAAAGACGACTCGATGGTCGGCACCCTGGTGGTCACGCTGCCGTCCAGGTACACCGGCGGCGAGCTGATGGTGGGGCACAACGGGGAGTGGAAGGCCCACCGGGGGTCGAAGACGGCCCTGTCGCTGGTCGCCTTCTACGCCGACTGCCGGCACGAGGTTCTCCGGGTGACGTCGGGCTACCGGATCACGCTCACGTACAACCTGCTGCTGCACGGCGACACCAGCCGTCCGGAGGGTGACGGCGGAACCGTCGCCGAACTGGCGGACCTGCTCCGCGAGCACTTCCGCACGCCGGTGCCCCGCTATTACAGCGGACCGGCTGCCGACCCTCCGAACCGGCTCGTCTACCTCCTTGACCACGAGTACACGCCGCGCGGGCTGAACTGGCGGCGGCTGAAAGGCGCGGACGCGAGCCGGGTGGCCCTGCTGCGAGCCGCCGCGGACAAGGCAGGGTGCGAGGCCGTCCTCTCGCTCGCCGATGTCAAGACGACGCACAGCGCGTTCCCGGCCGATGAAGGCTACGGATACCGGCGACGGCGGGGCTGGTATGACGATTACGACGAAGACGATGACGAGTACGCCGGGGGCGCGAGCGGCGATGGACGCGAGTACGACATCCAGGAGCTGATCGACTCCGAGCTAACCCTCACGCACTGGACCGGGCCGGACGGGACCCGCCTGGAGGAGACCTCACTGTCCGTGGACGGCACCGAGGTGTGCGCGTCGACCCCGACGGGCGATCTCGAGCCCTATTCCGCGGATTACGAGGGCTACATGGGCAACTGGGGCAACACCCTGGACCGCTGGTACCACCGGGCGGCGGTCGTGGTGTGGCCCCGCGAGCAGGCCTTCGCGAACCGCGCCGAAACCTCCCCGGCCTGGGCGCTCGATGAGCTCGCCGCGATGGCGTCGGCAGGCGACGTGCCGGGCGCACAGGCGGCCGCGGCGACGCTCGCGCCGTTCTGGGACAGCGCCCTGCGCGGTCGGACACCACAGGACAGGGGCAGGGTCTCGGGGATTTTCGGCAAGGCGCTGCGGGCGGCGGACGCCGTGGCCGACGCGGAAAGCGCGGCAATGCTGCTGCGCCCGTTCCGCATCGAGAACCTGACCGACGCGTACGTGAACCCGTTCGCCAAGATCGCCGGGGGGTACGGTCAGCAGTGGGCGGCGGAACTGCTGCGGACGTGGTTCGGCGGGGATCAGCCGGCCTGGGCATACGGCGGCGGACAGGACCGGCCGCAGTGGGTGGCGGACTGGCTGCCCGGCCTGTGCGCGGGGCTGCACGCCACGGGCGGTGGTGGCGCCGCAGCCGCACGGCGGCTCCTTGACCTGGCGTGGGAGTGGGCCGCGAAGGACACCGGCGCCGGGCTCGCGTCGTCCTCGCCCAGCCGCCGCGACGAGAAACTCGCCGGCCTGGGTCGACCGCTCGCCTCCGTGCTGCTAGCCGCGGCGGCGATCGGGGCAGCCGGCACACGTGACGCTGTGTGCGGATATATCCGGAAAGCTGCCCGAGGGCGGCTGCACATGCGACTTGTGCGGCGCCCTCGGCGAGTTCCTGGGGGACAAGAGCCGGCGCACCTTCGAGTGGCCGCTTGCCCAGCAGGGCAGGCAGCACGTCCACTCCCGGATCGACGCCGCCGAACTGCCCGTCACCCACGTGACCAGGCGGCAAGGCCGCCCGTACACGCTCGTCCTGAACAAGACCGACGCGCTCTTCGCCCGCGAGCGAGAGGCGCGGGCCAGGGACCAAGCGGATCTGGAGTGGCTCGTGGCGCAATGGAATCCCTGCGCTTGACAGCCTGGGCGACTCAGCCGGTCACAAGACCCGCGATCAGCGCCGACGGCACCACCTCGACCGGGAACGGGCGCCGTGCCCGGTACGGTTCGTCGCCGCTGACGCAGTCTGGTAGCGTCCGCGGACCAGCTCGAAACGGTCAGCGACGGCTTGTTCACCCGGGGATCTGCTGACGAGCAGTCACAGCTCCTGAAACGGCGGTGAGTGCGTCGAGGTGGCCAGCCCGGAAGGCGCCGTGGCCGTCCGCGACACCAAGCGGAACGGTACCGGCCCGGTGCTCCGGTTCTCCCCAGGGGCGTGGCGCAGGTTCGCCAGCCAGGTAAAGCGCTTGTAGCGTCCGGTCGGTTACTGGGTCACGAGGCGGCAGCAACCGGACCGGGTGCGTATCACCCGGTCCGTTCGGCCCGATTCCGGTCCGTGGGGTGGGCGGCCAGCTCTGTGCCCGCCCGCCCCGCAATTCACGGCCGGGCTCAGTGCGCCAGCGCCATCTGGATGATCCGCACGATGACCATGACCATCGCGATCACCATGTAGCTGCCCAGGACGGCTAGGGCGACCTTGCGGCCGGCGGACATCACGGGCTTGGTCAGCATGTTAAGCGGCGGCATCCGCCAGCTCTCCCGGTCGCGGCGGTCCACCTCGACCGAGCTGTGCCCACGCAGCGACCGGATCAGGGTCCAGCCGCCCGCGGCGACCGCCGCCGCCGCGCACCCCAGCAAGATGCCCAGGATCTGCCGCCCGGTGATACCGGGCAGCGTCACCGAGACGGTCAGCACGACCGACATCGTGATCAGCAGGGCGACCACGGCGAAGGCGAACACGTTGGTGCCGCGGCGGTTGACCCAGGGCCCGAGCACTGCGCGGTCGTTGCACAGCAGCAGCAGGAACACCGTGGCGGACGGCAGCAGCACGCCGGCCAGCGCCTGGACGCCCTCGATGATCAGGCCGAGCGGCGCGCCGGGAATGAGCACGATGGTCGCGGCCACCGCGATCAGCGCGGCGTAGATCGCGTAGAAGCCTTTGGCCTGGCGGAAGCCGCGATGCAGCGAGTGCTTCAGGCCGAGCGTGTCACCGACCGCGTACGCGGTGGACAGCGAGACCGCGAACGCCCCGATGATGGAGGCGTCGAGCAGCGCCACCGCGAAGACCACGCCCGCCACCCGGCCCGCCGAGGCCGCGATGCCGTTCGCCAGCCCGATGGCGTCGGTGAAGTGACCCGCGGCCGGCGAGTGGGCGAAGGCCGCGGCGGTCGCGCCCATCAGCGCGGCCGCGCCGACCACGACGATCACGATGCCGATGCACAGGTCGGCCTTCTCGTAGCGGATGAACCGGGGCGTGATCCGCTTGTCGACCACGTAGGACTGCTGGAAGAACAGCTGCCACGGCGCCACGGTGGTGCCGACGATGCCGATGATCAGCAGCATGACCGTGGCCATCTGCCCGGAACCGCCGGGCAGGCCGGGGGTGACGAAGCCGCGCGCCATCTGGGCACCGGACGGGTGGCTGAGGAAGTACAGCGGAATGAGGAGCAGCGATCCGGCGCAGAACGTCACCGCGATCCGCTCGAACCTGCGGAAGCTCCCGGTCGACGCGGCAGCGAGGATCACGCCGGCCGCGAGCAGCACCGCGACCAGCTTGGGCACGCCGAGGTACCCGGCCGCCAGGATGATCCCGATGAACTCGGTGACCAGGGTCAGCGCGTTGAGGATGAGCAGGTCGGTGACCTGGAGCGTGCCCCAGAACCTTCCGAACCTCTCGATGATCAGCCGGGCGTGCCCGACCCCGGTGACCGCGCCGAGCCGCAGCACCATCTCCTGGTTCACGTAGAGCACGGGGATCAGCAGCAGCAAGGTCCACAGCAGCCGGGTGCCGTAGTTCTGCCCGGCCTGCCCGTAGGTGGAGAACGCGCCGGCGTCGTTGTCGCCGCACATCACGATCAGCCCGGGGCCCACGATGGCCAGCAGCGTCTTCAGCTTGGCGGACAAGCCGGCCCGCGGCGCGGAATCGTCGGCCGGGATGGTGCCGAGCGCGCCGCGGATGTCGCTGACGTGCGCGTCGACGTGCGCGTCATCGAGGGCGGCGGCACGAGTGATGGAGGCCATAGTGAACACCCCTTTCACGTCACGAGATCTGACGGAAACAGGGGCACACGCACATGCCCGCCCCCAAAGGACAGGCAAGTCAAAGAGCAGAATCGTTAAGCGAGGCGGCGTGTGCCCGGGACAGAATGGGACAGCAGCGAGAAGGGCCGACTTCGGCCCGGACTATCAGAGTCCATCGCTTGCCTCCCTTCCATCGCGACGCACGGGGGCGCCAGGCCACATCGCCTGCGGGCCTTCTGCCCGCGGGCACTCTCCGCGTGACACCTGAGGAAACAAACGCCCGGGAGAAAGAAATCCCTAGCCGCACCTCTCTCGTAAGAGCTTTGGCACTCCACGGCGTACTGCGGCCGCCTGCGTTTAGCAGAGCCCGGCTGCCAGCCACTTGGCCTCACCCCTTAGGCCGGGGAGAGGTGTCCTGATCCGGAGCGTCTCTCGACGGTTGGGATCAGTGGCCTATGTCCGTGAAGACGCCTCACCGAACGAGGTGTCCCGTTTTTCAACCGAACCCAGCATGCCCTGGGACGAAGCTGAATGTCAATTCAGCGCTGACCGGCGTGTCACTGTGCTGTAGCTCACGGTGCTAGTTCCTGCCGGGCCAGTGGTCAGGGGTACAGCGTCTCCGAGAAGGTGGCCGGCTGACCGTGGACATACGGCGGGTGGACGCCCGGGTAGAGCTCAGTGATCCTGGTGTAGCGCTGGCGCCCCGGCCCGGCGGCCTTGCTGCCCCACAGCACCACGTTCACCGGGTAGCTGTGGAAGTGCCCGATCGCGCAGTAGGCGATGCAGTCGTTCACGTGCTCCGTGCCGGTGGCGCTGGCCAGCCGCGGACCCCAGCTCGTCCAGGCCAGGCCATTCAGGTAGTCGTTGCCGTCGGCGCAGGCCAGCGTGTAACGGCCGGGCCGGACGATGGCGTGACCCTGGCAGTCGAGCACCACGATGTGCTTGGCGTAAAAGCCGGCCGAGATCGTCCGGGCCGACGCGGCGCCGTTTAACCCCAGCCCGAGCGCCGGGATGGCGATCGCCGCCGCGGCGGCCGAGGCCAGACGTCTCCGCTTCATGGTGCTCCCTCGTTACTTTCAGTGGCCAAGCTTCCCCACTTAGACGCCCAGCGCACACGTTCGGTTGCCATCTGTGACAGCTTCGTCGCTCACTCGGTTTCGGAGCGCTGCGCATAGGGCGTGGATGCCGCGTTCATGCTGTTAAAGCTAAATGCCGGTCAGGTAGCTGGCGCCGTCGAGCGGCGCACTCGGTCACACGAAGCGCTTCAGCCACCCTGGCACCAGCCGTGCCGGAGTCAAACAGCATGGCTGCCGCAGCCATGTCGCTGGGGCTGCATGGTAGCGGCAGCCCTGTCGTATGAACGAGCGGGCCGGGACCGCGGACGGGGGGTTCTGCGGTAACAGGAGCGTGCCGGGAGCGCACGAGCACCAGGCGCACCAGGAGCACTGGCCACAGCCCCGCACCGCCCCCGCGCCGCCGCCGCCCGCGGCTTCCTCACCGAAGCCGTCTGATCTAGGGAGTTAATCCGCTGCGGCGGCCACCGGGATGCCGAGGCCGGGCAGCACCTGGGCGGCCGGGAGCGCGGCGAGCAGGGGACCCGGCAGCCTGAGCTTGGATCCGCGGATTCCCGATCCGATCACCACCGAACCGGTCTTGGCCACCGCCTCGTCGACCAGCACGGGCCAGTCCGCGGGCAGGCCGACCGGCGTGATTCCGCCGTACTCCATGGCGGTCCCCGCGGTGACCGCGTCCACCGGCGCGAAGGACGCCTTCCGCGCGTCCAGGTGCCTGCGCACCAGCCCGTTGACGTCGGCCCGGGTGGTCGCGGCCACCATGCAGGCCACGTAGCGGGTCTCGCCGCCCCGCTTGGCCGTGATGACCACGCAGTTCGCTGACTCCTCCGGGGTGACGCCGTAGCGCTCGCAGAACGCGGCGGTGTCCGCGAGCGCCGGGTCGATCTCGGCCACCTCGACGTCGTCGGCACCCGGCAGGTCGCGCAGGGCCGCGGCCACCGGGACGGCGAGCAGGTCCGGCCGGGACAGGGCGGGCGCGAAGGCGAGCTGAAGACTCATGGACGTTATCCAACCAGACCCGGCCCGAAGGCATGGCCGGGTGGACCGGGCCGTCTACGCGCTCGGCCCCCGGCCGTGGACGCCGGCCGGCCGCGACGATAATTACCGCGACGCATAGTCACCAGCGAAATGGGAGGCGGACCATGCCGCTGTTCGGAAACCAGCAGCAGAACCAGGCTACGGCGGTGTGGGAGCCGCAGGCGGCCGACGGCCGGCTCGCGCAAACGGCCGGCGCTAGGCGCGCGAGCTGGCGCTGGCGCGGATGCAGGCCGAAGCGGCGCAGGCCAATGCGTCAGGCATCGTGGGGGTGACGGTGGAGGTCAAGAACCACGTGGGGCGAGCACGCGACCGAGTTCCTGACCACCGGCACCGCGGTCCGGCGGCTCGCCGACGAGCACAAGCTGCCCGACACCACCCCCAAGCCCACCTTCACCCTCGGCCTGGACCAGTAATCTCAGGCGGAGATCCGTTCGGCCGACTGGAGGCGTCGATGGTCTTCGTTGGCATCCACAGCCTCATCCGAGCAATCGGCCCAGACTGGCAGATGGCTCCTTCAGTGGGATGGGGCTCACGCTGCTCGAGCAGCCGGCATTCCGCTCGACGCACCGGGGAGGGGGTACCGCCGTCGCCGTGCAGAAGCGGAAGGCTCCCGTGCGGAAATCTGTTATGGCAGGAGGGTCAGTCTGATTTATTCTTCCCGCCAGTATGGAGTCGAGTGCTTTGACATTCTCCGCCGCCCTAGAGGGCGGGGATTCCTTCCCTCGCGGGTCGGGATTCCTGTTTCGCCGGCGGCTGCGCCCGGGTTACCCCGGCCCGTCTTACGCTGCCTCCGCAGGCATCGGCCGCCAGCCCGGCGGCAAGAATGTTCTTCGCGGCGTTGACGTCCCGGTCGTGCCGGGTGCCGCAGACGGGGCACGTCCAGTGCCGGGTCCCGAGGCTCAGGGCGGTGAGCAGATGCCCGCACGCCGAGCAGGTCTCGGACGACGGATACCATCGGCCGATAACGGCGACCCGTCGACCGTAGCGTTCGGCTTTGTACTCCAGCGTGGCCCGGAACTCGGCCCAGCCGATACAGGAGATGGCACGGGCCAGCGTCCGGTTGCGAACCATGCCGGATACGTTCAGGTCCTCGACGACTATCACGTCCGCTGCGCGGACCAGCCGAGTGCTTGCCTTTTGCAGGAAGTCCCGGCGCGCGTCAGCGATCCGGGCGTGGGCCCGAGCCACCTTCACCCTCGCCCGGGCGCGGTTCTTCGAGCCGCGCTGGCAGCGAGACAGTCGCCGCTGGTAGCGCTTCAGCCGGTGTTCGTGCCGTTCCCAGTCCTTCGGGTGCGAGATCTTCTCGCCTGTGGACAGGACCGCGAAATGTGTCAGGGAGCATTATTCAAAACCCCATGTGATCGAGAAGAAGAAAAGCGCGCGGGCGGCATCGAATGCGTCCTGGTAAGTGGAGTACGGACGGCGATAGTCGGTGTGGAGCATCTTCCAGTTCTTGAAGTGGGCTACGAGCCGCTCGACCGGTGCGCGAAACGATGAGATCTGGGAGTTGTATTCCTTGTCGGACAAGGTTAGCTCGCCGCCTTTCGGCTTCTTCTTCGGGGTGACCAGGCCAGTGCCCTGGTAGCCCTTGTCGCCGAATCCTCCGCCGGCCTCCTTCAGGATATCGGCGGCTCCGGTCTCCTTGAACGCTTTCGCGTCGTGCGTCTTCCCGGGCAGCGGGCCGGAAACCCAGGCGGCAGTCCCGTCGAGAAGGGATATCAATTGCGCGTTGAAGCCGGTGGTCTTGTGCTTTTTATTCCAGAGCTCCTGGTGCTCTTCGTAGGACCAGCAAGGCGTCAGCGTGCCGTCTACCAGGACAACCCGTCCCTTCACGACCTCGATGGCATCGGCCGCGGACGGCACGAACTCCTCCAGCACCGACTTCACGAGCGGTACCAGGACCGCCAGGTAACGGGAAATGGTGGGCTGTGACGTGTCCCGGACATCCCCGATGAATTCCTGCGCGGCGTTCTGCCGCAGGTACATGCACGCTGCCTCTACTGCTTTGTATAGCCCCAGTGATTTCGGCCGGCCGACGCGCTTACTCCATGGCTTATCGAGCGCCCCGTTCACTCGCCGGACGAGTTCCTGCATCTGCGTGAAAATCAGGCCGGTGGTACGATAGTAGCGCAACGGTTCTCCAGGGCTTGAGAATTCTTTGGTCGGAACTCTCAATTCTTCCAGGAGAGCCGTTGCTCTTTAATTACCTTCTGCGGCGTGTCGCGAGATTTCCTCAGATGTCCTGCTATGCACGGCGTTGCCCCGGATAACAGAGTTTTGAATAACGCTCATCCACGCCCACCTTTTTACGCGTAGCAGGAAGCGGCGCAGGCCAGGGGACGTCCACATGAAAGGTAACAAACCAGCGCCCGGCTGGGTCGCGCACCACCGTCACCGACGTGGGATCGAGCGTGGCAGGGTCAATGCCGGGCCAAGTCCAGACGAACCGCAATGGTGCAGCGGTCTTCGCCAGCCGCAGTTCCTCGCCGCGCATTCGGAACGCCGACCGGGTGTAAGTGGCGGACTGGCGGCCGTGCCGGGACTTGAACCGGGGATAGCAGGACCGCTTCTTGAAGAACGCCGCGAACGCCTGCTGCTGGTGCCTCAGCGCCTGCTGCAGCGGCACCGAGGACACCTCGTTCAAGAACGCCAGGGCCGGGTCCTTTTTCATTGCGGTCAGTGCCCGGTCGGACTCGGCGTAGGAGATGCCCCTGCGTTCGGCCTGCCATCGGACGTATCGCGCGGCCAGGGTCCGGTTCCACACCACTCGCACGCAGCCAAACGTGCGCGCCAGCATCTGCTGCTGCGCCTCGTCGGGGTATGCCCGGCACCGGTAAGCCATTCTCACTCTTACAGGATCGTCCAAATTTCCATAAATACAGGCGAGGCACGCCGTATGCGCTTCCTTCCCGGCCTGAACGCCGGAGATTCCGCGCGGAGGTATTGGTGACGTCATCGCCCGCCCGGCTGCGGTCCGGGCGTCCCGGGCGATCCAGGTCGCATGCTGAGCGGGCGGCCGCGAGGGCCGCCCGGCGCGCGGCCATGCCGCCGATCACTTATCCCGCCGAGCTGCCCGTCAGCCAGCGCAGGGACGACATCGCCGAGGCCATCCGCGACCACCAGGTGGTGGTGATCGCGGGGGAGACCGGCTCGGGCAAGACGACCCAGATTCCCAAGATCTGCCTGGAGCTCGGCCGCGGGGTCGACGGGCAGATCGGACACACCCAGCCGCGGCGGCTGGCGGCCCGCACCGTCGCCGAACGAATCGCCGAGGAGCTGGGCAGCGCGCTGGGGGAAGCGGTCGGCTACCAGGTCCGGTTCACCGACGTGTCCGCCGACGGCACGCTGGTCAAGCTGATGACCGACGGCATCTTGCTGAACGAGCTCGCCCGGGACCGGGACCTGCGCCGCTACGACACGCTGATCATCGACGAGGCGCACGAGCGCAGCCTGAACATCGACTTCATCCTCGGCTACCTCCGGCAGCTGCTGCCCCGCCGCCCGGACCTGAAGGTGATCATCACCTCCGCGACCATCGACCCGGAGCGGTTCGCGGCCGCCTTCGGCGGCGCGCCGATCGTCGAGGTGTCCGGCCGCACCTACCCGGTGGAGGTCCGGTACCGGCCGGTCGACGAGGACGCTGACCAGGGGCAGGCAATCAGCGACGCGATCGACGAGCTGTCCGCCGAGGGGTCCGGCGACATCCTGGTGTTCCTGTCCGGAGAGCGGGAGATCAGGGACACCGCGGACCTGCTGGCCGGCCGTGAGCGACTCGACATCCTCCCGCTGTACTCGCGGCTGTCAGCCGCCGAGCAGCACCGGGTCTTCGAGCGCCGCGCTGCCTCCAGCCTCACCCGCCGGGTCGTGCTGGCGACCAACGTGGCCGAAACCTCGCTCACCGTGCCCGGCATCAAGTACGTCATCGACCCGGGCACGGCGCGCATCTCCCGGTATAGCCGCGGGACCAAGGTGCAGCGGCTGCCGATCGAGCCGATCTCGCAGGCGTCGGCCAACCAGCGCAAGGGGCGCAGCGGGCGCACCTCGGACGGCATCTGCATCCGGCTGTACTCCGAAGAGGACTTCGAGTCCCGGCCGGAGTTCACCGATCCGGAGATCCTGCGTACCAACCTGGCCTCGGTCATCTTGCAGATGGCCGCGATAGGCCTGGGCGACATCCCGAAGTTCCCGTTCATCGACCCGCCCGACGCGCGCAACATCGCCGACGGGCTGACCCTGCTCGCCGAGTTGAACGCGTTCAAAAACGGCCGTATCACCGGGCTCGGGCGGAAGCTGGCCCGGCTGCCGGTGGACCCGCGGATCGGCCGGATGATCCTCGAGGCCGACCGGAACGGCTGCGTCCGCGAGGTCCTGATCATCGCGGCGGCGCTGTCCATCCAGGACCCGCGCGAGCGGCCCGCCGACGCCCAGCAGGCGGCCGACGACAAGCACCGCCGCTTCGCCGATGAGGACTCGGACTTCGTCACCTACCTGAACCTGTGGGACTACCTGGCCGAACGGCAGCGCGAGCTGTCCTCCTCGGCCTTCCGCCGGCTCTGCCGCGCCGACTTCCTGAACTACCTGCGGGTCCGTGAGTGGCAGGACCTGCGGGGGCAGTTGCAAACGCTGGCCGGCGATCTCGGGGTGGCGGTCCGGTCAACGTCGGCCGAACGGACCGGGTTGCACGTTTCCCTGCTGGCCGGCCTGCTCTCCCAAATCGGCATGAAAACAGAGCCGCTCCAGCCAGCCGCCTCGGCGCCCAAGGGGCGACGGCCGCGGGCCGAGTACCTGGGCGCGCGCAGCGCCCGGTTCGCCATCTTCCCGGGATCCTCCCTGGCCAGAAAGCCGCCGGACTGGATCGTGGCGGCGGAGCTTGTGGAGACGTCCCGGCTGTGGGCGCGGACGGTGGCGCGGATCGAGCCGGAGTGGGTGGAGCCGCTGGCCCGGCACCTGGTCCGGCACAGCTACAGCGAGCCGCACTGGGAGAAGAAGCGCGGCGGGGCGGTCGCGCTGGAGAAGGTCACGCTGTACGGGGTGCCGCTGGTGGTGGACCGCAAGGTCCCGTACTCCTCGCTCGACCCGGCGGCGGCACGGGAGCTGTTCATCAGGCACGCGCTGGTGGAGGGGGACTGGCAGACCAGCCACCGGTTCTTCGCCGAGAACCGGCGGCTGCTGGCCGAAGCCGAGGAGGTGGAGCACCGGGCCCGCCGCCGCGGCCTGGTCGCGAGCGAAGACGAGCTGTTCGCGTTCTACGACGCGCGGATCCCGGCGGACGTGGTGTCCGCCCAGCATTTCGACACCTGGTGGAAGCAAGCCCGCCGGGCCGACCCGGGCCTGCTCACGTTTAAGGCCAGCGACCTGCTCAACGACGACGCCACCGGGGTCAGTGCCGACGCCTACCCCGACGTCTGGACCTCGGAGTCGGCCGAAGTGCCCCCCGTGCCGCTCTCCTATGCGTTCGAGCCCGGCAGCGAGTCCGACGGCGTGACCGTGGACATCCCGCTGAGCCGGCTCAACCAGGTGAACCCGGCCGAATTCTCCTGGCAGGTGCCCGGGCTGCGCACCGAGCTGGTCACCGAGATGATCCGGTCGCTGCCCAAGGCGCTGCGGCGTGACCTGGTGCCCGCGCCGGACGTGGCGCGGGAGGTCGTCGCTCGCCTCGGCGAGCCGTCCGGGGACCTGCGCGACACCGTGGCCCGCGAGCTGAGGGCGCTGCGCGGGGTGAGCGTGCCGCGCGACGCCTGGGATCTGTCCAAGCTGCCGCGGCACCTGCGGATCACCGTCCGGGTGACCGAATCCGGCCGCGTCCTGGCCGAGGGCAAGGACGTCGCCGAGCTCCAGCGCGAGCTCAGGCCGCGGCTGCGGGCGGTGCTGTCCGAGGCGGCGGCCGCGATCACCCGCACCGGCCTGACGTCGTGGACCGTCGGCGAGCTGCCCCGGGAGTTCCGGGACGGCAGCGTCGTCGCCTACCCGGCCCTCGCCGACGCGGGCGCCACGGTCGACGTCCGGCTCTTCGAGACGCCGGACGCGGCCCATGCGGCGATGTGGGCCGGCACCAGGCGGCTCATCCTGCTGGGCGCGCCGTCGCCGGCTTGGGGGTTCAAGTCGATCGCGGGCGGCCTGTCCACACGGGCCAAGCTGGCGCTCAGCCACAACCCGCACGGCGGGGTCGCGGCCATGTTCGCGGACTGCGTCAACTGCGCCGCGGACTACCTGATGACCGAGGCGGGCGGCCCGGCCTGGGACCGCGAGGGTTTCCAGCGGCTGTCCGCCTCGGTCCGGTCCGGCCTGCACGAGGTGACCGCCGAGGTGGTGACGCAGGTGGAGGCGGCGCTGCGGCTGGCCCACTCCGTCGGCGCCCGGCTGGACGACAACTACGCCGACTTGCTGCGGCCCGCCGTGGCCGACATGCGCGCGCAGTTGTCCGGGCTCATCTATCCCGGTTTCGTGGCGGCCACCGGGTACCGCCGCCTACCGCACCTGACCCGCTACCTGCGGGGGATCGAGCGACGGCTGGACAAGCTGCCGGAGAACCCGGCCCGGGACGCGGCCAACATGGCCATCGCCCGGCGGGCGGAACAGGCCTGCCAGCAGGCGGTCGCGGACCTGCCCGCCGCGCGCCGCGACCAGCCCGACGTCACCGAGGTGCGCTGGATGCTGGAGGAACTCAGGGTCAGCCTGTTCGCCCAGACCCTCGGCACCCAGGCCCCGGTGTCAGAGAACCGCATCCTCACCGCCCTCAGCCGCCTGCATCCCTAGGCCGCCTTCCCGCCGCCGCATGCCACGCGCGGCGTGTCGTTGCCTGCTATGGACTACATCAAGTGCTACGTTACTCTGCAAATACCCCAAAGTGCACTTACGCGGCGTTAGACCGCGGAAAGGCAGGAACCGTGACCGGAGAACCACCCGTGCGGCGCCGCCTCGTCGGAGGCGCGCTGCGCCGGTACCGGGAAAACGTGGGCTACGCGCTCGAGGACGCGGCCCGCATGCTGGAGTGCGACCGGTCGAAGATCAGCCGGATCGAGACCGGGCAGCGCGGCATCAGGCCGAAGGAGCTGCGCGAGCTACTGACTGAATACGGGGTGCCGGACCGCGAGCAGGCCGCGCTGGTGGCCATCGCGAGCCGCGGCGGCCAGCGCGGCTGGTGGCATCCGTACGCGGACGTCCTGCCCGGCCCGTACCTGGACTACGTGATCATGGAGTCGGCCGCGGCCGAGATCATGATCTATGAGGCACAGGTCGTTCCCGGCTTGCTGCAGACCGACGACTACGCCCGGTCGATCGTGGCCGCCGAGCCCGGGTACGCGACCGACCAGCAGCGGGAGGAGGCGCTGGCGGCCAGGGCCACCCGGCGCCAGGTCATCCTCGGTTCCTCCGCCGAGCGGCGCCTGACGGTGATCCTCGGCGAGGCGGCGCTGCACCAGGCGGTCGGCGGCCCCGGCGTCATGGCCGGGCAGATCAGCCACCTCGTTCAGCTGGCCGACGACTTTCCCGGCCTCACCCTGCAGGTGCTGCCGTTCACGGCCGGCGCGCACGCGGCGGCGGGCAGCGCCTCGCTGGCCATCTTGAGGTTCCCTGACGCGCCGAGCCTGGGCGTGGTCTATCTGGAAGCGCTATCCGGCGGCGTCTACCTGGAGAGCCAAGAGGACGTCGCCCGCTACATCCGCGCGTTCGCCCTGCTGCGCGCCGCCGCGCTCAGCGCGGCCGACAGCGCACGGCTGCTCAGTACCTACGGATCTAGGGGGTAAGCGTCTAGTTCGACCGGCTCGCCGCGCCGCTCTTCGAGCGCCGCAGCTCCTGGTCCACGGCCGCGAGCTTGTCGATGATGTCCTGGATGTCCTCGAGGGGTTTCTCGGTTCTCGGCGATCGCGCCATCATGGCACTGCCCGGGCCGACGGCGGCGGCACCGAGACCGCTGGCTTCATCCGGCCCTGTTCGGCTGACGTCTTGCACGCTGTCGCCGGGGTTCATGCGTGGTGTCTCCTGGAGAATGCCTAGTTAGCGGGGGAAGGCGGACCGGCGGGAAGGGCGGTAATTCCCGTCGGGAAGTAACGCGTTAAGCGCAGGAAACCATGTTAAGGCGTTTTCGCCGGTATGTCACGCATCGAGGTGCGTCGTGTCGCGTGTTTCCTTTTGCGTGCCGGGCCGGGCCGCACCCCGCCGCCCGCCAGCGCTCTCGCCGGGCAGCCTAGCTGCGACGACACGATATCGTCGATCATGCTACGGCGAAATCGCGGTGATGACGCAGAGACACTGCTAACGATTGCATGAATTTATTCGTTTACGCTTTGTACATGCACGTGCAAATGCAAATCAATCTGCGGATTGCGTGAATAGGGCCGGATAGGGGCAGATCGCCAGAAAGCGTCAGCGCTGCCATGGCGCGGCCTGCCGCATGCTCTTCTCCATCTCCTCCGGCAGCATGGCGGGCACCGGAAGCGGGGTGGCTCCCTCCCGGCCGGGCCGCATGCCGTCCAGGATCAGGGTCAGGTACCGCCGCCAGATGTCGGGGTCCGCGGCGTGCGAGAGCTGGGTCGCTTCGATCAGCACGAAGACGATAAAGATGATGTCGGTCTGGCGGATATCGGCGCGGAGCTGCCCGGCCGCCTGCGCCCGCTGCACGAGCCGTTCGACCAGCGGCGCGTTGCGCTGGCGGGCGACCGCGACCAGATTCCGGCCGTAGGTGGCGAACATCAGCATCTGCCGCAGGCCGAGGTTGCCCGCCATGGTCTCGCCCATCCGCTCCATGAAGAACACCAGGCCGGACCAGGGATCCGGCGACGCGAAGGCCTCCTCGCCGATGGCCGCGATCGAGTCGAGGCGATCCATGAACAGCGCCTCGATCAGCTCCTCCTTAGTGCGGAACCGCCGGTAGACGGTGCCGACACCGACCCCCGCATGACGGGCGATCTCGTCCAGGCTGACCTCGAGCCCGCGCTCGTTGAACACCTCCGCGGCCGCCGCCAGGATCCGCTGCCGGTTCCGCTCGGCATCGCGCCGCAGCGGCCGCGTACCGGAGCCCCCAGGATGCCCGACCGAGTTCTCCGCCACCTGAAACCTCCCCAAATAAAAGTGGAGACAACTCCTCCGCTTCATGTTACTGTGGGCTAAGCGGAGAAGGTACCTCCAGATTGGTGAAGCTCATGTCAGATGTCAACTCCATCGATAGGGCCGGCTCGGGAGACCGGCGGCGCTGGCTCATCCTCGGCGTCATCGGCCTCGCGCAGCTCATGGTCGTCCTCGACGTCACGGTGATGAACATCGCCCTGCCGTCCGCTCAGCGTGCGCTGCACTTCACCACGGTGGACAGGCAGTGGGTAGTGACGTCGTACACCCTCGCGTTCGGCAGCTTGCTGCTGCTCGGCGGGAGGCTGGCCGACCTGTTCGGCCGGAAGGTAACGTTCCTGATCGGGCTGCTCGGCTTCGCCGGCGTCTCGGCCATCGGCGGTGCCTCGGTCAATTTCGGCATGCTGATCACGGCCCGGGCCTGCCAGGGCGCGTTCGGCGCGATCCTGGTGCCGTCGGCGCTATCGCTGCTGACCACCACGTTCACCGAGCCGAAGGAGCGCGGCAGGGCGTTCGGCATCTACGGCGCGATCGCCGCGGCCGGCGGGGCCATCGGCCTGCTGCTCGGCGGCGCCCTGACCGAGTACCTGTCCTGGCGCTGGACGCTGTACGTGAACCTGATCTTCGCGGGCGTGGCCTTTATCGGGGGAGTGCTCCTGCTTGAGCGGCAGCGGTCCCAGGTCAAGCCCAGGCTGGACATCCCGGGCGTGCTGCTGGTGTCCGCGGCCCTGTTCTGTCTCGTCTACGGGTTCTCGAACGCGGCCACGCACAACTGGCACACGCCGTCCACCTGGGGCTTCCTGGCCGCGGGCGTGGTGCTCCTCGTGCTGTTCGCCATCTGGCAGACACGGGCGCCTAACCCGCTGCTCCCGCCGCGGATCGTGCTCGACCGCAACCGGGGCGGCGCGTACGCGTCCATGCTCATCGCCTCCAGCGGGATGTTCGGCGTCTTCCTGTTCCTGACCTACTACCTGCAGCAGACGCTGGCCTACTCGCCGGTCGTCACCGGCTTCGCCATCCTGCCCATCGCCGGCGGCATCGCGGTCGCGGCCAACCTGTCCACGATCGTGCTGATGCCGAGGATCGGGCCGAAGCCGCTGGTGGCCACCGGGTTCGTGGTAGCCGCGGGCGCGATGACCTGGTTTGCCCAGCTGGGACCGCACACCGCCTACGTGGACGGCGTGCTCGGCCCGCTCATCCTGACCGGGATCGGCCTCGGCATGGTGATCGCGCCCACGATCAACACCGGCACCTTCGGCGTGGCCCCGCGCGACGCCGGCGTCGCCTCGGCCACCGTCACCGTCGGCCAGCAACTCGGTGCCTCGATCGGCACTTCGCTGCTCAACACCATCTTCGCGAGCGCCGTCGCGTCCTACCTGACCCTGCACGTCGCCTCGGACCCGCAGACCCGTCTGATCGGCCGCCAGGCCCTGCTCGGGCAGGCGCTCGCGCACGGCTACGATACCGCGTTCTGGTGGGTCGCCGGCATCTTCGCCGGCGGCGCGATCGTCGGCGGCCTCCTGCTCCGCCGCGGGCCGCTGCGCCGCGACGACGGCCAGGTGCAGCAGGACGCCGGGGCCATGGCGGAACCCGAGGCGGGCCCGGTTCTGCCGGCCTGAGGGTACGACCCGGTGCGCCCCGGGTGCGGGCCGTCCCGCACCCGGGGCGTTCACCATGCGGCCAAAAACCGGGGCAATTATTACCCGCTGGTCATTGAAATAGAAAGCACCTAATTCGCTGCCCCAATTTGGCGTGGCGGCCGATTCCGCGAACTGCTGAGCCTGAAGTGAGGGCAGGTGCAGGAGGTAACAGGAGCCGGGAAGGGCGGAATGACGTAGCCGAATAGCAACCTACCCCGAGGGCCTGCCTTTGCGGTGCCATCTTAGGATGAATTTGTCCGGATGACGTCCAAAGGGCCTTTGTGACGTTAGGGGGCGTATGGCGTGATCGGGGGCTTGGCACCGGGGGATCCCGGGCGGATCGGCCCGTACCGGCTGGTCGGCCGGCTCGGCCGCGGCGGCATGGGACATGTGTACCTGGGCCTGTCCGCGGGCGGGAGACCGGTCGCGGTGAAGGTGATCCGCGCGGACCTGGCCGCGGACCCCGAGTTCCGGGTGCGGTTCGCCCGCGAGGTCGCCGCGGTCCGCCAGGTCAGCGGCCTGTTCACCGCCCTGGTGCTGGACGCGGACGTCGAAAGCGCGCTGCCGTGGCTGGCCACGGCGTACGTGGCCGGGCCCTCGCTGGCCGAGGCGGTGACCGGCGATGGGCCGATGGCGGCGCGGCCCGCGCTGGCGCTGGCGGCGGGTCTGGCCGAGAGCCTGAGCGCCATCCACGCCGCGGGCGTGGTGCACTGCGACCTGAAGCCCTCGAACGTGCTGCTGTCCCCGGATGGGCCACGAGTGATCGACTTCGGCATCTCCCGCGCCGCCGGGCCGGAAAAGAGCACCGTGTCGGCGGCGGGCGTCGGCTGGGTGACGGGCTCGCCCGGATTCATGTCCCCGGAGCAGGCCCTGGGCGGGGAGATCGGCCCGCCGAGCGACATCTTCAGCCTGGGCGCGGTGCTGAGCTTCGCCACCACGGGTCGCGGGCCGTTCGGCCGCGGATCGCGTCCAGAGGTGGCCTACCGGCTGGTCTACGGCCGACCGGACCTCGGTGAGATACCCGCCGGCCTGCGCCCGCTGGTCGAACGCTGCCTGGCCAAGGACCCGGTCCAGCGGCCCACCGCCGACGAGGTGCTGGAGGCGGCGAATGACGGGCAGCCCGCGCCCGGCTGGCTGCCCGGCCCGGCCCTGGGTGCGTTCGCCGAGAGCGTGCCCGCCCCGGCCGGGCCCGCCGAGGCGCCAGCGCGGCCGTCGGGCCGCCGCTGGTGGCGGCCGCTGACGGCGGCGGGAGTGACGTCGGGCGTGCTCGCGACGTCGGTCGCGGTCAGCTTCGCGCTGAGCCCCGCGGGCTCGCACCCATCCGCGACAAGGCTGGCACCGCGGGCCGCGGCCTCGCCGACGCTGACCACAGCACCCCCCGCGGTCCCCGGCACCCGTCCGACCGCCGCTCCCCGGGTCAGTTCGCCGACGCGAGGGCCGCGGGCGGCCGTCAATCCCGCCGTGGTCGCGGTAGGCACCCAGCGCCGCAGTCAGCCGCCGTCCTCGACCGCCTCCGCCGCCGCGTCGCCGTCCGCGCCATCGCCGACCGCCTCGCCGTCATCCTCTCCGTCCATGACCGTCTCCCCGTCTCCGACGGCATCCTCGTCCCCGTCGCCGGGCGAGTCTCCGTCGCCGACGCCGGCACCCGAGATAACGGGTTCGGCAACGTACCGCGAAGGCACCTGGGTCTACTTTGATGTGCAATACGAGGACCCGGTAATGACGCACGCGGATTCGGCTTGATGGGCGTCAACGGCTCCCGCTGGATGGAGGCCAGAGCAGCCAGCCGGTGCGGATTAGCCTCGCCTGCCCGTCCTGAAAATCTCGCTCTGCGCTGGTCAGGCGCTTACCTTCGGCTCCCGGCGCCGGCGTCCGCGGAACGGTTTACGCAAACACCGCCGCTGCCCATATGCAACCCGGCTTCCGCCCCCTTATCATTGCCCTGTCTGATATGGCAGGAATGGTGTCATTGCGACCTTGGGGTGGGATTTTAGCGTGGTGGGGGGACTGGAGCCCGCCGATCCGCGGCTGATCGGCCCTTATCAGCTGCTCGGACGGCTTGGCGCGGGCGGCATGGGACGGGTATTCCTGGGCGTCTCAGCCGCTGGCCGGCCGGTCGCCGTGAAAGTCGTCCACGCCGAACTGGCCGCCGATCCTGAGTTCCGTACCCGGTTCAGCACCGAGGTCGCCGCGGCCAGGAAGGTGAGCGGCCTGTTCACGGCGCTGGTGGCGGACGCCGACGTAGACGCTCCGGTGCCCTGGCTCGCCACCTCGTACGTGGCGGGCCCGTCGCTGTCCGAGGCGGTGCGCAATAGCGGGCCGCTGACCGCCTGGTCGCTGCTGGCGCTGGCCGCGGGCCTGGCCAAGAGCCTGACCGCGATCCACGCCGCGGGCGTCGTGCACGGCGACCTCAAGCCATCCAACGTCTTGCTGGCACCGGACGGGCCGCGGGTGATCGACTTCGGCATCTCCCAGGCCGCGGAGGCAGCTCCGCTGGCGCGGGCCGGCCTCGTGGTGGGCACACCCAGTTTCATGGCCCCCGAGCAGGCCGCGGGCGAGGAGGTCGGGCCGCGCAGCGACGTGTTCAGCCTGGGCGCGGTGCTCGCTTTCGCCGCCACCGGGCGCAAGCCGTTCGGCGCCGGGCCGCCCGCCGCGGTGCTCGACCGGGTGGTCCGCGTGGCGGCTGACCTCGAGGACGCTCCCGCCGAAGTGCGGCCGCTGATCGAACAGTGCCTGGTCAAGGACCCTCTGCGCCGGCCCACCGCCGCCGAGCTGCTCGCCAGGGTGACCGCCGCCCAGTCCGCGATGGGGCCACGGTCCGAGCCGGCCCCGGCAGGCGCGGACCGGCCGGGCATACCCAGGGCCCGCGACGGGCGGCGGCGGCCACGGCGGCGGCCCCTGATCACCGCGTCGGCCATCGCGGTCATCCTCGGGGCCTCCGCCGGATACAGCCTGAACGCCGTGATCCAGCACCAGCGAGACGATAACCCGGGCCTGTCCCAGGTAGAGGCCAGGATGGCCGCCAGGCCGGCCCGGCCCGCGCCCAAGCCGGCACCCCCCGCCCCGGCCCCGCGCATCACCGGCGCCTATACCTACCAGCAAGGCGCGCGGGTGTTTTTCGAGATCTCCTACTCCGATCCTGGCCACAACGCCGCGGGCTTCGGTTTCGTAGGCGTCCAGGGATCCGACTGGCGCGAGCATGACTACGTGTTCTCCAACCCGGCGGAGGGCATCGTCACGGGGGACAGCATCGCCTATCCGCTCGACCAGGGGTGCGGGACCGGCTTCGAATACACCAGCACCGTCAAGGCGTGGATCTACAACAAGGACGGCGTCCGCAGCAAGCCGGTCATCATCCACCTGGCTTGCAGCACCTGACCCGAGCGGTCAGGAATGCGCCCTTGTGTAGTGCGCCGCGAGCACATCGTCGCCAAAGTCGCTGTGCGGGCGGCGCAGCACGGTGTGCGCGTGGTTGCCGTCGGCGGTGGTGTCGTATTCGATCAGCAGGTCGTCCCCTTGTACGCGGTAGTAGTGCCTGGCGCCCGGCGTCAGCGGCCCCTCCCAGGCGAAGTGCAGCTCTGACCCGCCCAGCCGGGCCGCCTGCCAGTCCGCGAGCTCCGCGGGCAGCCGGTCCAGGTAGAGCGCGACCAGCTGGGCCAGCAGGGCCCGGGCGGCCGGCCCGAGCCCGGTGGCGGGCACGCCGGGCGGTTCGATGCCCTGGCTGGCCCGGGGGCTGGTCCCGGTGCGGATGTCGGCCGGAGCCTGCCCCGCCACCACGGCGGCCGAACGGACCCGCGAGCCCATCGCGTCCAGCAGCGCCCGGACCAGGTCTTCTTCCGGGCCGAGCGGCCGGGAGACCGGGTGGCCGGCGTAGCTGACGCGGGCCGGGTTGGCACCGAAGAATACCGGGGCGGGGGAGACCTCCTGGCCGGCCAGGGTCATCGTCACCGACAGGTGATGCCCCTCGAACCGCCACGACCACGGCTGATCGCCGTCCGGATCGCCGTACACGCTCACCCAGTAGTCGCGGCTGTGCCGGCCCCGCCGCCACTGCTCCTTCCGGTCGAGCACTTCCTCCAGCGCGACGATGCCCATCGCCTGCGCGTACGCGTGCTCGCTCAGCCCGGTAGCCAGCAGCCGGTGCGCCGCCTTCGTGGCGGTCCCGCTGAGCTCGGCGAGGCATGCGCCGGGCCGGCTGCGCGGCCGGTACTCCAGCCACCGCCGGGCCGCGTCGTCGGCGAACGGCCGCGCGGCGAGCTCGCGCTGCTCACCGTCCAGCGAGGCCAGGAGTGATCTCGCAGCGGCGCGCATCTGGTCGGCCAGCGAATCGGCGCTCATCATCCCGGTATATCAGCCCCCGCCCCGGGCCAGCGTCCGCAGCATCGCCAGCAGCGCCCCGGGATCGGGGACGGCCCGGAAGAAGGCGGCGTCGACACCCTCCACGGCAGTCACTGCCGCTAGGGCGAGTTGGCCGCCCCGTTCGGTCACCCGGATCTTCCTGGCCCGGGTGTCCGCGACGTCGACGGTCCGTACGACCAGTCCCTTGGCCTCCAGCTTGCGCAGCACCTCCGAGGTCATCTTCACGTCGGTGCCGGCCTGGCGGGCCACGCTGAGCTGGTTCGGGTCCTCGCCACGGGAGTTCAGCCACCACGCCGCGGCCAGCAGCACGAACTGCACGTGGGTCAGGCCGAGCGGGGCCAGTGCCGCAGCGATCTCGCGTTGCCAGCGCAGCGTGACGTGCCAGAGCAGGAACCCCGGGCTGTCCTCAGGATCGAGCGGCACCGGTCAGCCCTCCGCCCGCCCGGCCAGTGCGGCCACGACCTCGGGAAAGTCCGCGGTGATCTGCGGGCCGAGCTCCGGGCCGACGTGACCGGCCGCCTCGCCGGTGATCTGCGTGCGGTAGACGATCCTGGTCAGCCCGCCGGCCGCGGCCTCCAGCCGGTGCTCGGTCCGCACCACGAAGTCACCCGCGTCCATCTCGTCCGTGAACGACGTGCCCGGCTCGATCTCGACCAGCCGCATCCTGATCGGCTCGTCCCCGGGCGGGGTCATGGTGAACGTGGTGCCGACCGCGAACGGCCCGTCCACGTCGATCGTCTCGATGCCGTCGTTCCACTGCGGCCAGGCCGCCATGTCCGCCCAGTGGCGCCACAGCGCCCCGCGGTCGGCGCTGGTCTCGAGGCTGTACTCGTACTCCCACATGGTTCCTCCCTCGTCAGTTAACCTACACACAGATTAACTGTGCACAGATTATCTGTCAGCAGATTATATGTGATGAAGGCGGATCCGGTACTTTTGGACACCATGACGACGCCGAGCTGGGACGACTCATATGCCGCGAGTACACCCGCCCCGTGGGACATCGGCCGGCCGCAGCCGGCCTTCGTGCGCCTCGCGGAACAGGGCCTGCTGGCCGGGCGCGTGCTCGACTCCGGTTGCGGCACGGGGGAGCAGACCCTGCTGGCCGCCGCCCACGGCGCCGACGCGGTCGGGGTCGACGTGTCCGGCCTCGCCGTCCGGCGGGCCAGGCAGAAGGCGGCCGAACGGGGCCTGGTGGCTCGCTTCGAAGTCGGTGACGCGCTCCGGCTGGGTGACCTGGGCCTGACCTTCGACGCGATCATCGACTGCGGCGTGTTCCACGTATTCGACGACGAGCACCGCGCCAGGTACGTGACCAGCCTGGCGGCGGTGCTGCGCCCGGGCGGCCGCTGCTACCTGGTCTGCTTCAGCGACCGTCAGCCGGGAACCTGGGGGCCGCGGCGGGTCACCCAGGACGAGCTGCGCACCGCGTTCAGCCACGGGTGGATTGTGGCCGGCATCGAGCCGGAGGTCTTCGAGGTCAACGAGGCGAGGATCGGCGCCACGACCGTGCAGGCCTGGCTGGCCGTGCTGGAACGGGCCGGTCAGGGCTGATCGCCGGCCGGCACCGGCGGCGGTGCCGCGGGCACGGGCTCCGGCCTGGCGCGGCGGTTACCCGGCCACATGCCCAGCCGTCCGAACAGCGCCACCAGGGCCGGGACCAGCAGCGAGCGGACGGCGATCGCGTCCAGGACGAC
>WNGE01001679.1_pt1 | contig 57159 bp, 51 predicted proteins | sample 5400651 | NCBI WGS metagenome assembly WNGE01 (sample SAMN13153370, study PRJNA577476) | soil metagenome | isolation source: 60 cm soil or saprolite under grassland replicate 2 | place: USA:California | collected 2016-06-15 | reverse complement strand
ATCTCGGTGCCGAGCAGCATGCGCCCGTTCGAGTCGATGAGCGTCGGCTGCGCGATGATGAAGACGTCCTTCAGCGACTCGCGGCGGTAGGCGTCCACGGCCAGCACCGCCGCGCGGAGCTCCAGGAGGTCCTGCTGCGTCTCGATGATGACGGCGTCCACGCCGCCGTCGACGAGCCCGCGCGCCTGCTCGAAGAAGATCCGCTCGAGCGCGTCCGCGGTGACGTTGGAGAGCACCGGATCCGAGGCGGACGGGAGCATGCCGGTCGGGCCGATCGAGCCCGCCACGAAGCGCGGGCGGTCGGGGGTGGCGTGGCGCTCGGCGGCGCGGCGCGCCTGGATGGCGGCCCGGAAGTTCACCTCGTAGGTGCGGTGGCCGAGGCCGTACTCGTCGAGCTTGAGCCGCGAGGAGCCGAAGGTGTTCGTCTCGACGACGTCGCAGCCGACCGCGTAGTAACGCCCGTGGATGGCCTCGATGAGGTCGGGGCGCGTGAGCGTGAGGAGGTCGTTCGCGCCCTCCTGGCCGCCGTACTCGGTCGCCTTGAGCTGGTGGCCCTGGATCTGGGTGCCCATGGCGCCGTCGAAGACGAGGACGCGGCGCTCGAGGGCTTCTCGGAAGGTCACGGGGGTCTCTTTTTCGGGCGCGGGGGCGCCGGAGGAGGCGCGTTGTCGCCCGGCGCGGCCCGACGCGCCGCAGAATCCGTGAAATGTAGGCAAAACGCGTTCCGAGGGCAAGGCGGGGCGCTCGACGCGGCGACGACTTCGACTACGATGCGCCCGTGCCGAGCCCCGCCCGTCCGAGCCCCTGGCCCGCCGTCGCCACGATCGCGCTCGCGGCGGTCGCGCTGCGCGTCGCCGCCTTCTCGGGGACGGAGCTCTACTCGGACGAGGCGTACTACTGGCTCTGGTCTCTCCGGCCGGCCGGCGGCTACTTCGACCACCCGCCGCTCGTCGCGTGGCTCATCGCGGCGAGCGCGTGGCTCGTCCCCGGCGAGCTCGGCGTGCGCCTGCTCTTCCTCGCCGCCGGCGGCCTCACGGTCGCGTTCGCGGCGCTCCTCGCGGCGGAGCTGTCGGACGACGCACGCGCCCCCATGTTCGCCGCCCTGCTCGCGGCGGCGGCGCCGCTCATGAACCTCGTGGGCGGGATGGCGCTGCCGGACGCGCCCGTCGCGGCGGCGTACACGGCGGCGCTCTGGCTCCTGGCGCGGGCGCGGGGCACGCGCTGGCTCTGGGCCGGCGTCGCCGTCGGGGTGGCGCTCCTCGCGAAGTACACGGCCGCCCTGCTCGCGCCGGCGCTCCTCCTCCTCGTCGTCTGGGACGGCGAGCTGCGCCGCGAGCTCCGGACGCCGTGGCCGTGGCTCGGCGCCGCCGTGGCGGTGGCGCTCTTCGCGCCGTGCCTCCTCTGGAACGCGCGCCACGACTGGATCTCCATCCGGTTCCAGCTCGGGCACGGGTTCGCGAGGAACGCCACGCTCGACTCGGTGCTCGAGTACGCGGGGGGCCAGATCGCCGGCCCCGGCCCCGTGCCGCTCGCCCTCGGCATCCTCTTCCTCGCCCGTCCGCGGACCTCCGCCGAGAAGCGCGTCGCGGCGGGCGCGCTCCTGCCCTTCGCCGTCACGACCTGGTCGGCGCTGCGCGGCAAGGTCGAGGCGAACTGGCCCGCGCTCGCGTACCCCGCCCTCGCCGCCGCGGCGGGGGCCTCGCTCGCGCGCGTCCGCCCTGGCGCCGCGCGCGCGCTGGTGGGCGCGTCGGTGGCGCTCGCGGTCGCGCTCCTCGCCCTGTTCGGCGTCGAGCAGCGCCATCCGCGCCTCCTCGCCGGGACCGCCGCCATCGAGCGGTTTCACGGGTGGCGAAGCCTCGCCGGCCAGGCGCGGGCGCTCGCTCGCGCCGGGTGCGAGGAGGTCGGCTGCGACCCCGCGCACCCCTTCCTCATCACGGCGAACTACCAGTACGCGGCCGAGCTCGCCTACTACGGCGGGTTCCGCCGGCTCGGGCCCGCCGTCGAGCGCGCGTCGCAGCTCGACGTCTGGGGCGAGCGGCCCGCGCTGGGCGAGCCGTTCCTCTTCATGGGGTTCGACGGCGTCGGACGTGACTTCCGTCGCGCCTTCCGCGCCGGAGGCGAGCGCTCGACCGAGCGCGCCTCCTTCGAGTACGGGGGCGAGAGGCTGCGCGACCTCTCGGTGACGCCCTTCGCGCGGTTTGCGGGGGACGTTCCGCGCGGCTAGATCCCAGCCCGTGATCGAGGGGCGCTACTGGGAGACCGAGCAGGACGGACGCATCCACTGCACGCTCTGCCCGCGCGATTGCCGCCTGCGCGACGGTCAGGCGGGCTTCTGCTTCGTCCGCCAGAACACGGGCGGCAAGATGGTCTCCCTCGCCTACGGGCGCTCGACCGGGTTCGCGAGCGACCCCATCGAGAAGAAGCCGCTCGCCCACTTCTACCCGGGCACGTCCGTGCTCTCGTTCGGCACTGCCGGGTGCAACCTCGGCTGCCGCTTCTGCCAGAACTGGGACATCTCGAAGGCGCGCCTCGTCGAGAAGCGGTCGCAGGAGTACGCGCCGCAGGACGTCGTCGACCTCGCGATCGAGCTGGGTTGCCCCTCCGTCGCCTTCACCTACAACGACCCCGTCATCTGGGCCGAGTACGCGATCGACGTGGCGAAGGAGGCGCGCGCGCGGGGGCTCAAGACCGTGTTCGTCACGGCGGGGTTCGTGTGCGAGCGCGCGCGCGAGGACATCTTCGCGCACATGGACGCGACGAACGTCGACCTCAAGGCCTTCACCGAGAGCTTCTACCACCGCATCACGCTCTCGCACCTCGCGCCGGTGCTGGAGACGCTCGCCTGGCTCGCGAAGACGAACGTCTGGACCGAGGTGACGAACCTCATGATCCCGGGCTTCAACGACGATCCCGCGGAGACGCGCGCCCTCGCCGAGTGGATGCTCGAGCACATGGGCGCGGACGTGCCGCTGCACTTCACGGCGTTCCACCCCGACTTCAAGATGCTCGAGGTCGCGCCCACGCCACCCGCGACGCTCTCGCGCGCCCGCGCCATCGCGCGCGAGGTGGGCCTGCACCACGTCTACACGGGCAACGTGCACGACCGGGAGGGCCAGACGACGTCGTGCGCCTCGTGCGGGGAGACGCTCATCGAGCGCGACTGGCAGGCGGTGCGGAGCTACCGGCTCCGCGGCGATGGCTGCCCCGGGTGCGGCGCGCGGCTGGCGGGGCGCTTCGGCAGCGAGCGCGTCGCCCCGACGAGCGGGCGGCGCACCTACCTCGGCCTCGTCTGACGACTACGGGGTGCCCGCGTCGGGTGAGAAGGCGAGCCCGCAGCCGATCTTTCCCTGCGCGGTCTGCAGCCTGTCGCACTGCTTGGAGTCGGTCTCCGGGTCCGGGCAGGTCGCGAGCAGGTCCTGGCAGCGCGTCTCGTCGGCGCTCGACGGCTTCGTCGCGCCGAGCTCGTTCTTGACCGACGCCTTGCAATTGTCGCGCAGCGCGCCAGCGGACTGGCAGTTGCAGATGCGATCGGCGAGGTCCTGGCACGGCGAACCGCAGCCGGCGAGGCCGAGGCCGAGGGCGAGGAGCGCGGGGAGCACGAGCGCGGCGAGGAGCTTTCGCATCGAGGCGGCGGAGGATCGCCCAGAGCCGCCGGCAGATCAAGCGCCGTGCGCGCCCGCCTCAACGCGTGAGCGCCTGCTCCACGAAGTCGAGCCGGTCGTTCCCGACGAAGAGCTCCTCGCCGACGAAGAAGGTGGGTGCGCCGAACGAGCCGCGCCTGACCGCCTCCTCCGTCTGCGCCACGAGCGCCGCCTTCTCCTCCGCCGCCGCGGCGACGAGCGCGGCGCCGTCGAGCCCGACCGACGCGGCGATGGCGGCGAGGACCTCGGGGCTCGTGAGGTCCCGGGTATCGACCCAGGCGGCGCGGAACGCCGCGTGCGTGAACGGCACCAGCTTTCCCTTCCGCTCCGCGGCCAGCGCGGCGCGCATGGCGAGCACGGTCGAGAAGGGGTGCCGCTCGGGGAAGACGAGCGGGACCCCGAGCCGTCTCGCCCACCGGGCCACGTCCACCTTGAGGTGACGGTACTTCGCCGGGACGTCGGCCGGCGCCTGGTTCTGCGTCGCCTTGAGGACGCCCCCGAGGAGGAAGGGCCTGAAGCGAAGGGTCGCGCCGGTGCGGCGCGCGACGTCCTCCACCCGCGTGGACGCGAGGTACGAGTACGGCGAGACGAAGTCGTAGAAGAACTCGAGCGTCGCCATGGCCTCTCCCCTTTGAATCGGTCGGCGCCCCCGCGCGTCCGGTCGGATATAAGAGGCCGCCATGATCCTCGCCCTGCTCGCCGCCACGGTGGTCCTCTCGGCGGCGTCCCCGCCCGACGCGGTGGCGCTCGCTCGCGGCGTCCAGGCCTTCTACGAGAAGACGAAGGACCTCGAGACGAGCTTCGTCCAGACCTACACGTACGCCGCGTTCGGGCGGAGCCAGACGTCGCGCGGGACCCTGCGCGTGAAGAAGCCGGGCAAGCTCCGCTGGGACTACGACGCGCCCGCGGCGAAGACCATCGTCGTGAACGGGTCCCGGCTCGTGCAGTTCGAGCCCGAGGCGAACCAGGCGTACGTGGACGACCACTTCGACGCGAGCGCGATGAGCGCGGCGGTCACCTTCCTGCTCGGGAGGGGGAGCCTCGAGAAGGAGTTCGACCTCGCGACCGGCGGCGAAGGGAAGCTCGTCCTCACGCCCAAGAAGCCCGACGCGCGTGTGGAGCAGGTCGTGCTCACGGTCGGTGAAGGTGGCGAGGTGAAGGTGACGCGGGTCGTGGACGGCAGCGGGAACGTGAACGAGATCGCCTTCCAGAAGCTCCGGCGCAACGTCGGACTGAAGGACGAGCTGTTCGTCCTCGAGCTGCCGAAGGACGTGCACCTCGTGAAGACGCCGGGGGAGTGATTCGGGGGTTCGGGGGCGGAGCCCCCGAGATCGATCGACGGCGAAGCCGGCGGCCGCTCGCGGAAGCGAGCGAAGGCGCCGCAGGCGCTGCCGCCGGGGACGAGACGCCCGGATCCCTCGCTACCCGAGGACCCTGAGCCCGCTCTTCTTCGGGGGCGCCTTCCGCGCGACCGGCTGCCGCGGGCGCGCGTCGCGCGCCACCACGCGTCCCACGAGGTCGTAGTCGCCCGCGTCGGTCACCTCGACCGTGACGAGCTCGCCCGGGTAGACGGCGGCGTCCTCGTGCCCCGGGATCGCGACCTCGTTGATGTAGGTGACGCCGTCGATCTCGGGCGCCTGCTGCGCGTTGCGCCCGGCGAGCAGGTGCTCCGACTCCTCGCTCGCGCCCTCGACGAGCACCTCGAGGCGCCGGCCGACGAGGGCGCGCTGGTGCTGTGCCGCGATCTCCTGCTGCGCCTCCATCACCGCCGCGAAGCGCGCGCGCTTCACCGGCTCGGGGACCTGCCCCTCCATCTCGGCGGCGGCGGTGCCCTCCTCGCGCGAGTACTCGAAGACGCCGAGCCGCTCGAAGCGCTGCTCCCTCACGAAGGCGAGGAGGCCCTCGAAGTCCTCCTCCGTCTCGCCCGGCAGGCCGACGATGAGCGAGGTGCGGAGCGCGAGGCCCGGCACGCGGGCACGCAGCGTGGCGAGCAGCTCGCGCAGGAACCGCGAGTCACGGCCGCGCTTCATGGCCCGGAGCAGCCGGTCCGAGCTGTGCTGGAGCGGCATGTCGAGGTACTTCACGATCTTCTGCTCGCCGGCCATGACGTCGACGAGCGCGTCCGGGAAGTCGCGCGGGTAGGCGTAGTGGAGGCGGATCCAGCGGACGCCGTCCACCCTGCACAGCGCCGGGAGGAGCTCGTGGAGCCTCGGCCGGCCCGGGAGATCGTGGCCCCAGGCCGTGAGGTCCTGCGCCACGAGCGACAGCTCGACCGTGCCGTTCGCCGCGAGCGCCTCCGCCTCCGCGACGAGGTCGTCCACCGGGCGCGAGCGCTGCGCGCCGCGGAGCTTCGGGATGATGCAGAAGGCGCACGCGTTGTCACAGCCCTCGGCGATCTTCAGATAGGCCGTGTGCGAGGGCAGCGAGCTCACCCGCGGCGTCGACGCCGCGTGGACGAAGTCGGGATCGGGCACGATGACGCGCGACGCCTGCGCGTCGGCGACGATGCGGGCGATGTCCTGGTAGGCGCCCGTGCCGACGAAGTGGTCCACCTCGGGCAGCTCCCGGGCGAGCTCGCCGTGGTAACGCTGCGTGAGGCAGCCCGCGACGACGAGCTTCTTGCACCGGCCGGAGGTCTTCTGGTCGGCGAGCTCGACGATGGCGGAGATCGACTCCTCCTTGGCGCTCTCGATGAAGCCGCACGTGTTCACGACGATGACGTCGGCGCGCTCCGGCTCCTGCACCAGGCGGTAGCCCGCCTCCGCGAGCGTGCCGAGCATCACCTCGCTGTCCACCCGGTTCTTCGGGCAGCCGAGCGTGTGCATGTAGACGTGGGTCGGCACGGGGCGCCCGATCTAACAGGCGCGGCCGCCGATTCCAATCCCCCGCGATCACACGCGCTGCGAGATCGCCGCGGCGCCGTGGAAGAGGGACGGCACCCGCGACAGCGGGCGCACGACGCCGAGCGCCACCCAGGCCCAGAGCGACAGCCACACGACCAGGATGACGAGGCCACCGAGCAGGTTCCTCAGGAGCCGCCGGCCGTCCCTCGTCGCCCACGTCGCCAGCGGCCGGTCGTTCGCGCTCGCCATGTCGGCCTTCATAACCGCCTAAACGCGTCGTGGTGGTTAGAGCATGGCCCTGGCGCTATAACCTGTCAAGAGCATAATAGAGGTTATATGGCGAGCCATGGGGAACACGTCTTCGACCAGTCGGGCGGGCATCTCGCGCTCGATTTCGTGAACACCGTCGGGGGGATGCGAGGCCTGAAGCCGAACGAGCACCTCCACGGGTATTCCGACCTGCTCGCCTTCGGGCGGCAGACGGGCGTGCTGGGAGAGCGCGAGGCCGCGCGGCTCGCCCAGGAGGCGCGCCGACGTCCGGCCGAGGCGGAGGCCGCGCTCTCCAGCGCGATCGCGCTGCGCGAGGCGCTCTACCGCGTCTTCCTCGACCGCGCCGGGGGCCGGCGGCCCCGTCCCGCCGACCTGGATGCGCTGAACGCCGCGCTGCCACGCGCGCTCGCGCACCGTCGCGTCGTCGAGCGCGGCGGCGTCGTCGTGCTCGGATGGGAGGACGCCCCCGCGCTCGACGCCATGCTCTGGCCGGTGGTCGACGCAGCGGCGGGCCTGCTCGCCGATCCCGGCGCCCAGGTGCGCGTCTGCGGCATGTACGAGACGGACGAGTGCAGCTGGCTCTTCGTCGACCGCACCAAGGCGCGCACTCGACGCTGGTGCTCGATGAAGGACTGCGGCAACCGCGCCAAGGCACGGCGCCACCACCAGAGGGTGAAAGGCGGGGCGTAGCGAGCGGGGCGTGGCGCGGCGGCGCGCCATCCGTTATGGCGGACGAAACGCCGCCTGGGAGCGCCATGCCCGCCGACCGCACCGCCGATCCGTACCGCGACCTCGCCGTCATCGACGCCCGCGCGCCGCGCGTGAACCAGGCCGTGGTCGGCCTCGTCGCCGCCCTCGCCCTCGCGACGGGCGCGTGGTGGCTCCTCGCGCTGCTCGCGCTCCAGCTCACCCTCGGGCTCACGCTCGGGCGCCGGTACTGCCTGCCGTGCCTCTTCTACTTCGAGGTGCTCCAGCCGCGCCTCGGCGAGGGGCCGCTCGAGGACGCGCGGCCGCCGCGCTTCGCCAACGTGGTCGGGGCGACCTTCCTGTGGAGCGCCTCGATCGCCTACGCCGCCGGCTTCTCCCGGCTCGGCGCCACGCTCGGCGGAGCGGTCGCCGCGCTCGCGCTCCTCGCCGCCGCGACGGGGCTGTGCGTCGGGTGCGTGCTTTACCGCGCGCTGGCGCGTCTGCGCGGCCAGCCATGCGAGGCGTGCGAGCGGCCCGCGCGGCTGCAGGGCGAGCTCGGCCGCATCACGACCGACGGAACGTAAGCCGCGTCTTTCCATCACCTTGGGTCGGCCGTCGGTCAGGTGATCGACGGCCGATCTCGTCCGGACGTTCATCGTCGACGCGCTCCGTTGACGACGCGCACACGCTGCGTGATGCGCTCACGCAAGGTGACGGCGCTTGCGTCCCATCAACTCAAGGTGACGGCTGTCCCACCAACACGGTAACCCGCACCACACCATCGGTGTGCTACGACTCCGCGGACGTCTTCGTTCACGGGGGGGTTACTGTGCATCGCTTCGTGTTGATCTCCGTGCTGCTCGCGGGAACCGCAGCGCGCGCGGATGAAGTCGAGACGGTGCGCCTGAAGAATGGCGGATATCTGCGCGGGACCGTGGTCGAATTCGTCCCCGGCGAGCGTGTCGTCATCCGCACGCTCGTGGGCACGACGCGTGAGGTGGCGTGGGCGGAGATCGAGCAGGCGCCCGGCGACCGCTCCAGCGCTGGCGCAGCTGCCGCTGCTCGCGTGGTAGCGCCGGCTCCGGCGGCGGTGGCCCCCACGTCTGTCGCCGCGAGCGCTGCTCCGCTCGAACCTGCTGCCGCGACCGTCGATTCTGCGGCGGTGAACGGTGCGCCGGCGACCGCCGTCGCGGTGGACGCCGCGACCGCGGGCGAGCCGCCGGCCGGCATCGCCGTTCCGGTGGCTCCAACCGTGCCGCCCGGGCCCCCTCCGGCCTTGACCTCTCCGACGCCGCTCGCGGCAGGCGAGCGGCTTGAAGGCGCCGCGCAGCCGACGGCGGAGGGCGCAGTGACCGCGACGGCTGCCGCAGCGGTGGCGGTCCAGTGGCCGTCGATCGGGCGAAAGACGGGCGACGTGAAGCTCTCCACGCTGCGCCCCACGTCCGGCACCTTCCCGCCGTTGGCGGCGGCCGGCGCGGGGGTCGCCGGCGGCGCGGCGCTGGCGACGAAGGTGGGCGCTGCGCGTTCGGCCTCATCGACCGCAGGCAGCGAGCGCAGCGCGCCTTCGGGCTCGGACATGCCGCCGCCGCCGACGAAGGTCGCTGCGGTCCTGAGCCGTCCGGCGATCGAGATGCGGCCGCCGCCCGTCGCGGCGGAGCCCCCACCGGACAGGTCCGGAGCCTCGGACTGGGACCTCTCGGCGAAGCCCGCCGGACTCGCGCTCGGCGCGGGCGCGAGCCATACGCTCGACTCCGACAACGTCCGCCGCGCCTGGCTCGAGCGCGGCGGAGGCCTCTTCAGCATGGGGCTCAACGCCGGCGGCTCGTACATGTACATGCCGAAGTTCGGCTGGGGCGGCGCCGGGGTATCCGCCGGAGTACGGGCGGGCTGGGTCTTCATGAATCCGCCGAACTACGCCGAGAACCGCACCCGGCTCTCCGCCTTCCGCTTCGGCTTCGGCGCCGACGTCTCCGCATTCTCGCTCACGATGTACTCGAAGACGATCGGGCTGACCGGGCGCTACACGAGCATCGACTCGACGACGATGAGCCAGTCGAGCGTGGCTCTGCCGACGTACATCGGCTTCATCGTCGGCGGCGGCTCGTTCGACTCGAGCTCGACGTGGTCGGGCTGGACGTTCGGCCTCAACTACGCGCCATCCTACGTGCAGACGTTCTCGAGCTCCGACAGCTCGAGCGGCAGCTCCGGAGGCTCCGCGACGTCGAGCGGCACGTTCAACCCGATCGGCTTCGACGTCGACATCCAGTCCGGATCGCTCGAGTCCACGCTCGGGAACGTCGCGCGCAAGGCGCACTTCCGCATCAACTTCTTCTTCCTGCCACCCATCAACGACCTGCCGCTCATCGCGAGCGCCTCGATTGGCGCCGTCTGGTACTGACCGTGAACGATCTGACATCGCGTCTCCTCGCGTTCGGCCTCGTCGCCGCCGCCATCGTGCTCGAGGGCTGTGGCCCGGGTCAGTGCGGCGACCACTCGACCTGCTCGACGTGCACGACCGATCCCTTCTGCCAGTGGTGTGGCGGGTCATGCGAGCTCCTCAGCTCGTCGTGCTCCAGCTCCGTGCTCGACGCCTCGCAGTGCGGATCGAGCTCGGGCGGCGGGGGCAGCGGCTCGTGTAGCAGCTACGCCTCGTGCTCGGCGTGCGCGTCGCAGTCGAGCTGCTCGTGGTGCTTCAGCACCGGGACCTGCATCGACTACTCGAGCTCCACCAGCGGCTGCTCGAACCGCGCCGACTACAGCTCACAGTGCGGAACGTCGGGCGGGACCTGCACGAGGACGACCTCGTCGGGAACCTACTGCACGGCGACCGCCACGACCTGTGGCGACGGCTACTGCTGCGGGACGTCGAATCCGTACCACTGTGCCGCCACCCGGTTGTGCTACGCGACGGCCTCGGCGGCGGCGTCCGCCTGCGGGAGCACCGCCTGCTACCAGTGCCAATAGCGCTTCTTCCGCGGGTGAAGGCCGCCCGCGGGTCCGCCGTACACGATGCCCAGGAGACCAAAGCCATGAGAAGGATCGTCGCCGCTCTCGTCGTGCTCGCTGCCGCTTGCTCGGGGAGCCAGAAGGTACCGGACAAGGTCGCCGAGATGCGCGAGTGCAACGGCCCGCTCTGGACGTGCTTCAAGTCCGGTCCGTGCCCGCTCCCCGAGCTGAAGGACAGCCTCTGCGCCGTCGGCACCGCCGACCAGATCGTCTCCTACAACCTCGGGATGCAGGCCGCCAGCACGCGTGCCCGCACCGAGATGGGCGCCGTGATCCGCTCCAAGGTCGACGGGTTCACGCGCGCGACGCAGGACGGCCTGTCGAAGGCCGGCGGCGCGGACGAGATCCAGAAGGTCAGCGACCTCGCGCAGAACGTCGTCGATCAGACGCTGCACGGTGTCGCGGTGCCTCGGACCTTCTTCGACAAGGAGACCAAGGTCTACTTCGCGCTCGCGGTCATCGACGCCAAGACCTTCGTCGGCGCGCTCAAGGGTCTCAAGGAGGCGAAGGGCATCAGCGACGCCGTCAAGCAGGAGATCGAGGTCCGGGCCGAGAAGGTCGTGGATGAGTGGAAGGCCGAGCGCGAGCGCAACGTACAGTGACGACTCGGAGGGCCACCACGTGAAGACGCTCTCGATCCTGGCCTGCACCCTGCTCGCGGCGGGGTGCGCGACGACGACGGTCCGCCGCATGGACGTTCAGGAGGCGCGCGACCTGAGCGGACGCTGGAATGACACGGACGCGCGCCTCGTCGCCGAGGAGATGGTGGCCGACAGCCTGTCCCGGCCTTGGCTCGCCCGCGCCAGCGCCGCCGGGCGGCGTCCCGTCCTCATCGTCTCCGCCGTCCGCAACAACAGCATGGAGCACATCAACACCGACGTGTTCGTGGAGGAGCTGCAGCGCGCCCTCATCAACTCCGGTCAGGTCGGATTCGTCGCCAGCGCGGCGGAGCGCACCGACACGCGCGCGGAGCGCTTCGATCAGGACCAGAACGCGTCGGATCCGACGCGGAAGGCGCACGGGCAGGAGACGGGCGCCGACTACGCGCTGAGCGGCGCGATCAACTCCGTCGTCGACCGCGACGGCGGCGAGTCGGTCGTCATGTACCAGGTGAATCTCAAGCTACTCCAGATCCAGACGAACGAGATCGTCTGGAATGGCCAGAAGCGCATCAAGAAGAACATCGTCCGCGCCAGCGCCAGCTGGTGACGCGAAGGCGAGGGAGTCAACCGATGTCCACCCGAGCTCGCAGACTCCTGCTCGCCTCGATCGCCGCGGCCGCGGCGACAGGGTGCGCGGGTCCCTCCGCCGCACAGAAGAAGCAGGTGAACGCGTTCCTCGCCGCCGCCCAGTACGACCAGGCGGTGGCCCAGATCGACGGCGCGCGAGACGACTACGGCGCCCACAACGCCGTCCTCTACGCGCTCGACAAGGCCGCCGTCCTGCACGTCGCGCGCAGGTACCAGGAGAGCGACGCGCTCCTCGACGACGCAGAGCAGCGGATGGACGCGCTGTACACCCGGAGCATCAGCAAGGCAGCCGGGACGTTCATCCTCAACGACAACACGGAGGAATACGGGGGGGAGGTCTACGAGCGATCGCTCCTGCACGTGCTGCGCGCGCTCAACCATACCTTCCTCTTGAGGCTCGAGGACGCGCTCGTCGAGTCGCGGAAGGTGTCATCGCTCCTCGCGGAGGTGGCCGACAAGTACTCGAGGAACCCGACCTACAAAGACGACGCGTTCGCGCACTACCTCGCGGCCATGCTGTTCGAGGACGCGGGGCGCGCCGACGACGCACGCATCGCCCGCGAGCTGTCGAAGGCGAGCTACGACACCTACCGCGCGGCCTTCAGGACGGCGCCGCCGCGCTTCGGCCCGGTCCTCACCTCCGACGATCAGGGCGAGCTCGTCGTCCTGCACTACAACGGCGTTGCCCCTCGGAAGGTGTCGCAGACGATCCAGGTGGCCTGGAATGACGCGCTCGTCGCGATCCGAGCCTCCAAGGACGCGGCCGGTGACTCGAAGGCCGTCGATGCGGCCCTCGCCGCGTCCTTCTCCGACGCGGTCACGGTCGCCTTCCCGGCGCTCGTCCAGGATCCCTACCGGATCGCGTCCTCGCGCGTGAGCGTCGCCGGCATGTCCGCCACGACGCAGGTCGTCGAGGACATCGCCGCCATCTCTCACAGGGCGCTCGACGATCGCATCGCCTCCATTCGCGCCCGCGCGATCGCCCGCGCGGCCGTGAAGTTCGCCCTCGCGAAGGCCACGGAGGAGGTCGTGAAGCGGAGCGCCGGCTCGGGCTGGGGCATGCTCGCCGGCATGGCCGCGCGCGCCGGCGCCGCTGCGACGGAGGTGGCGGACACGCGTGGCTGGGCGACGCTGCCGGCGGAGATCCGCATGGTCCGGGTGCCCGTCCCGGCCGGTGTCCACACGGTGCGGATCGACCATTTCGACGCGCGGGGAGTGCCGGTCGGGTCGGACCTGCTCGAGGGCGTCGAGATCCTGTCGGGCAAGCGCACCTACGTCCACGTGCGAACGGCATTGTGAGGCCCACAGTGACCTCGTCCGCGCTCGTCGCGCTCGTCGCATTCGCCGCCGCGCGCTCGGCCGCCGCAGAGCCGCCGGATTGGACGCGCGGCGAGAGCCGGCTGCATCCGCCCGCCTTCTTCGTCGTGGGCGTCGGCACAGCCGCCGATCGCGAGGCCGCCGAGCTCCGTGCGCGCGCCGCCGTCGCCGCCGTATTCTCGACCACGATCGGCGCAGTGAGCCGCGTCTCCGAGGTGGAGGGCCGCAGCGGTGCCGGCGTTGCGGCCGAGCAGACGGTCGCTCAGGACATCCAGGCCACGACCTCGCACGTGCTCGAGGGGGTCGAGATCGCCGAGGTGTGGACGGATCCGGGGGGCTCCCGGGTCTTTGCGCTGGCCGTGCTCGACAGGCACCGGGCCGAGCGCGCGCTCCGCGAGCAGCTGGAGGCGCTCGCCGCCGAAGCGGCTGCCGCCCGCCACGAGATGGATAGGGTCGAACCTCGGCTCCGCCGCGCGGTCGCCGCAGTGCGCATCACGAAGCTCGAGCGCCGCCGCGAGCCGCTCGTCTCGCACCTCCGTGTCGTCGGGTCGGCCCCTCCTCCAGAGTGGCCGGTCGACGCGGCGGCACGCTCCGAGGTCTCACGTGCGCTGCGGGCGCTCATCGTCTGCGTTCGGGTGGACGGCGAGGCGGCGGCCGACGTCCGCAGCGGCGCTGAACGGGCGCTCGCCGAGCATGGCTTGCACGTCGCCGGGGGATGCGACGGCGCCGATCTCGTCGTCGATGGGACGACATCCGTCGTGGCCGCCCCGGGCGATCCGCCGTGGCGCTTTTCGCGGGCGGTGGCATCGATCGCGGTGCGGGACGCCCGGTCGGGCGGGACACTCGCAAAGCTCGAGGAGTCGGCGCGCGAGGCGTCGGCACGCGAGGCGGAGGCCGCCCGGCGCGCCTGCGAGTCGCTCCGGCGCCGCGTCGAGGAGCGCCTGAGCGAGGCGCTCGACGCGGCCCTCGCGGCGCCCTGACCATCTGATCGCGCGCGCTCGTCTCACGGCGCCTGCGCGCCAAGGCCGGCCGCTGCTCCTCATCTCGCCAAGCGCGACGCGCGCGCCCGCCGGCGGAGCGCGCAGGCGCGCTCACCCCACTCTCAGTCGCGGAAGTTCTGGAACAGGATGGGGATGCCGAGGGCGGCGCTCCGCACCGCCTCCATCACCGCCTGCAGGTCGTCCCGCTTCTTGCCGGTGATGCGGACCGCGTCACCCTGGATCGACGCCTGGACCTTGAGGCCCGAGTCCTTCACCAGCGCCACGATCTTCTTCGCATCCTCCTGCTTGATGCCCTTCTTCAGCTTCACGACCTGGCGCACGTGGCCGCCGGTGGCCGGCTCGATCTTCTGCGGATCGAGCCCCTCGAGCGGCACGCCGCGCTTGGCGAGCTTCTCGAGCAGCACGCCGTAAGCCGCCTCGGCGCGCCCCTCGGTGTTCGCCTTCACGAGGACCCCGCCCTCCTTGTCGCGCTCGAGGTCGGTCGACGTCCCCTTGAAGTCGAACCGCTGCGCGAGCTCCTTGCGCGCCTGGTTGAACGCGTTCTCCACCTCCATCAGGTTCAGCTCGGAGACGATGTCGAAGCTGGGCATGGACGTTCCCCCTTCCTACAGCTCGAGCACGACCGGCAACACCGACGGCCTGCGACCACCCTCGCGGCGGAACCAGCGCCGGATGGCGAGCCGGATCGCCTCCTGCACCTCGCCCTGGCTCTCGCGCGCCTGCGGCGTGAGCTCGTCGAGCGCCCGCAGCGCCTCGCCGCGCAGCGCATCCTCGCTCCCCTCGAATCCCGCCACGCCGCGCGCGAAGATCTCCGGCCCGCGTACCACGGCGCCGCTCGCCCTGTCCACGGCGACGACGACGATGCAGAGGCCGGCCTCGGCGAGGAGGCGGCGGTCCTTCACCACGAGGTCGCCGACGACGCCGCCCGTCGCGTCGCGGTCGGCATAGACGCGCCCGACCGGGAGCCGCTCGTCGAGGATGCGCGCGCCGCCGTCGAAGAGCTCGAGCACCTCGCCGTCCACGATGACGTGGCGGTGCGGCACGTCCTCCTTCTCGGCGTGGGCGGCGTGGCGGGCGAGGTGCCGGAACTCGCCGTGGATGGGCACGAACCGCTCCGGGCGCGCCAGCGCGATGAGGCGGCGCTGCTCCGCCTCCTGTGCGTGGCCGGAGACGTGCAAAGGCCGGAGGTCCTCGTACGCGACCTCGGCGCCGAGGCGGGTGAGCTCGTTCACGACGTGTCCGATGGCGACCTCGTTCCCGGGGATGAAGCGCGACGAGAGAACCACCAGATCCCCGGGGGCGATGGCCATCTCGGGGTGCTCGCCCCGCGCCAGCCGCGAGAGCGCGCTGCGCGGCTCGCCCTGCGTGCCGCTGGTGAGCACGCACAGCTCGCGCGGCGGGAGGTCGCGCGCCTCCTCGAGCGAGCAGAGCTGCCAGCCGGCGACCTTGAGGTACCCCAGGTCCATCGCGAGGCGGACGTTCGCCTCCATGGCGCGGCCGAGGAGCGCGAGGCGGCGGCCGAGCCCGCGCGCGGCGTCCGCGACCTGCTGGATGCGGTGCACGTTCGACGCGAAGCACGCGACGAAGACGCGCCCCCTGGCGCCCTCGAACGCGTGGTCGAGCGCGACGCCCACCGCCGACTCCGAGAGCGAGGTGCCGGGGCGCTCGGCGTTCGTGGAGTCCGAGAGGAGGACGCGCAGGCCGGCGCGCCCGAGCGCCTCGATGCGGGCGAGGTCCATGTTCCACCCGCCCACCGGCGCCTCGTCGATCTTGAAGTCGCCCGAGTGGAGGAGGACGCCCTGCGGCGTCGAGATGGCGAGGGCGCAGGCGTCCGGGATCGAGTGGGTGACCGCGATGAACTCCGCCGAGATGGGCGACGCGTAGCCGGCCCCGCGCACCTCGCCCGGCCGCGCCGTGCGGAGGTCGGCGTCCACGCCGGCCTCGCGCAGCCGCGCCTCGAGCAGCGAGCGCGCGAACGGGGGGACGTGCACGGGCGCCTTCACCGCGGCGAGCAGGCGCGGGAGCGCCCCGATGTGGTCCTCGTGGCCGTGCGTGACGTAGATCGCGCCCACCTGCTCCTTGCGCTCGGCGAGCCACGAGAGGTCCGGGACGATCACGTCCACGCCGATGGGCTCGTTCGGGAACATGACGCCGCAGTCGACGACCGCGATCCGGCCGTCGGCCTCGACGGCCATGCAGTTCATGCCGATCTCCCCGAGCCCTCCCAGGGCGACGATGCGGACGGGCGGCGCCACGGCTCCTTCGAGTATCGCGCGCGCCGGTCGGGCGCACATCCGTTATGGTAAGGCAGCTCCCTTGTCCGACCCGGTCCTCGACAGCCTGAACGACGCCCAGCGGGAGGCCGTCCTGCACGGCGAGGGGCCCCTGCTCGTCCTCGCCGGCGCGGGCTCGGGCAAGACGCGCGTGATCGTCCACCGGGTGGCGCACCTCGTCCGCGCCGAGGGCGTCATGCCCTGGCACATCCTCTGCGTCACCTTCACCAACAAGGCCGCCGGCGAGATGCGCGAGCGGCTCGGGTCGCTGCTCGGCGCGGAGGCCGAGCAGCTGTGGGTCTCGACCTTCCACGCCTTCGGCGCGCGCTTCCTCCGGCGCGAGGCCGCCGCGGCGGGGCTCCCGTCCTCGTTCCCCATCTACGACACCGACGACCAGCTCCGGCTGGCGAAGGGCCTCATGTCGGAGATGGGGCTCGTCGAGGGTGACCCGATCTCCGCGCGCGACGCGCTCTCGCGCGTCGACCGCTGGAAGAACGAGGCGCTCCGCCCCGCCGACGTCCGGGTGGGCGAGCTCGACGTGGAGGGCCAGGCCGCGAAGGCCGTCTACGAGCGGTACCAGGCGGCGCTGGCGCGCGCCGGCGCGACCGACTTCGGCGACCTCATCATGCGCCCCTTGCGCCTGCTCGAGGAGCACGAGGCGCTGCGGACGCGCTGGGCGGCGCGGTTCCGGCACATCCTCGTGGACGAGTTCCAGGACACGAACCCGGCGCAGTATCGCCTCGTCCGCCTCCTGTGCGGCTCGAAGCGGAACGTCTGCGTGGTCGGTGACGACGACCAGGCCATCTACCGGTGGCGCGGCGCCGACGTGACGAACATCCTCGACTTCGACCGCGACTACGCGGGCGCGCGCGTCGTGAAGCTCGAGCAGAACTACCGCTCGACCCGACCCATCCTGGAGGCGGCGCACGCCGTCATCTCGAAGGCGCGGCGCCGGCGCGAGAAGAAGCTCTGGACGGAGCAGGAGGGCGGCGCGCCGCTCGCGCTGCTCGTGTCGCAGGACGAGCACGAGGAAGGCGAGCGCATCGCGCGCGCGGTGGAGGCTGCGCACGCCGGCGGCGCCCGCTGGGAGGGGATCGCCGTCCTCTACCGCACGAACGCTCAGTCGCGGCCGGTCGAGGCGGCGATGCGCGGCCGGCGCATCCCGTACGTCATCGTGCGCGGGACGAGCTTCTACGAGCGCGCCGAGGTGAAGGACGCCGCCGCCTACCTGCGCCTCGCGCTCACGCCGCGCTCGGACCTCGACCTCCTGCGCGTCGTGAACCGGCCCGCGCGCGGCATCGGCGACAAGTCCGTCGAGCGGCTGCAGGCGTTCGCGCGGGCGCGGGGCGTGGCGCTCTTCGACGCCCTCGGCGACGTGGACGCGGTGGAGGGGCTCACCCCGAAGGCGAGGAAGGCGCTCGAGGGCTTCCGCGAGCTCGTCGCGGATCTCAACGGGCGCGTCCTGGAGCTCGACGCCGGCCTCGCGGTGCAGGAGGTCCTGGAGAAGAGCGACATGATCGAGCGGCTCAAGCTCGAGGGCACCGACGAGTCGGTCGAGCGCGCCGAGAACCTCATGGAGCTCCTCGCGGCCGCGCGCGAGTTCGACGAGGCGCGTGCCGGGCGGGAGCCGCCGCGCGATCCCGACGAGCCGCCCACGCCGCCGCTGGCCCGCTTCCTCGAGGGCATCGCGCTCCTGGGCGAGGCCGACGCGCCGACGCCGGAGGGGCGCGTCGCGCTCATGACGCTGCACGCCGCGAAGGGCCTCGAGTTCGACGCGGTCGTCCTCTCCGGGCTCGAGGAGGGTGTCCTCCCCTACACGCGCCCGTGGCGTCGGCCCGAGTCGGCCGAGGCGAGCGCGGCCGACCTCGACGAGGAGCGGCGCCTCTGCTACGTGGGCATGACCCGCGCGAAGCGCCTGCTCACGCTCTCCCTGGCGCGGCGGCGCATGACCTACGGCGAGGCGGGGCCGACCTTCCGGCAGCAGGAGCCCTCGCGGTTCCTCGCCGACCTCCCGCCCGCGCTGTTCGGCCTCGCGGCGCGCGGCGCGACCGTGCGCGTCGAGCCGCCCCGCATCCGCCGCCACCCGGGCGCGCTCGAGGGGGAGCCGGTGATCGAGCTCGACCACGCCGACGGGTTCGACGGCAGGTCTGCCACCCAGCATCCCTCACCCGTCCTCCGCTCGGGGCGGACGGAACCGGCGGGCGAGCCCACGGTGGAGTACGAGCTCGAGGAGGCGCCCGGCACCGCGGTGCTCGAGCCCGGCGACCGCGTCGTGCACGCCTCGCTCGGCGAGGGCGTCGTCCGCTCCTGCGAAGCTCCAGGCCCCGACGCCAAGGTGACCGTCGCCTTCTACGAGCGCGGCGAGAAGCGCGTCATCGCCCGGTTCCTGCGTCGCGCATGAGCGTGGCGGCGCGCCGGCCTCGTCGCGCGTGCAGCTGGCGGTCGCCTGATCGCGGAGCCCACTCAAAAAGGGCCGCTGGCGAACGCTCGGTCGAGGGGCGTACCATTCCTCACATGCCGGTCGACGCGCGCGTGCTGGACCTCGTGCGTCGCGGCCTGGGGGACGAGGCGGCGACGCTGGTGCTCGAGTCGCTCGGGCCCGAGATCCTCGGTTACCTGCGCGCCGTGCTGCGCGACGACGCCGACGCGGGCGACGCGTTCTCGCTCTTCTCGGAAGGGGTGTGGCGCGGCCTCGCCCACTTCCGCGGCGAGGCGTCGCTGCGCGCCTGGTGCTACCGCATCGCCTACCGCGCCGTCCTCTCCGGGAAGCGCGATCCCTTCCGGCGCCGGCGCGATCGAATGGACACGACCATGGCCTCGCGCGTGGCGGGGCGCATCTTCGCGAGCACCGCTCTCGAGCGCGAGCGGCAGAGCGACGCGCTCGACCGGCTCAAGGCGACGCTCGAGCCGGAGGAGCAGACCCTCCTCACGCTTCGCGTCGATCGACAGCTCAGCTGGCGCGAGGTGTCGGACGTGCTCGCGGAGGACGGCGCGGGGCGCCCCGACGAGACGGCGCTCCGCAAGCGCTTCGAGCGGCTCAAGGAGAAGCTCGCCCGCGCGGCGCGCGAGGCGGGGCTCATCGGGTGACTCGACGGTGCCCGAGCCGCCCCGGCGGAGCCCGTGGAAGACGGCGCCCTGCCCCCTGAAGTCACATCCAGGCCGGCCGAGCGTCTCCTCTCCGAAGCGCCGGAGCGCGTCCATTGCGCGCGGACCGGGAGGAGGAACCCATGGACGCTCTCGAGGACTGCCCGGCGACGTTCGAGCGGAAGCGCGCGTCCAGCGCGCGCATCGCCTTCGTCGTCCTCACCCTCGCGGCCGCCTTCGCCTCGACCTTCCTCGGCGTCCTCTGGCACGAGCAGCACGTCGAGACTCCGAGCGCCGAGATCGGGCCCTGACGGAGGAGCGATGCGACGAGTCCCGGTGGGTGGAGGGCTCGCCGGCCGTCGCGTGGCGTCGCGGACGCGGCCTATTTCCCGCCGAGCTTCCTGAACACGTCGCCGAGGCCGCGCCGCGCCTCGCGACGGGCGCGGTCCTGTACGTCCTGCTGGACCTGCTGCGCCTTCTGCTTCGCGGCGCCCGTGACGAGCCCCGCCACCGCCTGCTGCGCGTCGACCCGCACCGCCGGCTGGAAGAGCGTCCCGTCGAGCCCGAGCGGCACCTGCAGCGCGGAGGGGAGCGCCGCGCCCGCCCCGCCCGCGATCCGCTGCAGCGCCTCCTTCGACACCGTCGCGGTCCCTTGCAGCGCGAGCTCGCCGCCGAGGCCGATCTTGCCCCCGAGGCTGGCGACGCCGAAGGGCGCCGTGAACGAGAGCGGCTTCGCGAGCGCCATCGCGCCGTCCTTCACCGTGAACTGGGCCGCGAGGTCGCGCAGCTCGGTCTTGCCGGCCGCGCCCCCCACCTTGCCCGCGACGGCGCCCTTGCCGGCGGCCTGGAGCCCCTTCGCCACCGCCCCCAGCACCTCGCCCCCGACGTCGGTCGTGGTGAGCGCACCCTCCTTCAGCGCGAGCGCGCCCTTGCCGGAGAGCGCCTTCCGCAGGCTCGCCCACTCGACGCCCGCGCCGTCGAGGTCGAGCGCGCCCGTCAGCTTCCCGAGCACGGGCGCCGCGCCGGCGAGCGACGTGAGCGCCTGCCCCATCTCGACGCCGTCGAGCTTCGCCTTCAGGTTCCAGGTCGGCTGCGCCTCCGACAGGTCCACGCGCGTCCCCGCCGCGTCCACGCGGCCGCCGAAGAAGTCGGCCTGCGCCTCGTGCAGGACGAAGACGCCCTCCTCGAGCGCCGCCTTGGCCTTGAAACCGCTCGCCACGAGCGCGCCCTTCACCACCCTCTGGATGTCGAGCGTGCCCGCGACGTCGAGCGCGCCGACGGTGCGCCGCTGCGCGGCGGTGAGGAGCGCGCCGCTCGCCGCCGGCTTCTGCTGCGCCGCGTTCTCCTGCTGCGGGAGGAGCCCCATGACCTGCCCGAGGTCGAGGAGCGGCCCCGCGATGGCGAAGCGCACGCGCGGCGGCTTCGTCTCCGCCGTCGCGTTCCCGCCGAGATCGACGCCGGGCCCCTTCAGCGCGATCCTGTCGAGGGTGGCGCGTGCGGCGCCGCTCGCCGGATCGGCGAGCGCGTGCAGCTGGAACCCGCCCTGCGCCGGCTCGCCGCGGAGCCTCACCTGGGAGAGCTTCCCGCTCCCGTCCACCTGGTACTTGCCGGACACCGTCGCGAGCTTCGCCTCGGCGTCGACCCTGCCGCCGGTCATGATCCCGGTGAGCTTCGAGGGCAGGAACGCGCGCACCTGGCCGAGGTCGAGGCCGCGCAGCGCGAGCTCGCCCGTGAGCTCCGGGTACCGGCCGGGGCCGAGGGCGGCGACGCTCGCCGGCAGGCGCGACGCGTGGATGCGCGCGTCGAAGTTCTTCTCCGGCCCGGCGATGGCGGCGGAGATGCGCGCCTCGAGCGGCTCGCCGACGCCGACGTGATCGGCTGCGAGCTGGATCCTCGAGACGGCCACCGCGCCGGCCCCCCCGCCCACGCGGTCGACGAGGCGGACCGCCCCGTCCTCGATCGACGCGTGGTTCACGACCACCTTGCGCTCGGGCTCTCCGCCGGGTGCGGGCTTCGCGTTCGCGCCGCCGCCCCCCACGCCCTCGTAGTTCCAGGTCCCGTCCTTGCCGCGCACGAGGTTCACCACGGGCCTGACGAGGCGGATTCCGTCCACCTCGACCTCCTTGCCGAGCGAGCGGACGAGCGGCCACAGCTCGAGCGTCACCTCGAGCGCCTCGAGCTGCATGAGCGGGGGCTCGCCGGGACGCCCCGCCAGCGAGGCGCCGGTGAGCGCCACTCGCGGCCCCGGGAAGATCCGCAGCTTCGCGTCCTCCACGGTGAGCTCGCGGCCGAGCGCGGCCGAGGCGCGCGGCACGACGAGGTCCCGGACCCGGCGCGACGCGGCGCCCGTCTGCAGCACGAGCGTGAGCGCGACGGCGAGCACCACCAGCGCCCCCACCACGCCCACGACGACCTTCGCCACGGTCCGACCGATCCCTCGCGCCATGCCTCAAAGCTAACGACGGGCCGTCGAGCGGCTACAGGCCGCGGATGCCGAACACGAGCGAGACCAGGAAGGAGAGCAGCGTCAGCGCGAGCGCGAGGAGGAGCGCGCGGAAGAAATCGAGGCCGTACGCGCCCATGATGGTGGCGAGCCAGATGAGCGCGTAGAGGAGCCACGGCAAGAACAGGTACCAGAGGAAGCGCGCCAGCGTGAGGTACGACGCGAGCGACAGGAAGATCGAGACCACCGCCGCGCGCCCGACGGTGTTGTACGGGTTCCCGGGCGTGACCCAGCCCACCGCGAGCATGAGCACCACCGCCGAGACCGCCAGCCGGACCGCGAACGCCCCGAGGTGTCTGACCATGCTCCCTCCCTGTGGGTACGAGGATAGCCGGGCCTGGCAAGCGGGCGCGGACTTATGATGGGGACGTGCCTCAGCCGATCTCCGTAGGCCCCATCCCCACGGGGCCGCTCCCTCCGGTCACCGAGGAGCTGCTCCGCGCGCTCCCCAAGACCGACCTGCACTGCCACCTCGACGGCTCGCTCCGCATCGGGACCATCCTCGAGCTCGCCGAGGAACAAAAGATAAAGCTGCCGCAGGACACGCCCGACGGGCTCGCGCGCGCCATGCACCAGGGCCAGATCTGCGCGAACCTGGAGGACTACCTCACCGCCTTCGACATCACGCTCTCCGTGCTCCAGACGGAGGAGGCGCTCTACCGGTCCGCCTACGAGCTCGCCCTCGACTGCGCCACGGAGAACGTGCGCTACCTCGAGGTGCGCTACGCGCCGGTGCTCCACACCCGGCGCGGGCTCAAGCCGACCACCATCGTCGACGCGGTGCTCGAGGGGCTGCGCGTCGCGAAGCGTGAGACCGGCATCAAGTCGAACGTCATCATCTGCGGGATCCGCCACATCGATCCCGTCACCTCGCTCCGCCTCGCCGAGCTGTCGGTGGCCTACAAGAACAAGGGCGTGGTCGGCTACGACCTCGCGGGCGCCGAGGAGGGCTACCCGTCGAAGGACCATCAGCGCGCCTTCCAGCTCATCCTCGACAACAACGTGAACGTCACGATCCACGCCGGCGAGGCGTACGGGCCCGAGTCGATCGCGCAGGCGCTGCACTCCTGCGGCGCGCACCGGATCGGCCACGGCGTGCGGCTGCGGGAGAACGGCGACCTGCTCAACTACGTGAACGACCACCGCATCCCGCTCGAGATGTGCCCGTCGTCGAACGTCCAGACGCGCTCGGTGGCCGACATGAAGAGCCACCCGCTCAAGTTCTACTTCGACTTCGGCCTGCGCGTGACGGTGAACACCGACAACCGGCTCATCACCGACACGACCGCCACCAAGGAGCTCTGGATCGCGCACCGCGAGATGGGCTTCACGCTCGAGGACCTCGTCACGCTCGTCGTGCAGGGGTTCAAGAGCGGCTTCCTCCCGTACCGGGAGAAGGCGGATCTCCTGAAGCAGGTGAACCGCGAGATCGCGGAGACGCTGACGCGCTTCGCCGCCGGGCCGCGCGCCGTCGAGGTGCGGGACGCGCGGGGGGCGAAGGGGTGACCGCCATCGCGCGCCTGCGATCGCCCGTCGGTCCCATCACCGTCGAGGCGACCGATCGCGGCGTGCGCGCGGTCTCGCTCGGCGAGGCCGCCGCGCCCCGCCCCGCGCTGTCGACCGCCGAGCACGAGCACCTCGAGGCGGCGCGGGCCGCGCTGCGCGCCTACTTCCGCGGCCGCCCGCCGGAGCTCCCGGCGCTCGACCTCGCCGGGAGCGCCTTCGACCGCAAGGTCTGGCAGGCGCTCGTCGAGATCCCGTGGGGCGAGACCTGCACCTACGGCGCGCTCGCGTCGCGGCTCGGCCTGCCGGGCGCGGCGCGGGCGGTGGGCTCCGCCAACGGCAGGAACCCCGTCGCCATCCTCATCCCCTGCCACCGCGTCGTCGCGGCGGGCGGCGGCCTCGGCGGCTACGCTGGTGGCCTCGAGATCAAGCGGTGGCTCCTCGCGCACGAGGCCGGCCACGCGCCAGCGCTGCGGACGACCTGATCCCTCAGCGCCTCTCGGCGCTGACGACCATGTTGTCGCCGAGGTTCACCGGGACCGGCAGCCCCGCAGGCACGAGGCGCCGGAGCGCGCCCGCGAGCGGCGCGAGCGGCGCGAAGCTCGCGGCGATCTTCCTGAGGAGGTAGTCGGCCGACACCGTGTGCGTGTACGCCCGCCGCGCGAGCACGCGGAAGCCCGTCTCCTCGAGCAGCGCCGGCAGCGTGGCGCGGTCGAAGTAGACGACGTGCATGTCCATGAGCCAGGGCCAGCGCCGGCCGAGGAGGCGCGCCACGAGGCTCTTCGCGTCGATGGTGGAGACGTGCAGGTGGCCGCCGGGGCGGACGAGTCGCGCGGCCGCCTCGAGCTCGCGGCGCGGGTCGGGCAGGTGCTCGACCACGTCCCACAGCGTGACCACGTCGTAGCGGGCGCCCGAGCGCGCCCGCTCCTCGATCGTCTCGTTCCGAACCGGCAGCCCGAGGCCGCGCGCGTGCGCGACCGCCCAGCGGGAGAGCTCGATGCCCTCCGCGTCGAAGCCCGCCGCGCGCGCGACGTCGACGAAGTAGCCGCAGTAGGCGCCCACGTCGAGCAGCCGCCGTCCGCCGGCCGGGCCGAGCAGGCCGAGCGCCTTGCGGAACGTGAGGTAGCGGTTGTCCTTCTCCGAGAGATAGAGCGGATCCTCGACCGCGCCGTAGGCGTCGAGGAGCGCCGTCGTATCGGGGAGCGGCCACTGGAAGAGGAAACCGCAGCCGGCGCAACCCCAGATGGGCCCATGAGCGCGGTGGCCGAAGCTCGTGCAGCGGTAGGCGTCGTGGCCCGTCGCGGATCCGGCGCGCGCCGGGAAGCGCAGCGCCAGCTCGGCGCCGCCGCAGAGATAGCAGCGCGAGGGCACCGCGGTGGCGGCGGGCGAGCCCGCGAGGGCGCGAACGGCTTTTGCTGTGTCCACGGCGGCGGAGCTTATATCTCCCGCAGGGCGGTCTGGGAAGGCCGCGCCGTCGCGCCGCCGCCGCCTCGAGGCGAGCCACGGCGCTTTCTTGCCGCCCCCGTCCGGGCAGCTTAGCATCGCGATCCACCCGAGGAGCCCGCACCGATGGCGAAAACCCTGGCCATGATCCTCGCAGGCGGCGAGGGCCGACGGCTCGACCCGCTCACGCGCGAGCGCGCCAAGCCCGCGGTGCCCTTCGGCGGCCGCTACCGGATCATCGACTTCGCGCTCTCCAACTTCGCCAATTCCGGCCTGCTCCGGATGAAGGTGCTCGTCCAGTACAAGTCGGAGTCGCTCAACACACACATCCAGCGCGCCTGGCGCCTCACCGCGCTCCTCAACGAGTACGTCGAGCTCGTGCCGGCGCAGATGCGCGTCGGCCCGAAGTGGTTCGAGGGCTCCGCCGACGCCATCTACCAGAACCTCAACATCATCACCGACGAGGAGCCCGAGTTCACCTACGTCTTCGGCGCCGACCACGTCTACCGCATGGACGTGCGGCAGATGCTCGACTTCCACGCGGAGAAGAACGCGGACCTGACGGTGGCCGCCATCCCGATCCCGGTGAGCTCGGCGGCCGAGTTCGGCGTCATCGAGGTGGACCACGACGGGCGCATGATCGGGTTCGTCGAGAAGCCGAAGACCGGGGCGAAGACGATGCCCGGCGATCCGACGCGGTGCCTCGCCTCGATGGGCAACTACCTCTTCACGACCGACGTGCTCGTCCAGGAGATCGTGCGGGACGCGGGCGATCCGACGAGCGCGCACGACTTCGGGAAGTCGATCGTCGCCAACATGTACAACCGCAAGCGCGTGTACGTGTACGACTTCCAGACCAACGTGGTGCCGGGGCAGTCCGAGCGGGAGCGCGGCTACTGGCGCGACGTGGGGAGCCTCGACGCGTACTACCAGGCGAACATGGACCTGGTCGACGTCGACCCGATCTTCTCCCTCTACAACGACGACTGGCCGATCTACACGATCCAGTACAACTACCCACCGGCGAAGTTCGTGTTCGCGAACGAGCGGGAGGGGCGCCTCGGGCGCGCCACCGACTCGCTCGTGTCCGAGGGCTGCATCATCTCCGGCGGCCGCGTCGACAAGTGCATCCTCTCGCCCAAGGTCCGCATCAACAGCTACGCGCAGGTCGAGGGCTCGATTCTCTTCGAGAACGTGAACATCGGCCGCCACTGCCGGATCCGCCGCGCCATCATCGACAAGCACGTGGACATCCCGGCCGGCACCTCGATCGGCTACGACCTCGAGGAGGACAAGAAGCGCTTCCACGTGACCGAGAGCGGCATCGTCGTCATTCCGAAGGGAATGCGGCTCGAGCCCGCGTGATCGCGGCGCAAGGCCGCGCGGCCGGAGGCCCGCCCGAGCTACGGGTTCCACGTCGTCGTCGAGCACGCGGACCACGGTGCGCTCGCTCGGCGCCGCGCCCTCCGCCGGGAAGATCGGGGAGGATCCGGCCGGTGGGCCCGTGGTTACCGCCGGACGCAGCGCTTTATTTCACGGTCAGGCCGCCCTGCGAAGCGACCCCTCGAACGCATCGACGCGGCGGGATCGATCCTCTATAAGCGCCGCATGACGAGCCTCGCCCTCGCCCTCGCTGGCGCGCTCTGCCTCGCCGCCCAACCCGAGCCCGCCAAGATCCCCTCCATCCCGTTCGAGACGTTCAAGCTCCCGAACGGGCTCAACGTCATCCTCTCCGAGGATCACACCGCCCCCATCGTCGGCGTGGACGTGCACTACGACGTCGGCTCCAAGGACGAGAAGCCGGGGCGCACCGGGTTCGCGCACCTCTTCGAGCACCTCATGTTCCAGGGCTCCGCGCACCTGCCGAAGGGCGAGGCCGACCGGCTCATCGAGAACGTGGGAGGCAGCGCCAACGGCTCGACCGCGCAGGACCAGACCGTCTACTGGGAGCAGGTGCCGTCGAACGCCCTCGAGCAGGCGCTCTTCATCGAGTCCGACCGCATGGGGTGGCTCCTCCCCACCCTCGATCAGGCGAAGCTCGACAACCAGCGCGAGGTCGTGAAGAACGAGCGCCGTCAGTCGTACGAGATGCAGCCGTACGGCACGGCGTTCATGACGCTGCTCGAGAACGTCTGGGATCCGGACTTCCCGTACCACTGGCTCCCCATCGGCTCGCACGAGGACCTCTCCGCGGCGACCCTCGACGACGTCCGCGAGTTCTTCAAGCGCTGGTACGGGCCCAACAACGCCTCGCTCGCGATCGCCGGCGATTTCGATCCGAAGGAGGCGCGGCGCCTCGTCGAGAAGTGGTTCGGCGCCGTCCCGGCGTCCGGGCCGCCCGACCACCGCGCGCCCACGCCGAAGCCGCTCGACAAGGAGAAGCGCGTCACGATCGAGGACAACGTGGAGCTGCCGCGCCTGTACGTCGCGTGGCAGACGCCCAAGGTCTTCGCCGAGGGCGACGCCGCCCTCGACATGCTCGGCGCGGTCCTCACGGACGGGAAGAGCGCCCGCCTCGTGAAGCGGCTCGTGATGGACGAGCGGATCGCGCAGGGCGTCTCGGCCGGGCAGGCGTCGCAGGTGCTCGCCAGCATGTTCCTCATCGTCGCGACGCCGAAGCCCGGCCAGACGGTGGACCGCCTCCTCGCCGAGATCGACGAGGAGGTCGAGAAGCTCGAGAAGGAGCCGCCCAACGCGGGAGAGCTCGAGCGCGCGGTCAACAAGACCGAGTCGTCGGCCGTGTTCAGCCTCGAGCCGGTGGGGGGCTTCGGCGGGCGGGCGGCGTCGCTGAACCGCTACTACTTCGAGGTGGGTGATCCCGGGTTCTTCCCGAAGGACATCGGGCGTTATCGCAAGGTGAAGGCGGAGGAGGTGCGCGACGCCGCCGCGAGGTGGCTCAAGAAGGACGCCGAGCGCCGTCCTCGCCGCCGCGCTGCTCGCCTGTAGCGGCGTCCCGGTGAAGCAGCAGCCGCCGTCCGGCCCCGTGGAGCCGCCTGCCGGCGTGCCCGCGCCCCCGCCGCAGGCGAGCGCCGTCCCCGGGGCGGGCGCAGCGTCCGCCGATCGCGCCACGGTCCCCGTCCCCGGGCCGGCGCCCGAGCTGAAGGTCCCGCCGCAGCGCCACTTCCAGCTCGCGAGCGGCCTCAAGGTGAGGCTCGTCCGGGTGACGAAGCTCCCCATCGTCTCGCTCCACCTCGCGATGGACGCAGGCGGGCTGCACGATCCCGGCGACAAGCCGGGCCTGGCGGGCTTCACCGCCGCGATGATGACAGAGGGGACGAAGTCGCGCAGCGCGACCCAGATCTCCGACGACCTGGGGTTCATCGGCGCGAGCCTGTCCGCGGGCGCCGGCTTCGACTCTGCCTCGCTCTCGGGCTCGGTGCTCTCCGCGCACCTCGACGAGCTGCTCCAGATCTTCGCCGACGTGCTCGTGAACCCCACCTTCCCGCAGGGCGACTTCGCGCGCGTGCAGGACCAGCGGCTCGTGACGCTCATCCAGCAGCGCGACCAGCCCGGGGCGGTGGCGTCGAAGGCGTTCTCGCGCCTGTACTGGGGCGACCACCCCTACGGCCACTGGCTCATGGGGACGGAGCACTCGGTGAAGGCGACGACGCGGGAGGACCTGGCGCGCTTCCACGCGGCGCGCTGGAAGCCGGGCGCGAGCGAGCTCGTCGTGGTGGGCGACGTGGGGGAGCAGGAGCTCAGGACGAAGCTCGAGAAGGCGCTCGCGCCCTGGAAGGGCGCCGCGCCCGCGGTGGCCGCTCCCGCTGTCGCGAAGCCGCCCAGGCTCCAGACCGTCCTCATCGAGAAGCGCGGTCCCGCCCCGCAGGCGTTCGTCATGATGGGGATGCCCGGCTTCCTGCGCTCCTCGCCCGACTACGTTGCTGCGGAGGTGGCTTTCCAGGTGCTCGGCGGCGGCACCTCCTCGCGGCTCTTCCGGAACCTCCGCGAGAAGGAGGGCTACACCTACGGCATCTACGCGCGCGCCGAGGCGCGCAAGCTCGGCGGCACGAGCTTCATCGTGGGGAGCGTGAAGGCGGACGCGACCGGCGCCGCGACGAAGGCGCTCCTGCGGGAGATCGCCGACCTCCGCGACAATCCCGTCCCGCAGGAGGAGATGGACGTCGCGCGCAACGCGCTCCTCCTCTCGCTGCCGGCGGACTTCGCGGTGACCGCCGGGATCGCGGGCAAGCTCGCCGAGGAGGTCGTCTACGGGCTCCCCGACGACTACTGGGACCAGTACGCCGCGCAGGTCCCCCGGGTCACGGCCGAGGACGTCCAGCGCATCGCGCAGAAGTACCTCGACCCGGCGAAGCTCACGACGGTCATGGTGTGCGAGCCCGGCGTGGTGAAGCCGCAGCTCGTCGGGCTTCCGCTGGGCGAGGTCGAGGAGCGGCCCGCCGCCCCCGCCTCGAGCGGGCCCGGGAAGGCGCGGGCGGAGCGCTGACATTTCGCGCGACGGCGTCGCCGGCCGGTGTCGGGCCTGCCTGCTAGACTGGCTGCCATGGAGGCGTCCGTCCTCCGGGGCGCCAGATGGCCGAGCTGACGAACGAGTTCACGTGGTCGAAGTCCCGGCACGAGAAGTTCCGGGACTGCCTGCGCTCCTATTACTACCAGTACTATGGAAGCTGGGGAGGCTGGGAGGCGCCCGCCGGCTCGCCCGTCCGTGAGCTCTACGTCCTGAAGAAGCTCTCCTCGCGGTGGCAGTGGGCGGGATCGGTCGTCCACGTCGCGCTGAAGGAGATGCTCGGCCGGGGGCGGGCGACGGGCAAGTTCCGCTCCCTCGACGAGCTCCTCGCGCGCACGCGCGAGCGCGCCCGCCGGCAGTGGTCCACGTCGCGCGAGAAGAGCTACTGGCACGAGGCGGCCAGGATCGAGGGCCTCGTCGAGCACGAGTACGCGGAGCCCGTCCCGAGCGAGGAGTGGAAGCGGATCTGGGACGAGGCGATCGAGGGGTCCCTGCGGGCGTTCTACGCGAGCGAGACGTTCGAGCGCATCCAGCGCACCCCGCGGGAGAGGTGGCTCAGCGTCGACGAGCTCGACTCGTGGATCTTCGAGGGCGTGAAGGTCTGGGTGGCGGTGGACTTCGCGTTCACCGACGCCGACGGGCTGGTGCACATCCTCGACTGGAAGACCGGCCGCGAGCGCGAGGTCGATCACACGCAGATCGGCATCTACGCGCTGTACGCGCAGCAGAAGTGGGGCGCGCCGCCACAGGGGGTCGTGGGCGGGCTCGTCTACCTCTCGACGCCGACCGGCGAGCGGGTCAACGTGAGCGCCGACCCGGCGGCGCTCGACGGGTGCAAGGAAGAGATGCGCCGCTCGATCGCGTCCATGCGGGAGCGCCTCGCCGACCCGCCGCGGAACGTGGCGCGGCTCGACGCCTTCCCGCAGCTCGCCGACGCCGCGAGCTGCCGCCGCTGTCCGCCTTCCCCGGTAGGGCTCTGCGGGGAGGGCCCGGGCCTTGCCGTTCATTGCAAGGCCCGGAGCCTTCCCCGCAAAGTGCTGCGGAGCAGACAGATGAGGAACTGGTTCAGAACTTCTGCGGAGCAGCACTAGGCCACCTTCGCGCTGTGCCCGTTGCCGCTCTTCTTCTCGGGGTCGCCCTGGACGAGGCCGATGCGCGCGAGCTTCTCGTAGAGCGTCGAGCGGTGCAGGCCGGCCAGCTCGGCCGCCCTCGCGACCGAGCCCGACGCCTCGTCGAGGAGCTCCTGGAAGTACCGCTTCTCCCACGCGTCGCGCGCGTGGCGGTAGCCGCCCTCGCCGTGATCGCCCTCGTGGCCGGGCTTGAGCTCCGGGGGCAGGTCGCCGAGCGCGATCACGTCGCCGCGCGCGAGGAGGAGCGCGCGCTCGAGGGCGTGCTCGAGCTCGCGCACGTTCCCTGGCCACCCGTGGTCGAGGAGCGCGCGCATCGCGTCGGCGTCGGGTTGCAGCGGCGGGCGCGACAGCCGGAGCGCGTGCTTCTTCACGAGGTGGTCCACGAGGAGCGGGATGTCCTCGCGGCGCTCGCGGAGCGGCGGGAGGCGCAGCGGCACCACGCGGATTCGGTAGAAGAGGTCCTCGCGGAACTTGCCCTGCTCGACGTTCCGCTTGAGGTCCTCGTTCGTGGCGCAGACGATGCGGACGTTCGCCTTCCTCGCCTTCCGCGAGCCGACCGGGATGTAGTCGCCGTCCTGGAGGACGCGCAGGAGCTTCGCCTGCAGGGTGGGGGCGAGGAGCCCGATCTCGTCGAGGAAGAGGGTGCCGCCGTCCGCCTCCGCGAAGAACCCGGCGCGGGCGGCCTCGGCTCCCGTGAAGGAGCCCTTCTCGTGCCCGAAGAGCTCCGACTCCGCCAGGTTCTCGGGCAGGGCGCTCATGTTGAGCGCGATGTACGGGCCCGCGTGGCGCTTCGACATGCCGTGGATGGCGCGCGCCACCATGTCCTTGCCCGTCCCGCTCTCGCCCTCGATGAGGATGGGCACGTCGGTGGGGGCCACCCGCTCCAGGATGGAGACCACCTCGCGCAGCGCCGACGAGCGGCCCACGATCCCGTTCACCGAGAAGGTGCCGCCGAGCGCGCTCCTGAGCTGCTGGTTCTCGCGCCGGAGCGACATGTGCTCGACCGCGCGCGCCACGATGAGCTCGAGCTCCTCCGGCTCGAACGGCTTCTTGAGGTAGTCGAAGGCGCCCACCTTCATCGCCTCCACCGCGGTCTCCACGGTCGCGAAGGCGGTCACGATGATGACCGGCAGCTCCGGGATCTTCTGGTGGAAGCGGCGGAGCCCCTCCAGCCCGTCGATGCCGGGCATCCGGAGGTCGGTGACGACGCAGTCGAACTCGGCGCGATCGAGCGCGGGCAGCGCGTCGGCGACCGAGCCAAAGTCGTACACGTCGTAGCTCCGCGAGAGGGCGCGCTTCACCATCTGCCGCGCCGACTCGAGGTCGTCGATGACCATCACCTGCGGCTTCGACTTCATCCCGTCGCCTCCGTGCCTGGTGCGCGCGCCCCCGGCAGGCGCACGCGGAAGAGCGCGCCCGTCGCGGGGCCGCTCTCCACCTCGACCGTCCCGCCGTGCGTCTCCGCCGCCTGGCGGACGATCGCGAGCCCGAGGCCGGTGCCGTCGGCCTTGGTCGTGAAGAAGGGCTCGAACACGTGCTTCAGCGTCTCCGGGGCGATCCCGGGGCCCGTGTCCTGGAACTCGATCGCGACGCCGTCGCCGTCGCGCTGCACCCGGACGTCGAGGCGGCCGCCGGCCGGCTCCATGGCGTGGATGGCGTTCACGCACAGGTTGAGGAACGCCTGCCTGAGGAGCTCCGCGTCGGCGGAGACGTCGGGCAGCCCCGCGGCGACATGCACCGACGTCTTCACCCCTGCCTGCGCCGCCGCCGGGCCCACCACCTCGACGGCCTCGCGGACGACCGGCTCCACCGGCTGCCGCTGGACGTTGCTCGTCCGCGACCGCGCGAAGACGAGGAAGCGCTCCAGGAGCGACCCCGCGCGCTGCGTCTCGCGCTTCACCGCCTCGAGGTCGGGGCGGTTCGGGTGATCGGCGGGGAGCTCGCGGAGCGCGACCGCCGTGTAGCCCCGGATGACGTTGACGGAGTTCCCGAGCTCGTGCGCGAACCCGGCCGCGATGCCGCCCAGGGTGGCGAGACGATCGGCGCGGAGCACCTCGCGCGTCTTCTGCTCGACGCGCTCCTCGAGCGACCCGATGAGCCGCACGTTCTCGTCGCCCCGCTCCTTGAGCCGCGACGACATGCGGTTGAAGGCCTCGACGAGCTCGCCGATCTCGCGGTCGCTCGGGACCTCGAGCTGGAGCCCCTGCTCGTCGCGACCGAGCGCCTCGGCCGCGTGCACCATCCGGTCCACCGAGCGCGCGATGCCGGCGAAGAGGAGCGCGGCGAATGCCTGGCCGAGCAGGATCCAGAAGCCCGCCACGAGCGCGGCGCTCCACGCGAGGCGGCGGGCGCTCCCCACGACCTCCTCGTGCTTGAAGTCCACCCGCACCGCGCCGACCAGCTCGCCGTCGCGCAGCACCGGCGCGCCGGTGACGATGCCCTCCGGCTCGATGAGCCGCGTCAGCGCCTGCACCGGGCCCTCGGCCGGCGCGAACACGGTCGGCACGCCCGGAGGGCAGGCCTCGTGGGCCGGGGACACGCAGACGACCACCCGGCCCGCGCGGTCGACGACCCAGGCGCGGTCGAGCGGCGCGGAGTCCACGAGCCGCGTCAGGACGAGCTGCAGCGCCTCTCCCGCGCCGGGCGCCGCGCCGGCCGGGCCGAGCCACCGCGACGCGGACTGCGCCGCCGCGCCCGCCATGATGGCGCCCTCGCGGTAGAGCAGCTCCTGGCCGCGCTGCACCTCGCGCCACAGCGCGACGGCCGTCACCCCGCTCGTCGAGAAGATCGTGATGCCCGCCATGAGCAGGAAGAGCTTGAGCCGCAGCGTCACGGGAGCGCTTCCGCGCCGTCGCGAGGGCGGCCCCCGCGGCGCGCCTTCGCCGCGCCGGACGAGTCGGGTAGGATGCTCGACCCATGCGCCGCGGACGTCTCCTCCAGGTCGGGCTCGCCGCCGCGGCCGTGCTGGCCGTGGGCGGCGCCTACGGCGCGGCGCGCCTCAAGCGCTACGTCGACACCGACCCGGGCCTCTGCGCTCACTGCCACCGCGCCAGCCCCGAGTTCGCGCTCTGGACGAAGGGCAGCCACCGCTCCGTCGCGTGCCAGCGCTGTCACCACTCGACCCCGGAGGAGGGCCTCGCCATGCTGCGCGCCTTCCTCGCCGGGAGGAGCCCCGACGGCACGAAGCCGCACGCGAAGGTCGAGGTCGGCGCCTGCGCCGCCTGCCACCTCTCGCACGATCCGCAGTGGCCGCAGATCGAGGGCTCCCGCGGTCACCGCATCCACGCCGTGCAGCAGAAGATCGAGTGCGTGAAGTGCCACGCCGCCGGCATGCACGGGTTCGAGCCCGTGGTCGCGAGCTGCCGCGCGTGCCACGGCCAGCACCTCATCCGCCCGAGCGGGATGCAGCAGCTCCATTGCTTCGCGTGCCACAACTTCCTCTCCGCCGATCCGGGCCTGCGGCCGACGCGCCGCGACTGCCTCCGCTGCCACCGGGCCGAGGGCGTGCTCCCCGCGCGCTTCGCGGAGGATGCGCCCATGCAGCTCGAGTGCGGCGCCTGCCACAAGCCCCACGCCCGGAGCGCGGCCGAGGAGCGCACCGCCTGCGACGCGTGCCACCGCCAGATGGCGCGCGCGGGCCTGCATGCCCTCGCCGGCCACGCCGCGTGTTCCGAGTGCCACTCCGCCCACCTCTGGCGCACCGAGCCGAAGGGATGCCTGCGCTGCCACGCCCGTGCCCCCGCCCACGCCAAGGCGCGGGCCTGCGCCGCGTGCCACACCTTCGCGGGCGCCGGGCGGCCCATGCCGCCCGCCATGCCCTGATACGGCCGGGCCTTCCGGAGCGACCGGCGAGGAGCGGCCGGCACCGCGGATGGTCGCGATGCCGGCCCTCACGTCACTCCTCCTTGCGGAACACGCGCTCGTACTCCGCGGCGTGCTCGTCCTTCATGTACTCGAGGGTGGTCTGGCCGTTGAGCCAGGCCCAGTTCATGGGGAAGATGCTCGGCTTCAGGTGCACGTTGTAGAAGTGCACCACGAAGAGGAAGATCGCCGCGAGCGTCGCCTCCTCGCCGTGGACGATCTGCGCGCTCGAGAGCACGAAGGTCGGCAGGAAGCGCGAGAACTGCACCGGGAACCAGAAGATGAACCCGGAGCCGACCATCATGATGATGCCCCAGAACACCGCCCAGTAATCGAACTTCTCGAGGTAGTTGAACCGCTCGAACTTGGGGCGGTCCTTCTTCAGGCCGAGCATGAAGAGGATGTTGTCCCTGATGTCGAACGCGTCCTTGAGCGCCGGCACCATCGAGAGCGGCAGCGTCTTCTTCTTCGCGAGGAAGGTCAGATAGAGCAGGTGGTAGACGCCGGAGAGGATGATCATCGCCGCGGCGACGCGGTGGACCACCCCGGCCCCGTGCGCCCCGCCGAAGAGGGCGAGGAACTTCCGCGACACGTCGACGCGCTGCTCGAAGCTCGACATCCCGATGCTCTCCACCGCGCCCGCGCCGCGTAGCGGCCAGCCGGTGATGGCGAGCAGGATGACGCCGGCCAGCATGAACCAGTGCTGGATGCGCTGGTGGATGTCGAACCGGACCACCGTCCTCGTGAGCAGCTCCGGCTCGACCTCGTGCTTCTTCGCGAACCGGTGGCGGATCTCGTAGAGGAAGTCGATGAGGACGTGGAAGGCGAAGAAGAGGAGCGTGAGCGTGGTGAGGTACGAGAACATCACGTGCACGAAGTGCGGGATGGGCCCGGACTCCTGCAGCGGCTTGTGGCTGATGAGCGCCGCGAAGCTCGCCGTCGCGCCCTTGTGGCACTGGCCGCACGTCTGCACGCGGTTGTCGTCGTTGCGGGGGGGGCTGCTGAAGGCGACCGTCGACGCGGCGACCTCCTTGCCGGAGAGCGTCGCGTGGCCGCCCTTGAGAGCGCCCTTCGCGTCGCCGCGCACCGACCAGCCGTGGCAGTCGGTGCAGAGCGGCGCGCGCTGGCTGCCGATGGCGACGAGCCGGCCGTGGATCGAGTCGTGGTAGTTGAGCGCGACCTCCTCGCCGAGCTTGGCGGCCTCGACGAACTTGCGGTCGTCGTGACAGCCCTCGCACCTCTTCGCGAGGCCGGCCCAGTAGGCCCGGAACTTGGGGTCGGTGCGCTCGAGGCCCTTCGTCACTGCGTGCGGCGTGCCGTGGCAGCTCGCGCAGGTCGGGCCCGCCACCGCCTTGTCCGCGCCGAGCCACTTGGCGTGGCCCGAGGCGCGGAACGACTCGACCGAGTCGGAGTGGCAGCCGGCGCAGGCGAGATAGGCGCGCGGCGCGCTCGTCCGCGGCTGCCCGTCCGCCGTCTTGCCGGCGGCGAGCCGCGCGAGGAGGGCCGCGTCGGCGGCATCGGCCGGGGCGGCCAGCTCATGCGGCCCGGGCGCCGTGTAGCCGGCGTGGCAGTCGATGCAGCCGAGGCTCGCGTGGACGGACTTCTCGAACGCGGCGGTGAGGACGCCGGGCTCGCCGGCCTTCGACGCCTCGTGACACTGGAGGCAGTCCTGGTTCGTGGGCGCCGGCGCGACCGCGGCCGGCGCGGCGGTCTTCGCGGGCTCGCCCGCGTTGGCAGTCGTCCAGGTGGAGAGGACAGCAATGAGGAGGATGGCTCGCATGCTCGTGTAGCCCCGTTCTGTGATGGACCGGATGGATCGACTCGGGCGTGGGGACGGCCGACACTCTTGCGCTGGATCATTTCGTGGAAAATCCACGAGATGAGTCGATCCGAACGCCCCAGACGAGTGCATTTCCCCTGCCAGCGGACCGCGTCTGCGATCACCGACAATTGCGTCAGAGATTGTCGTGATTTCCAGACGGCGCGGTGGATTGACCCGACAGCGTCCCCGACACGATGGGTGGTTTCCCACCCTCAATTCCGGGGTATTTCACCCAGGAGCGGTGAACTGTCGCGGGCGCCGCGGGCACGGCGCGTCGCTCCCGGCCGCGCAAACCACGCGTCTCGCGCGGTCCCCCGTGCCCTGGAGCGCTAGGAGTGCGCCGCCACCTGGCGGAGGATGTCGAGCTCCTCGAGCGCCTTGCCGGCGCCGATGACGACGGCGCTGAGCGGGTCCTCGGCGAGGAAGACCGGGAGCCCGGTCTCCTCCCGCAGGAGCGTGTCGAGGTTCTTGAGGAGCGCGCCGCCGCCGGCGAGCACGATGCCGCGGTCGGCGATGTCGCCGGCGAGCTCGGGCGGCGTGCGCTCGAGCGTGACCTTCACCGCCTCCACGATGCCGTTGATGGGCTCGGAGAGCGCCTCGCGGATCTCGCTCGAGGTGACGGTGAGCGTGCGCGGCACGCCGGCCACGAGGTCGCGGCCCTTGATGTCCATCGTCAGCTCCTCCTCCGTCGGATAGGCGGTGCCGATGCCCATCTTGATGAGCTCGGCGGTCCGCTCGCCGATGAGGAGGTTGTACTTGCGCTTGATGTGCTGGATGATCGCCTCGTCCATCTTGTCGCCGGCGATCCGCACCGAGCGGCTGTAGACGATGCCGCCGAGCGAGATCACCGCGACGTCGGACGTGCCGCCGCCGATGTCCACGATCATGTTGCCCGACGGCTCGGTGATGGGCAGGCCCGCGCCGATCGCCGCCGCCATCGGCTGCTCGATCAGGTAGACCTCGCGCGCCCCCGCGCTCTCGGCCGCCTCGCGGACCGCGCGCTTCTCGACCTCGGTGATGCCGGACGGGATCCCGATGATGATCCGGGGCCGGACGAACTTCTTCCGGTTGTGCGCGCTGTTGATGAAGTACTTCAGCATCGCGGCCGTGATCTCGAAGTCGGCGATGACGCCGTCCTTCATCGGCCGGATGGCGACGATGTTGCCCGGGGTGCGCCCGAGCATCTCCTTCGCCTCCTTGCCGACCGCGAGCACGCGCCGGCCGCCGCGCGCGTCTTGCTGAACCGCCACCACGCTGGGCTCGTTGGAGACGATGCCCATGCCGCGGATGTAGATGAGGGTGTTCGCCGTACCGAGGTCGATCGCGAGATCGCGGGACAGCACGTTGTGGAGCCAGTCGAGCACGGTTTTCTAGTCCGGGGCGTGTGCGGGGGACGGCTGCGGGGACGGCGGGATATGAACGCTTCCTGTCGGAGATTTCAAGGGTTTTCGGGGCCCGCCGCCGCGGCAGGCGGGCGGCCGAGGTGGCCCGCGATCCACGACAGCACAACATCGTGGAAGACCTTCGAATTCTTCGGCTTCAGGATCCAGTGGCCCTCGTCCGGAAAGACGAGGAGCTTCGATTCCACGCCGAGGCGCTGGAGGGCGGTGTAGGCGGACAGCCCCTGCGTGACGGTCACTCGAAAGTCCAATTCACCATGCGTGATCAGGGTGGGTGTCTTCCAGGCCTTGACGTGGAGATGGGGTGACCAGCGGTCGTACTCGGTGCGGTCCTCCCACGGGCGGCCGAGCTCCCACTCCGGGAACCACAGCTCCTCCGTGTCGTAGTAGGACGCGCCGAGGTCGAAGTCGCCGGCGTGCGCGACGAGACAGCGGAAGCGGCCGGTGTGACCGTTCATCCAGTTCACCATGTAGCCGCCGTAGCTCCCCCCCGCCGCACACATCCGCTCGCCGTCCGCGTCGCCGCTCGCGACCGCCGCGTCGGTGAGCGCCATCACGTCGTCGAACGGGGTGCCCCCCCAGTTCCTGCGCACCGCGTCCTGGTACTCCTGGCCCCAACCCGAGGAGCCACGGGGGTTCGGCATCACCACCGTCCAGCCCCGGGCCGCATAGACGAGCGGGTTCCACCGAAAGCTCCAGGCGTCCCTCCACGCGCCCTGCGGCCCCCCGTGGAGAAGGACGACGGCCGGGTGGCGCTCCCCGGGACGGTGGCCGGGCGGCGTCATGAGGAGCCCGTGGATGGGGGAGCCGTCCTTGCCCTTCGCCTCGAGCGGCCGGACCGTGCCGAGCGACACCCTCGACAGGACCTCGCCGCCGAAGCGCGTGAGGACGCGGACCTTGCCGCCTTCGAGCACCGCCACCTCCGGCGGGCGCACGAGCCCGTCCACCAGGGCCGCGACGACGCTCCCGTCGCGCGACGGCGAGAGCGCGTGGAGGTTCGCGCCGGTGAGGACGCGCTTCACCGTGCCCGACCTCGGGTCCGCCTCGTACAGGTTCGTCTGCCCGCCCTCGTCCGCGGTGAAGGCGATGCGCGCGTCGGAGAGCCAGGCGAGCTCGTGGACCGAGAGGTCGAGCGAGGCGGTGAGATCGCGCGGCGCCTCGCCGGCCGCACCGCCCACCATGAGCCGGAACTTGTCCGACTCGAACCCGGGGCGCGCCTGCGATCGCCACGCGAGCAGCTTGCCCCCCGGGGCGGGACGCGGCGTGCCGTCCCAGCCCGGACCCTGCGTCAGCCTCCGCGCCGGGCCACCGGCGAGGGGCACCGCGTACACGTCGGCGTTCGTGGAGATGGCCTCGACGGGATCCGCGACCATCGTGAACAGGAGCGCGCCGCCCGACGCGTCGAGGGTGAGGTCGCCCGCGTCGCCGCGCTGGAAGGGCGGCACGTCGTGGTCGCCCGGCGTGAGATCGACGATGGGTCCGCCCTCGAGCGGCACGCGCAGCACGTGCGAGCGCAGCCGCTCGCGCCAGGCATTCCAGTGACGGAAGAGGAGGCGCGTCGTCAGGTGCGGCGCGTCCTTCAGCTCCTTCTCGCGCGCCGCGTGGCAGGCGGCGTCGGCCCCGCAGCCCGGGTCGACGTCGCTCGTGACGAGGAGCGACTTCCCGTCCGCGGACCAGAACAGGTCGCTCACCTCGGAGGCGAGCGCCGTCGCCGGCCTCGCCTCGCCGCCGTCCACCGCGATCGTGAAGGCCTGAGCCGAGGCGCCGCGCGTGGACACGAACGCCACGCGCCGCCCGTCGGGCGAGAAGCGCGGCGAGCTGACCCGCTCGCCGGCGGAGGTGGTGAGGCGGCGCGGCTCGCCACCCGACGTCGACACCACCCACAGCGACGACTCGAGCCGCGAGAGGTCCGCCGCCGGACGCGCCACCGTGAACGCGACGAGCTCCCCGTCGGGCGACACGGTGGGCGCCGCCACGCGCGGCGTGGCGACGAGGCCGTCGACCGTGAACGGCCTCTTCTCCGCCGTCATCGCGGCGGCGAGCGCGAGCGCGAGGAGGGCCGAGGTGGTCATGGAGGGCACCTTCTACCACGCCGGACACGCACGCGCCCCGCGCTGGAGGGACTGCGCTCCCGGCTCCGACGCGCTACCCTCGCCGCGGAGATGCACGATCTCGCTCAGCTCGCCCGCGCCACCGTGACCTGCGCCTCTTGCGGATACCTCGCGGGGACGCCCGCGGGCACGATGGAGCTCTGCCCGAGGTGCGGCGCCGCCCTGCGCGAGCCGCCCGCGAGGCCGCTCGAGCCCGAGCGCGCGAGCACGAGCTCGTGGGTGGGGAAGGTGATCGCGGACCGGTACCGCCTCCTCTCGCTCCTCGGCGAGGGCGGGATGGGCGCGGTCTTCAAGGCCGAGCACAGCCGCATGGGGAAGGCGCTCGCGGTGAAGGTCCTGCGCGGCGCCTTCGCGCGCGACCCCGCCGCGGTGGCGCGCTTCCGCGCCGAGGCGCAGATCGTCTCGCGCCTCTCGCACCCGCACACGATCGCGGTCTTCGACTTCGGCGAGATGGAGGGCGAGGGCTTCTACCTCGCGATGGAGTACGTCCCGGGGAAGGACCTCGCGACCTTGCTCCGCGAGCGGGAGCGCCTGCCCGAGGCGCGCGCCATCGGCATCGCCGAGCAGATCCTGGGGGCGCTCGCCGAGGCGCACGAGGCGGGGGTCGTCCACCGCGACGTGAAGCCCGCCAACATCATGGTCATGGAGACGCGCGAGGGCGACTTCGCGAAGGTGCTCGACTTCGGGATCGCGAAGCTGCGCGACGCCGGCGGCGGCGAGGCGGCGCAGGGCGTGATCATCGGGACCCCGAGCTACCTCGCGCCCGAGCAGGCGCGCGCGCTCGACGTGGACGAGCGCGCCGACCTGTACGCCGTCGGCGCCGTCCTGTACGAGCTCGTCTCCGGGCGGCCTCCCTTCGTGGCCTCCTCGCCGATGGCCGTGCTGGCCGCGCACGTGCGCGACACGCCGCGCCCGCTCGCCGAGATCGCGCCCGTCTCGCCCGGCTTCGCCGCCGTCGTGCACCGCGCGCTCGCGAAGCGGCCGGAGCACCGCTTCGAGAGCGCCCGGGCCATGCGCGAGGCGCTCCTCGCGCTGGGCGCGCGGCGTCCGCGCGCGGCGGTGCCGCCCGCGCGCCAGCTCGCCCTCGCGAGCCGCGCGGACTTCGCCCGGCTCGAGCGGGAGCTTCGCGCGCTCCGGCGGGGCCGCGCGGTCGCGCCGCTCGCGGTCGCGGCGGCGCTCCTCCTGGCGGCCGGCGTCGCGTCACGCTGGAGCGACGTCTACCCGTTCCTCGCGCGCCGCGCGCCGGGCGCGGTGGCGGCGCTGCCGGGCTCGCTCCGCCCCGCGGACCTGTACGACGGCGATGAGCACGAGCCGAACGACACCCCGGCGGACGCGAACAGGCTCCCCTTGCCGCCGGGCGCCGACGGGAGGCGCGCGAGCGGCGTGGGGGCCATGCGCGGGACCCTCGGCGCGAAGCTCGACAGCGGGACGGGCGACGTCGACGTGTACCGGATCGACGTGCCGGCGACGGGGCGCCGCGTGGTGCTCGTGGCCGATCTCGCGGCGGCAGCCGCGCCGCGCGACGGCATCCGCGGCCTCGACGTCGTGCTCACGCTGAACCGGGACGACGGGGGCGAGGGCGTCCGGCGGGCGGCGCCGCTCGTCACGCAGGTCGATCGCGGCGGCGCGGGCAAGCCGGAGCGGCTCGTCGCGCTCGTCGAGCCGGGGACCTACTACCTCGCCGTCCGGGAGCGGCACGAGCCGGGGGCGATCCCCGTCGAGAGGCCGGGCGACCCCTACCTCCTGCAGGTCTCGCTCGAGGAGCCCCGGCCGGGCGAGGAGCTCGAGCCGAACGACGAGCCGCCGGCGGCGGGCAGCGCGCTCCGCTACCCTCAGTGGAAGGCGCTCGCGGAGCGGAACCCGCTCGGCGAGGGGGAGCGCATCTCGGGCGAGACGTCGCTCGACGACCCGGACACGTTCGCCGTCGAGCCGCGCGCGCAGGGCCAGCGGCCGGAGCTCGTGCTGCTCGTCCCCGAGCCGCGCGTCGCGCTCAGCGCGCAGCTGTGGGTGCCGGACCCCGAGGACCTCGCGCGCGGCGGACCCGAGCGCGTCCGCTTCGCGGAGGCGGGCGAGGGCGAGCCGGGCGAGGTGCTGGTCCTGAAGCTGCCCGGCACGCCCACCGAGGGCGCGCCCGCGCTGGTGCGGCTGCGGGCGGCCGCGCAGGTCTCGGGGGAGGGGCGGTACGAGATCCTGGCGCTCGGCGGTGGCGCCGCGAGCGGACCCGCGCTCGTCGCGAGGCTCGACGCGCTCGCCAAGGCGGGGCGGGCGGCGCAGGCGCTCGAGGCGGCCGCCGCCTTCGCTCAAGCGCTCCCCGACGCCGCCGCGCGCGACGAGGTGCTCGCCGCGGCGGGGACGATCGCGCGCGAGCTCGCCGCCGCGCTGCCGCCCGACGCCGCCTTCGAGCACGAGCGCGCCGCGCGGCGCCTCGGGCGCGCCCTCTTCGACGTGGTCGAGGGCAGGGTCCGGTACGGCGGCGCGTTCGAGACGCTCGTGACGGGCGCCGGCCCGCTCGCCGAGGACGCCCGGCTCCGCGCCGTGCGGGAAGCCCTGCCGTGCACCGCGGGCGAGGTGGCCGCGCGGGCGCGCGCCTTCCTCGCGCGCTTCCCGGGGTCTCGCCACGCGCCGGAGGCGAGGCTCGCGCTGGCGCGCGCCGAGGAGGACGCCTTCTTCCAGACGGGCGACCGCGCCGCGCTGCGGCGGTCCGTCGCCGCGTACCGCGCCGTGGCGGCGGCGAAGGGGGACGCGTCGGACGAGGCCGCCGAGCGCGCGGTAGCGCTCTCGCGCGGGCGTCCCGAGCAGCCGGCGGTGCCGCGCACCCGCTGCGAGTAGCGCGCCCGGCAAAAAAAAGAGAGGGGCCGGCTCGAGAGCCAGCCCCCCGGTTCCTCGGACCGCGCGCCTACGCCGGCTCGGCCTCGACCTTCACCTTCGCCTTGCCGACGACCTCGCGGTGGAGCTTCACCGGCACCTCGAAGTCGCCCACCGTCTTGAGCGGCTCGGGGAGGTCGATGGTGCGGCGGTCGAGCTGGAGGCCGCGCGCCGCGAGCGCCTCGACGATGTCGATGGCGGTCACCGATCCGTAGAGCTTGTCCTGCTCGCCGACCTTGCGCTTCAGCGTCACCGGCGTGTCGGCGAGGCGCTTCGCGACGGCCTCGGCGCTCGCCTTCTGCTTCGCGGCCTTGGCCTCGGCCATCTTCTTCTGGTGCTCGAGCTCGCGGACGTTCTTCGGATTCGCCGTGACGGCGAGGCCGCGCGGGAGGAGGTAGTTCCGCCCGTAGCCCGGCTTCACGTCGACGAGCTCGCCGCCCTTGCCCAGGTTCTCGACGTCTTCTCGGAGGATGAGCTTCATCGCGTTCTCCTCAGGCGCTCGCGACCGTGTACGGCAGGATCGCCAGCATGCGCGCGCGCTTGATGGCGGTCGCGACCTGGCGCTGGTGGAGCGCGCAGTTGCCGCTGATCCGCCGCGGGATGATCTTGCCGCGCTCGGTCAGGAAGTACTTGAGCTGCCCCTGGTCCTTGTAGTCGACCTTGAGCGCCTTGTCGGCGCAGAAGCGGCACACCTTGCGCCGCCCGAAGCCGCGCCCGCGGCCGCCCATCTCGTCGCCGCCGCGGTCCTCGCGGCCGCCGCGCTCCTCGCGGCCACCGCCGCGCCCGCCATAGCCGCCGCCGCCGCCACCACCGTAGCCGCCGCCCCCACCGCCGCCGTAGCCGCCGCCACCGCCGCCACCATAGCCGCCACCACCACCGCCGAACCTGCCGCCACCTTCACCAGGACGTGCCATGGCTCACTCCTCCCCGATCTCGGCGGGCTCGCCGAACGGTTCCTCGGGACGCTCCCCGAACTCGGCGCGCTCCTCGCGCGGGCGGGCCGCCGCCTCTTCCTCGACCGGCGCCACCTTGACGTCCTGCTCCACCTGGCGCGCGTCGAAGTCCACGTCATCGGCGAGCCGGATCGACTGGAACTTCGTGACGACGTCGATCATCTTGAGGTTGCGCTCGAGCTCGCCGACGAGCCCGGGGTTGCCGACGTACAGGCAGTGCATGAAGACGGCCTTCGGGCTCTTCGCGATCGCGAAGGCGGTCTTCCGCTTCCCCTGGTTCGTGAAGCGGACGACCTTGCCGCCCTCGCGCGTCACCACCGCGCGGAGCCGCTCCTTGATCTCTTCCACCTGCTCGTCGGGCGTGTCCGCCTTCAGGAGGTAGATGGTCTCGTACTCGCGCACGAGACGCTTCTGCGCTTCTGCCATGTGACTCCCCTCGGGTCATGAGCGGCGGTTCACCCGCCGCGAGGAGCATCGTTCTCTCCGCCCGCCGGCACCATGCCCGCGCGCGGTGCTGCTTCGCTACCCTTCGCCCGGCGACGCGCGCCGGTTGAACTGGTTCATCGCCTTCACGGCGCCCAGCTCGCAGATCGTCTTCGCCGCCTCGACGGCCCAGGCGACGCACGCCTCGACCGCCTTCTCCTCGCCGCGGCCGAAGCGGCCGAGCACGTAGTCGGCGGGATCCATCCGCGGCGGCGGCCGCCCTACCCCGATGCGCACCCGGACGTACTCGGGGCTGCCGACGTGGGCGTTCACGCTCTTCACGCCGTTGTTGCCTCCGTGACCGCCGCCCACCTTGATCTGGACCCGGAACGGCTCGAGCTCCAGGTCGTCGTGCGCCACCACCAGGTCCTCGAGGCCGAGCTTCCAGAACCGCAGGGCGGGGCCGACGGCCTCGCCCGAGTTGTTCATGTAGGTCTGGGGCTTCATGATCCAGACCCGCTCCTGCCCCACGCTCGTCTCGGCGATCTCGGCGCCGAACTTCTTCGTCGAGAACGACGCCCCGAGGGCGCGCGCGAGGCCGTCGGCCACCAGGAACCCGACGTTGTGCCGCGTGCGCGCGTAGTCTTCGCCCGGGTTTCCAAGGCCGACGACGAGCTTCACGGGGCCGCCCTACTTCTCCTTCTTGCCGCCCTTGCCTTCCTTGCCGGCCGCGGCCGGAGCCGCGCCCTTGGCGCCCGCCGCGCCGGCAGCCGGGGCCGCGCCCGCGGCCGGCGCCGCAGCGCCCGCCGCCGCAGCCGCGCCCTCGGCCGGAGCCGCGCCCGGCACCGCCACGGCGGCGACGGGAGCGACGACCTCTTCCTTCTCGGGCGCCGAGACGACGGCGACCGTGAAGTTCGTGGCGTACCTGATCTTGACGCCCTCGGGCGCCTTCACGTCGGCGATGTGGATCGAGCCGCCGATCTTGAGCGGCGTGACGTCCACCTCGATCTGCACCGGGATGCGATCGGGCATCGCCTCGACGCGGATCTCGTGCGCCGACACCGTGAGGATGCCGCCGTCGATGGCGCCCTGCGCCTTGCCGGTCGTGACGATCGGCACGTCGACGGAGACGGGCTTCGCCATGTCGACCTCGAGGAAGTCGGCGTGGAGGAGGCGCCGCGTGACCGGGTCGACCTCGTACTCCTTGAAGAGCACGCGCTTCTCGGCGCCGTCGAGCTGGAGCGTGAGGAGCGTGTTGAACTTGTGCGGCGTCGCGATGGCCTTCTGGATCGCGGACGGGTCGACGGCGATGTGCGTCGGCTCGCGCTTCTGCCCGTAGACGACGGCGGGGATGAGGCCGGCCGAGCGGAGGCGGCGAGCGGGGCCCTTGCCCTTCTCGCTGCGCGCCTTCGCCGTGAGGACGTTCGTGGACTGCGCCATGTCTTCCTCCCAGTGGACTCGGCCGCCGTGCGGCGAGGGGCCCGTGCAGGAACAGCTCAGGCCCTGGGGAATCGTGAAAAGAAGCGGGCTTCTAGCGGAAAGGACGGGGAACGTCAAGCGATCGCGGAGGACGGGCGCGCCAACCCTCTCCCCGGCCCTCCCCCTTCCAGGGGGAGGGAGACAGCCACGCGGGAGAGCGCGACAGCCACCCGGAGACTTGCCGAGCGCCCGATCTACACGAACAGGCTCGACAGCGAATCCGCGTTGTGGATGCGCTTCACGGCCTCGGCGAAGAGGCGGGCGGTCGAGAGCTGCTTGATCTTGGGGAGCGCCTGCGCGGCGGGGGTGAGCGGGATGGTGTCCGTCACCACCACCTCCTCGATCGGGCTCTTCTGGATGCGCTCCACGGCGGGGCCCGACAGGACGGCGTGCGTTGCATAGGCGAAGACGCGCGAGGCGCCCTTGTCGACGAGCGCGTTCGCCGCCTGCGTGAGGGTGCCCGCGGTGTCGATCATGTCGTCGAGGAGGATGGCGACCTTGCCCGAGACGTCGCCGATCACGTTCAGGACCTCGGCCACGTTGGGCTTCGTGCGCCGCTTGTCCACGATGCCGAGGCCGGCGCCGAGCCGCTTCGAGTAGGCGCGGGCGCGCTCCACGCCGCCCGCGTCCGGCGAGACGACGACGAGGTCGTCCGCCTTGCCGTCGAACTTGCGCTTCATGTGATCGAGCAGCACCGGCGCGGCGTAGAGGTGGTCGAAGGGGATGTTGAAGAACCCCTGGATCTGGCCGGCGTGCATGTCCATCGACACGACGCGCGTCGCGCCCGCCGCCTCGATGAGGTCCGCGACCAGCTTCGCCGTGATCGGCGTGCGCGGCGCCACCTTCCGGTCCTGCCGGGCATAGCCGTAGTAGGGCAGCACCGCCACGATGGAGCCCGCCGACGCGCGCTTCAGCGCGTCGATCATGATGAGGAGCTCCATCAGGTTCTGGTTGGCGTCGCGGCACGTGGACTGGATGACGAAGGTGTCGGCGCCGCGGACGTTCTCGGCGATCTCGACCTGGATCTCGCCGTCCGAGAAGCGGCCGACCGTCGCCTTGGAGAGCGGGCGCTCGAGCTGGGCGCACACTGCCTGCGCGAAGGGGACGTTCGAGTTTCCGGAGAAGATCTTGTAGCCGTTTCCGTTGACAGCCATGGCGACGACCTCCGGTGTCGAGACCCCTTGCGGCCTCGCTGCGAACCTACCCCACGCTGTGGAAGCGCGCCTCCCCTCAGCAACGCGCCGGTGACGAACGAGTGGCGTTATACAGAACGGGTCTGACGCCGTCGACCCCACCCCGGCGTCCCCGGAGCGTGGCCGCGGCGGCGTTCACGCGGGTCATGGCACGGCCTCCTCCGCACGCCCAGACTGGTCGTGATGAACCGGATGGGCGCGAGCGGCCGCGGGGCGGCGATGGCCGTGGCGCTCGTGATGGGGGGGACCGCCTGCTCGCCGGGCGGCCGCGCCCCCACGCCGGCCGCGGCCCCGGCCGGGGACGGCGGCGGGTCGCCGTCGATGCCGGCATCGGCCGCGGTGCCGCCGTGCCCGCCCCCTCTCGCGCCATCGCCCGCAGAGGACGGGTCGCCCCCGGTGAGCGCCGACGCGCGCGCGGGCGAGCTGCTTGCGCCCGCCTGGGAGATCCGGCCGGCGCCGGGGCGGACGCTCGAGTTCCGCGGGGTCGGCGACGCCGACGGGAACGTCTACTGGGTCGAGCGCCTCGCCTCGGGGGAGGTCGAGCTCGCCTCCGCCACGCGCGACGGCGCGGTGCGCTTCCGCGCGCCGGCGCTGGCCGCGGCGGGAACGCTCGCGCTCGCCGGATCGCTCGTCCTGGCCGCGAACGTCGAGCCCGGCGCGTGCCGCGCCCGCGGCGCCCCGGTGGTCGAGGCGTACCGCGCGAGCGACGGCGGGCGGGCCTGGCGCCGGGAGCTCCTGCCGGCGGTGGCGCCGTGGATGCGCGCGCCCGCGACCTGCGCGTACGGCGGCGTGAGCGGGATGGCCTTGCGCGCGGGCGAGGTCGTGCTCGGCGTCTCCATCCTCGACGCGGACGGCGGCGAGCACGAGAGCGGCCTCGTCGCGCTCGACGTCGCGACGGGCGAGGTGAGGTGGACGACCCGGACGAGCCTCCCCGACAACGTCTCCATGGCGGGCGCGCCGCGGGTGGCGGAGGACGGGACCGTCTACTCGTCGCGGCGGCCGCGGGTCTTCGAGGTCGTGGACCTGCTCGCGCTCGACGCGCGGGGCGCCATCGGAGGCACCTTCACCGAGACGGAGACCGTGGACGAGGATCCCATCGCGGCGTCGGCAGCCATCCTCGCGACGCGCGGCGTCGGGCGCGATCTCGCCGAGTTCGTCGCGGTGCGCTGCCGCGCGACGGGGGAGCTCCTCGCGAGAGGACGAGCCGCGGGCGACCTCGTGCTGGTCGCGGCGGACAGCGTCTGGCATTTCGGCGCTCACCTGTCGCGCCACGACCTCTCGACGGGCGCGCTCCTCTGGCGCGTTCGCCTCGAGGTGCCGCCGGCGGCCAGCCCCGGCGTCGCGCGTCCGCTCCTCTTCCGATCGTGGCCCGTCGTGACGCGCGACGGCTCCGTCGTGTTCACCGAGCAGCAGGGAACGACCGGGCCGTCGTCGTCAAGCCGTGGCGCTCCACGCCGGGCGCGTCTTCGTCGCGGGGCAGGTGCTCCCGTCCGCGAACGCGCTCGGCGCCGTGCGCGCCTTCGACCTCGATGCGCCCGAGGGGGCGCGCGAGCCCGCCCCGCAGGGCTGGACCACGCCGCAGGGCAGCATGGCGCGCGATCAGCAGGCGCGCTGACCCGGCCGGCCGCGGCTACTCGTTGTCGGTGCCGGTCGCGCGCGCCTCTCCGCTCTTCTTCACCTCGCGCTCGTACTCGGCCAGGATCACCTTCTCCATGCGCTCGCGCGTCTCCGAGTTGAGCGGGTGCGCGATGTCCTTGAAGGTGCCGTCCTTGCGGCGCTTGGCCGGCATGGCGATGAACAGGCCCGTGTTGCCGTGGATGACCTTGAGATCCCTCACCACGAAGCAGTGATCGAGGGTGATCGTCACGTACGCCTTGAGCTTCTCTTCGCTGACGGGGAAGACGCGGACCTCGGTGATTTCCATCTGAGGACCCCCGGATGTCGATGCAAGGTGCGGACGACGTGAACCTCGATCCCGGCTCCGGCCACCAGCGCTCCGCGAGCGGCGCGGCGAGCTGCCGCGGCGTCTCGGAAGATCCCGAATACGGTCGGACCGCTACCCGACATCATGGCTGACGTCGCCCCTTCACCTACAAGGCGCTCCACCCATCTCCTGAGCGCCGGATGGCGCTCGAAACACGGCCCTTGCAGGTCGTTTCGCGCCATGGTGGGACGGAAGCGTGCCGGCGGAACACCGGCCTCCAGTGCCAGGTCCGAAGGTGAAGGTGAATGACGCGTCGCGTCGAGCCACCGGTATGCGTCCCCGGCGCGGATCGCGAGCGCGGGATCGGTCGAATAGACGAGGACCAGGTGCAGGGTGGGCACGTCCACTGGCGCGAGCGTCTCGCCCCGCCCCGTCGCCCATGCGGGTCCTCGCCCGAGGAAGAAGGGAACGTCCGAGCCCACGTCGAGCGCCGCGTCGGCGAGCGCGGCGCGGTCGCGGACGGCGTAGGCGCGGGCGAGCGCGCGGAGCACCGCGGCCGCGTCGGAGCTCCCCCCGCCGAGACCAGCCGTGACCGGGATGCGCTTCTCGACGGTGAGATCGATCGCATCGCGGAGCCCGAAGCGGCGCCGGAAGGCCTCGGCCGCCCGCGCCGCGAGGTTCGAGGCGCCATCGAGCTCGGGCCGGTTCGGCACGCGGCAGCTCACGGGGCCGCGGCGCCCGGCGCGGACGCGCACGAGGACCACGTCGGCGAGATCGAGCGGCACCATCAGCGTCGAGAGCTCGTGATATCCGTCCGGCCGGAGCGGACCGACCTGCAGGACGAGGTTCACCTTGGCCGGGGCGCGCGCGCGCAGCACGATGTCGGATCTCACGGCTCACCAGACCCGGCAGGTCTTCTCCGGAGCCATGGGCTGGCCGGTCCTGCAGGCGAAGGCCTCGCGAAACTCGGGCACGTTCGCGAAGAGGCCGTTCACGCGCCACTTGCCGGGAGAGTGCGGGTCGGTGACGGCGTGGACGCGCTTCGACTCGTCGGTCTCGTTCTCGCACGCCCACTGCGCGTTCCCGACGAAGAAGCGCTGGGCGGGCGTGAGCCCGTCCCTCGACTCGAGCGGCTGCCCGTCGGTGGCGTCCCGCCACGCCATCCAGGCCAGGATGGCGCCGCCGAGGTCCGCCACGTCCTCGCCCACCGTCAGCTTCGAGCTCACCTTGAGGTCGTCGACGACGGGATAGCGCGCGAACTGGTCGGAGAGGCAGGCGGCGCGCTTCCGGAACTCCGCCGAGTCCTCGGGCGTCCACCAGTCGCGGAGGTTACCCTTCGCGTCGAACTGGCGCCCCTCGTCGTCGAAGCCATGCGTGAGCTCGTGCCCGATGGTGCCGCCCGTGTTGCCGTAGCCGGGCGCGAGGTCCATGCGCGGATCCCAGAGCGGCGGCAGGAGCACGCCCGCCGGGAAGTCCATGTCGTTCATCTGGGCATTGTAGTAGGCGTTCACGGTCGGTGGCGTCATGTTCCACTCGTCGCGGTCCACCGGCTTGCCGATCTTGGCGAGCTCGCGCGCGGTCTCGAAGCGCACGGCGCGGGCGACGTCGCCGGCGAAGTCGCCACGCACCACTCGCAGCTTCCCGTAGTCGCGCCAGCGAACCGGGTAGCCGATCTTGTTGCGCATGGCGGCGAGCTTCGCGAGCGCGGCCTCCTTGGTGGCGCCCTGCATCCAGCTCGCCTCCCGGATGCGCACCGCCATCGCGCGCTGGATGCGCTCGGTCAGGTCGGTCACCTGCGCCTTCACCTCGGGCGGGAAGGCCTTCGCCACGAACACCTGCCCGAGCGCCTCGCCCACGTCGCGATCGACCCACGCCACGCACTTCTTCCAGCGCGGCTGCTCCTCCTTGACGCCGTTCAGGAACGCGGAGTGGAAGTCGAAGTGCGCCCGCTGGAACGCGCGCGAGAGGTACGGAGCCTGGTCGTCGGCGAGGTGGAAGCGGAGGTAGGTCTTCCAGGCGTCGAGCGGCTCCTCGGCGAGGCGCGACTCGAGCTCGAGGAAGAAGACGGGCTCCGTGACGTTCAGCACCCTCATCCGAGGCGCCGCCGCCGCGCGCAGGTAGGCGCTCCAGTCGAACGACGGCGTGAGCGCCGCGAGCTGCGCCGGCGCCATCCGGTGGTAGACGCGGTAGGGATCGCGCTTCTCGACGCGCGTGAGCGAGGCCTTCGCGAGCGAGGTCTCCACCCGCAGCACCGTCCGGGCGCCCTCCCGCGCCCGGGCGGGCGGATCGCCCAGGAACTCCAGGAGGCGCGCCACGTACTCGACGTACTTCTGCCGGATCTCCTCCGAGCGCGCGTCGTCCTTCACGTAGTAGTCGCGATCGGGGAGCCCGAGACCGCCCGCCGAGAGGACGCCGATGACCTGCGTCGCGTCCTTCGCGTCCTGGTCGCTGCCGAGGCCGAATCCCATCCCCGCGTCGGAGAGCGCCGGGTGCAGCCGGCCCAGCAAGGCCGCGATCTGGCGCTTCGAGGTCAGGTCCAGGATGGCCTCCACGTCCTTGCGGATGGGCGCGGCGCCCTCTCGCTCGACGGCGGCCTCGTCCATGCACGAGGCGAAGTAGTCGCCGATCTTCTGCTGCGCCGGCGTACGCCGCGGATCGGGCAGCCGCGCCGCCTCCTCGAGGAGCCCCCACAGGAGCTGGCGGTTGTCGTCGGCGAGCTTCCCGTAGACGCTCCACCTGGCCTGGTCGGGCGGGATGGGGTTCTGCCTCGTCCAGCCGCCGCAGCTGAACTGGTAGAAATCCACGCAGGGATCGGCCGTCCGGTCCATGGCGGCGGGGTCGAGGCCGGGCGTGTAGGGCAGCGCGGCGAGCGGCTTCTTCTCGGGGGCGGGCTGGACCGCGGCGACCGGGCCGGCGAGCGCGGACAAGGCGAGGGCGGCGAGCAGCGGGCGCATGGCGTCGCTCCGTCGTGATTCACGAAAGGTGAGGAGAAGCGTACTTCGCCTCGAGGTAGGCGCGGAAGTCGTCGTCCTGGAGGCCGCGCCCGGTGGCGCGGCGGACGATCTCCTCGGCGGAGAGCGCGCGGCCGGCGCGGTGCACGTGCTCGCGGAGCCAGTCGCGGAGCGGCAGGAGGCGCCCCTCGCCGATGTCGTCCTCCAGGCCGGGCAGCGCGCGCCGCGCCGCCGCGAAGAGGCTCGCCGCGTACAGGTTCCCGAGGGTGTAGGTGGGGAAATAGCCGAGGTCGCCCGAGGACCAGTGGATGTCCTGCAGGACGCCCTCCGCGTCGCGCGTCGGGCGAACCCCGAGCAGCGCCTGCATGCGGTCGTTCCACGCGGCGGGCAGATCCGCCACCGCGAGCTGGCCGCGCACGAGCCCGAGCTCGAGCTCGAAGCGCAGCGCGATGTGGAGGTTGTAGGTGACCTCGTCCGCCTCGCCGCGGATGCAGGAGCGCTCGACGCGGTTCACGGCGCGGTGGAAGTCCGCGAGCGGCACGCCCGCGAGCGCGGGAAAGCGCGCCTGGAAGCGCGGGTAGAAGTGGCGCCAGAAGGGGAGCGAGCGGCCGACCAGGTTCTCCCACAGGCGCGACTGCGACTCGTGGAGGCCCATCGAGGGCGCCGCACAGAGGAAGGTGCGCCGGTGCTCGGCGGGGAGCCCCTGCTCGTAGAGCCCGTGCCCCGCCTCGTGGATGGTGGAGAACACGCTCGAGAGCGGCCGCTCCTCGGCGATGCGCGTGGTGAGGCGGACGTCGCCCGGGTCGGGCGAGAGCGAGAACGGATGGACGGAGCGGTCCAGCCGCCCGGCCTCGAGGTCGAAGCCCATCGCCTCGAGGATCTCGAAGGAGAAGCGCCACTGCGCCTCGGCGTCGAAGCGGTGACCCGCCAGGGGATTGGGCGGCCGCGGCGCGTCGGCGAGGCGCGCCACCAGCGGCGCGAGCCACGAGGTGAGCCGCGCGAAGAGCGGCTCGAGGCGGGCCACGCGCATGCCCTCCTCGTATCCCTCCAGGAGCGAGTCATAGCGCTCGCCACCGGGCGGGACGCCGATGGCGTCCGCCTGCTCCCGGCGGAGCGCCACCAGCCGCTCGAGGTACGGCGCGAAGCGGGCGAACTCGCTCCGCTCGCGCGCCTCGCGCCAGGCGACGAGCGCCGCGGACTGGAGCTGCGCCAGGTCGCGCACGAGCCGCACCGGCACCTTCGCCGCCCGATCGCGGTCGAAGCGGAGCGCGCGCAGGGTCGCGCGGCGCGCCGGGTCGAGCCCGCGATCCGCCTCGGCCGCCGCGAGCGCGTCCCCGAGGTCGGGGGCGGTCAGCTTCTCGTGGTGGAGGCCCTGGAGCGTGGCGAGCTGGTCTCCGCGGGCGGGCGCACCCTTCGGCGGGAGGTACGTCTCCTGGTCCCACGAGAGGATGGCGATCGCGCCCTGCAGCGCACGCAGGTCGGCCATGCGCGCGGCGAGGAGGTCCCAGGGTGTATCGGGCATGGCGCTGCCATTTAACACGGGAGGCGGTGGTCCGCCGGTGCGCCTTGCCGCCGCCTGGGGCTGCTGGCAGGATGCGCGCCGTGTCCGACCGACTCTACGAGAAGGTCCCGTTCCGGCACTCGGAGATCGAGCACCGCTACGGGTCGAACGTCCACATCCTCGCGAACCCGTACCTCCTCTCCCAGCTCGCGCTCCTCTGCGCGAAGGAGACCATCCAGCCCGCCATCAACCGGCTGGTGGTGGACATCTACGGGCGGCTCCTCGAGGACGTCATGAACGCGGAGTTCCCGCGCGTCGTCGTCGACGTCCCGACCCGCATGGTGGACGTGACGCCGGCGGGCGTCTTCCACGGCGAGGTGCTCGATCGCTCGGCGCGCGCCGTCACCGTGAACATCGCGCGCGCGGGCGCCATCCCGTCGCAGACGGTCTACGACCTCCTCAACGTGGCGCTCGACTCGCGGCGCGTGCGGCAGGACCACATCATCATGAGCCGGATGCTGGGCGCGAACGAGGAGGTCGTGGGAGCGGGCATCGGCGGGATGAAGATCGGCGGCGACGTCGAGGACGCGTTCCTCCTCTTCCCGGATCCGATGGGCGCCACCGGCTCGTCGCTCTCCGAGGCGATCCAGACCTACAAGAAGAAGGTCCCCGGCAAGCCGCGCCGCATCATCAACATCCACCTCATCGTCACGCCGGAGTATCTGAGGCGAATGACGAAGGAGCACCCGGACGTCGTCGTGTACGCGGTGCGCCTCGACCGCGGCCTCTCGTCGCCGGACGTCATGGCCACCGTCCCGGGCGCGCGCTGGGACGAGGAGCGCGGCCTCACCGACCACCAGTACATCGTCCCCGGCGGCGGCGGCTTCGGCGAGATCATGAACAACGCCTATGTCTAGACTGGAAGGCGAGCAGCTCGACGTGCTCCTCTCGGAGGAGCAGCTCCGCGCGCGCATCGCCGAGATGGGCGCCGAGATCACGCGCGACTACGCCGGCAAGCCCCTGAAGCTCGTGGGGGTCCTCAAGGGCAGCTTCATGTTCATGGCCGACCTCGCGCGCGCCGTCGACCTGCCGCTCAAGATCGACTTCATCGGCACGACCTCGTACCAGGGCACGAGGTCGAGCGGCGTCGTGCGCATCACGAACGACCTGTCCCGCCCGATCGAGGGCGAGCACGTCCTGCTCGTCGAGGACATCGTCGACACCGGCCTCACCATGAAGTACCTGCTCGAGAACCTCGGCACGCGCCGTCCCGCGAGCGTGAAGGTCTGCGCGCTCCTCGAGAAGCCCGCGCGGGCGAAGGTGAAGGTGCCCATCGACTACAAGGGCTTCGAGATCCCGGACGCCTTCGTGGTCGGCTACGGTCTCGACTGGGACGGCCGCCTGCGCAACCTGCCGTACATCGGCGTCGTGAGGTCCTGACGGATGGCGGAAGAAGAAGAGCGCCGGTGGGCGAAGCCCGCGAGCGGCCGCTCGACGGTGCTCACCCTCGCGATCGTCCTCTTGCTCGGGCTCGTGGGGTGGCTCCTCGCGGAGCGAAACGCTCGGCAGTGGTCGCTGGTCTACGAGGAAGGCACGCTCTCCGTGAAGAAGGGCGTCCTGTTCCCGGTCGGCCGGCAGGCGTTCAAGACCGACGACCCGCTGCTCGCGCAGGCCTACGCGCCCTTGAAGCCGCCGCCCGGCGTGAAGCTCGACGACGAGCGCACCTTCGAGGACCGCGCCGGGCTCGACCAGGCGCTCTACGAGCTCCTCGCGAAGTGGGCGCGCGACGACCTCGCGACGGAGAAGCCGGACATGGTGGAGCGCGCGCTCTCCTGGCTCGCGCGCGCGGACAAGCTGGCCGGGCTCTCGGCCGCGCAGCGCGAGGATCTCAAGAACCTGCGCGCCGAGTCGGGCTTCTTCGAGGCGCGGCAGCTCCTCGACAAGGGCGCCGACGCGCTCCGCCAGGCGCGCGAGCGGCTCAGGCTCACCGCGGGCTCCTCGTCGTCGCACGCGGGCGAGGCCGGCGAGGTGCTCCGCCGCCTCGATCCGCTCGTGGACGACGTCTACCGGGCGGGACGGCTCCTCGCCGCTCCCGGCGCGGCGCGCGCGCTCGACTCCGCCGCCCAGCCCCAGCCCCCATCCGCGGCGCCGCCCCCCCCGGACGGCGGGACGCGCTAATTCCGCGAGAGGGTACGCGGATGTGCGCGAGACCCCGCGCGCACCTTGACGCACGCGGCCGTGGAGCATAGGGTCCCCCGCGCTCGAAGGGAGCCCTTGCATGAAGCGGATCGTCCTCGCGCTCGCGCTCCTCGGCCCGCTCGCCGCCTGCGGCCCGGACTGCGACAAGTTCTGCCGCAAGTGGGTGGACTGCAACCCGCAGCACGCCACGCCCACACCCGACTTCACGCAGTGCGTCCACGGCTGCAACGAGGTGGGCTCGGACGACGCCGCGTTCATCGCGTGCGTCGTGGACAAGAGCTGCACGGATCTCAAGGCCGGGCATTGCCAGATCCCGAGCGTGGCCCCAGGGATCGTCCAGTGACTCGCCTGTGGGTGCTCACCGCGATCCTCCTCGCGCTCGCGCTCGCCGCGTGCGGGCCGGACTGCGACAAGTACTGCAGCAAGCTGGCCGACTGCGCGAGCCAGGTAGGGCGTTCCTTCGACCGCGCCGGCTGCATCCTCGGCTGCAACGACTCCGGGTCCGACAAGTCGCACACCATCGGCTGCGTCATCGACCACAGCTGCCCGGACCTCAGGGCCGGACACTGCTCGGTGACGGGACAGGTCGGGCAGTGACGCGCGGGCCGCGATAGCGGCCGAGAGCGGGCGGGCAGGCAAGCGCGTCCCGGAGCGGACCGGGTGTAACATCGGGGTCCCATGACCTCCTTCTTCGCGCCCCACGGCGCGGCCGACCTGCTCTCCCGCTACAGCTTCATCGAGCCGCTGCTGGCGGGCCGCCGCGTCCTCGAGATCGGCGCGGCGCGCGCGACGGACGGCGCCTCGGCGCTCGCGCTCGCGGAGCGCGGCGCGGCGGCGGTGCTCTCGGTGGAGGACGACGGCGAGGGGCTCGGGCGCGCCGCCGAGCTCGCGACCCATCCCTCGGCCTTCCTCTCCCCGAAGGGCCACCTCGTGACGGCGCTCCCCGCCGCCGGGGCGACCGGGCTCGCCGCGCTGGCCGGCGTCGCGCCGCCCGTCGACGTGCCCTCGTACGAGAGCTTCGCGGGCGCGCTCGCCGCGGAGTTCGCGGTCGTCGAGATCGCGACGCAGTCGCCGGCGGTGGGCTGGGTGATCGCCTCCGCGACGCACGGGGGCGACGACCCCGACCTCGGCGTGGATGGGACGCTCGGCGGATCGCCGGAGGCCGCCTTCTACGTGGCGGTCTGCGGCGCGCACCCGTCGCGGCTCTCTGGGATGGTGCTCGTCACCCTGCCTCACGCGCCGCTGGCCGAGGCCGCGCTCGCGGGCGTCGCCGCGGTGCGCGGGCACGCCGGCTGCGCGGCGGCGCTCGCGTCGCGCGAGGCCGAGGTGGCGCGCGTCGGCGCGGCGCTGGAAGAGGCCGAGGAGCGCATCGCGGCGCGCGACGGCGCGCTGGCCGGCGTGCGCGAGGAGCTGGAGGCGGAGCGCGCCCGCGGGCGCGCCCTGGACACCGCCGCCGAGAGCGATCAGGAGGCGCTGGTGGAGGCGCAGGCGGCGCTCGCGAAGATGGGCGCCGATCTCGACGCGCGCGCCTCCGAGCTCGGGGCGTCGCAGGCGGAGGCAGCCTCGCGCGCGGCGGACCTGCGCGAGGCGCAGGCCGAGGCGCGCCGGCGCGAGGAGCGGCTCGCCGCGCTCGACACGGCGGCGCGCGAGTGCGGCGCCGAGGCCGAGATCGCGCGCGAGGAGCGCGACGCGGCGCGGCGCGAGGCGGAGGCGGCCCGCGCCGAGGCCGAGCACGTGCGCGCCCGCTCGGACGCGGCGCGCTTCGAGGCGGACGCGGCGCGCGAGGGGCTCGAGGCGGCCCGCGCGGACGCCGACCGCGCCCGCGCCGCGGACGACGCGGCCCGCGCCGAGCTGGAGGCGCTCCGGGCGGAGCTCGCGGCGGGCCAGGCGCGTTCGTTCGCCGTCGAGGACGAGCTGGCGGAGCTCCCCTCCGCGAAGGTGACGAAACGGAACCGGTCGTACAGCGCGGCGTAGGCCGCGAGGATGGCGGCGCCCGCGAAGACGAGGACGATCTGCTGCCCGATGCCGCAGCCGAGGTCGGCGAGCGCGTCCTGGACGCGG
>WNGE01000584.1_pt1 | contig 57173 bp, 60 predicted proteins | sample 5400651 | NCBI WGS metagenome assembly WNGE01 (sample SAMN13153370, study PRJNA577476) | soil metagenome | isolation source: 60 cm soil or saprolite under grassland replicate 2 | place: USA:California | collected 2016-06-15 | reverse complement strand
GTGGAGGTCAGACCTATTGACGTGATCCGGGGAAGCGGATATGTTGGCCGGGCCTCCGTTGGGCGGACATCGTCACCACTGGTCATACCTCTCCGAAAGAAGCCGTTTGGCAAAAAGGGGGAACACATGGAGTTTGCGAGTTACCGTCCGAGTCGTCGTACGTTCCTGCAAGCGGCAACCGCTGGTGTTCTGGCGCCTGCAATCGCGGCGCGCAGTGTCGCCGCCGCTGAAACGGCACTGGATGCCGACCGAATCTCGGCAGCCGGCCTCCCGGCGGGATTCTCCATCGTGGATGCGCACATCCACCTCTGGGACCTGACCCGCTACCCGGTGCCGTGGATCGCCGGCAATCCGATTCTCAACCAGTCATACACGCTCCGCGACTTCAAGGATCAATCCGCCGGGCTGGGTGTAGGCACGATGGTGTACGTGCAAGCGGCGTGGGCCAGTGAATACTCGCTGCTCGAGGCCGATTACGTCACAAGCCTCGCGGCACACGATCCGCTGGTTCAGGGCATGGTCGCGTATGCGCCGCTCGAATACGGCGAGCAGGTGCGGTCCTATCTCGATTCGCTCATGGTCCACGGGACATTCATCAAAGGCGTCCGTCGGGGGCTGCCCAGCCCGTCCGATACCACGTTTCCCATGGATCGATTCATTCGAGGGATCCAGATCCTGCCGGAGTATGGGCTTTCGTTCGACATCCTCGGCAAGGGCACACCTCACCTCGACATGGCCATCAAGATTGCTCAGAGCGCACCGAACACCAAGCTCATCATCGACCACCTGCTAAAGCCGTTCATCAAGGAGCACCAGTTCGAGCCGTGGCACACGCAGATGGCTCAGTTGGCCTCCTTCCCGAACGTTTACACGAAGATCAGCGGCCTTGCCACGGAAGCGGACCAAGCGAACTGGACCGCGGACGACTTGAAGCCGTACGTGGATGATGCAATCAAGCTGTTCGGCGAAGATCGCGTCGTTTTTGGCGGTGATTGGCCGCCAATTCTGATCGCCAACAGCACGTATGCACGCTGGGTGCAAACCGCGATGGATTTGACGGCTAGCCTTGGGGCGTCGGGCCAGCGCAAACTCTTCGGAGATAACGCGCGGATTTTCTACCGGTTACCTGCGGGCTGATCTCCATTATCAGGATCCGCGTCGCGTGATGTCTAGAATGCGTGGCCATGGCTTTCCGTCGCCATCTCCATAGGCGGAATGCTGACATTACAACAGCCGCATCCGCTTGCTCGAATCCAGCGTGGCCAGCCCCGCGGCACCGAGGGAACGCTTGAATGACCTAGCTTCAATGCGCGGTGACCTTCCCGAAGTGCCTGACGGGGCAGACGGGATCGCCAGAGCCAAACCGGCCACCGAGCAGGCTGTTGCTGCCATCATGGACTTGCTGACGTCCGGCGAGCTTGGCCCCGGCGACCGCATGCCACAGAACGCGACCTCGCGCTGAGCCTGGGCGTTTCTCGCAGCACCGTCCGCGAGGCGATTCGCGGTCTCGAGATGATGCGCGTACTCCAGGTGCGCCACGGCGAGGGCATCTTCGTCACCAGCCTCGACGCGCCGCTGCTCCTCGAGGCAATGCGTTTCGCGATGCAGCTCATGCGCGACCACGAAGTCGTTGATCTGCTAGAACTCCGGGCCATTCTCGAAGGGGCGGCAGCCGGTCTGGCCAGCGCCCGAATGACCGACGACCAGCGGCGAACGCTGTTGGTCCGGCTCGAGGAGCTCGACGCCGCGTCAACTGCCGACGCGCTCCTCGACGCGGACATCGCCTTTCATGCGTGCATCGCGGCCGGAGCAAGCAATGTAGTGCTGGCGTCGCTGCTCGACACCTTCTCGGCGCGGACGTATCGCGCCCGTCACCTCAATGCGGGCCTTGGGCTCGAGGAGGCACTGGTGCGTAGCCGGGCATCTCACCGACGGATCTACGAGGCGGTGATCGCCAAAGACCCCGAAGCAGCGCGCGCGAGCGCCAGCTCACATGTCGCGAACCTGACCGGATGGCTCCGCAGCGTATTGACTCGAGAATCCGTGTAACCCGCACAGCTGCCACATGCTGAAATTGAGCGATTTCAGACCACGCCGTCTTCCTCAGCGCAAGGCCAGCCTGCATCGCCAAGGAGTCCAGGCCACCACGCTCGCGGCGCGATTGCGGAGGCAGCGGACGTTCCTCCAGGCAACGTCTACTACTACTTCAAGTCGAGGGACGACCTCGTGCGTGCTGTGGTTGACACCAAGGCGCAGGAGATCGCGAGCGTGCTCGACGCGCTGGGCAAACGTCCCAATCCGCACTCCCGTCTGAAGGCGCTCGCCCGGACATGGAGCGACCAGCGCAATCTCACCGCTCAGTTGGGCCCCGCCATCGGGTCTCTCGGTATGGAGCTCAACAAGCAGGAACGCGATATCGAGCGCCAGTCTGCGCAGCTCTTCGCCCCCTTGTCGAGTGGGTCGGGTACCAGTTTCAGGAGATGGGCCGATCTGACGCGTCAGACCTGGCCGTGACGTTCGTCTCAACGGTGGAGAGTGCGGCGCTGCTCGCAAACAATCTCCGCGACCCAGAGCTTCTCGCTCGCCAAGTCCGTCGACTCGAAAAGTGGATCGACTCACTCGAATAGAGACCTAGCGCCTTTGCCCGCCGTGGTAGACGTGACCATCGCCCGAAAGACGAGGAAGGCTCTTCCATTGATACGAAACATCGAAGAACTTTCGCGCGCTCGACCCGTTCTTCCGCATCGTCGAAGAGGGCCTCGGTGGGCTCGTTGACGGCGACAACTTCTTCGACCTCCTTGCCGACGGGGTCGTCTTCGAGTACGTCATCACGGTCCCCGGCTATCCGCGGTACGTCGAAGGTCGCTCAGCAGTGGCGGAGTTGTACCGACGCTATGGCGACACTTTCGTGCTCCACCGATGCTTTGACCTGGCCGTTCATCACGACCGGGAATCCGGCGTGGTCGTTCTTGAGTACGCCTCCGAGGGTCGTGTCGTCGCCACCGGGGCTGCCTACGCAAACCGGTACATCTCGGTGCTCACGATCGTCGACCGCAAGGTCACGCGATGGCGCGACTACCTTGACCCGATCGCGGTCTTCGAAGCGGTCGGGTGGCCGCCTCGCGCCTGATCTAGCGACTCGGATGGAGGAGGCGCTTTCCAGCGCTTCGCCGGATCTCCATGTCCCGATGCGCGTGGGCGGCGTCGCCTGGCGCGTAGCGGCTGCTGATGTGGACCTCGCAGCCGTCGTGCCGCACCCAGCCGAACAGCTCCACGCTGTGGCGAGGAGGTCGTCGAGCCTCAGACTGTGGTCGTCCGGACCGGCTCCACGACTGCGTCACCGGTCGCCTGGAGGCGATCGAACACGAGTCGTACGGCCATGGAGCCCTCGCCGATGGCGGTCGCCACCCGCTTGACCGACCCGCTGCGGACATCGCCGACACAGAAGATTCCGGGCCGGCTCGTCTCGAGACTGCGTGAACTTCCTCCACCCGGTGCGCAAGCTGACCGAAAAGGTGCGCCGTGGTGCTCGGATAACGCGGCGCTACGACGTGGCCCAGACGCCCTATCGTCGTCTGTTGGCCAGTAGTGTCTTGCCGCGCAAAACGGAACGCCAGCTGACCTTCCGCTGGGCCGCGGTCCATCCACTCCGGCTCAAATTGGAGATTGAATCCGCTCAGCGCACGCTGGCCGAACGAGGCGTGCGTCCAGTCATCGCTCACCCGCTCCGGTCGGAAGAGTTATGAGGCAACCTCCGCGTCTTTGGTCGGATCCTCTATTGACGCATCACGGCCGCCGCAGTTGCCATAGCAGTACTTTGCAGGGACTGGATCGTCTGGTCATAGCTGGTCGGCGGCGCCGATCGCGGGAGACCGGCGTCTTTCCTGCGGCGCGGGCTCGGAAATATTCGAGGTTGCCAATCAGGTGGTTCATGAGTTGTTCGACCTTCCACTCCGCGCGCGGGGTCGGATTGTCAAATTGTTCGGGCCGTACACCGCGCGCGATGGCCGCAGTAGCGTTCGCGGACTTCTCGAGCGTCAGTGTCAAGTTGGAGCACCGGACGGATGCGGCGCCGCAGGTCGCGATTGTGGACAGCACGCTGTCCGCCGTTTCGATATGCGGCAAGGAACACGGGCACTCCAGTACTGGCGAAGCGATCGAAGTCGGGCCCGGTGAGGTGCAGCGCATTGCCCCAAAACATGGCCTTGTCGAGCGGTGTGGCCAGAATCAGCCAGACAAAATGGTGCGCGGCGAGTTGCGCATCCTCCAGTCGCAGGAGTCCCCGATCCGCCAGGTCCTGCAGCCCAGAGGCGAGCGTGGCGAACACGCGCTCGGGCACGCGTTCGTAGTAGGTTCGTGCCAGTTCGGGAAACCGGCTAGCCTCGGCGATTACTAGTCTGCGCAACTGCAACACCTGCGGTTGCAAGACGGCGCCGAGATAGTTTCGAGCCAGCTCGCAAAGGTCACGTTCGAGGTCGTTGACGTCCTGCAGTTTTCGGGTGATCGTCGGCACAAGCTGCTCGACGATCTCGATATTTCCCAGGACGAGTTGGGTGAACAGCGCCGGTTTGTCAGCGAAATGGGTGTAGACGGTCTGCTTAGACACGCCGGCCAGGGCGGCAATGTCATCCATACTGCTACCCACGTAGCCGTTGCGCAGGAAAAGCGTCGTGGCGGCCTCCAGGATGACGCCCCGACTGGCCAGGCGGCCCGCCCGTTTGCGCGGAGCGGCGCGCTGGAGGCGCGGCGTAGCGCCTGTTGGACGCCGGACGCGAGCTGATGTGGACGCGCGGCTCGGCGCTGGGAGTGTGGTCGGTTGTGGCGCCCTGTGTCGCATGGATCCTCCGGCGATTCGACTGCGGTACTTGACAGTCTAGTACCTGCGAGCTACGCTGTGCAATGATCAGTACTGATCAGTCTAGTACGGAAGGATACACGCATGGCTCAGTCACTTGCATCGCATCGCCTCTCGCGCAGCGCCCCGGTGGCCGATCCGACCACGAGCGCCGCGCTGACCCGGACGCTTCTCGGCTGCGGCATCCTCGCAGGTCCACTCTATCTCGCGGTCGGCCTTGGTCAGGCTCTGACCCGTCCGGGCTTCGATCTCACGCGGCACGAGCTCAGCCAACTGGCCGTCGGCGAGTGGGGCTGGATTCAGATCACGAATTTCTACGTTGCCGGCCTCCTTGTGATCGCCAGCGCGCTGGGCATCCAGCGGATACTGCGCAGTGGTCCAGGCTGGACCTGGACAGCTCGGTTGGTCGCTGTGTACGGCGTGGGGCTGATCGGGGCTGGCCTCTTCACGGCTGACCCAGGCCTTGGTTTTCCGCCTGGTACTGCGACAGATGCGATCACCGTCAGCTCGCACGGCATGCTGCATCTTGCGTTCGCGGCCATGGGATTCTGCGGGTTGATCGCCGCATCCATCGTGTTTGGGCGTCGTGATTTAGCGCTTGGCCATGCGAAATGGGCCACGTACTCCATCACGACCGGTGTCATCTTCCTTGCCACGTTCGTAAGCGGAATCATCTTCTCTGGCTCCACCGCCAGCCACGGGCTGGCCACGCTCATGCTGTGGATTGGCGTCCTTCTCGCGTGGTGCTGGTTGGCGACGACGTCGTTCCGACTACGGCGTGAGCAATGAACCAAAGCAAAGAATGACAGGGAAGGAACTCGTGATGCGAAAGATCAGCGCAGGTCTGTTCATATCTCTGGACGGTGTGGTCGAAGCACCAGAGCAGTGGACTGGCCCGTATTTCAGTCCGCAGCTTGGTCAGGCCATCGGCGCGCTCATGGCCAGTGCAGACACGCTGCTGCTCGGGCGGCTGACGTACCAGAACTTTGAGACCGCCTTCGCCCGCGACACGAGCGGGAATCCGATGGCGACGCAGATGAACGAATTCGCCAAGGTGGTTGTCTCTGGCAGCCTTGATCGGGCCGGTTGGCAAAACTCAATGCTGATCAAGGACAACGTCGTCGAACAAATCAGCAGGCTCAAGCAGCAGGCCGGCAAAAACATCAATGTCAGCGGTAGCGCCACACTGGTCCGCTGGCTGCTGAGCCAACGGCTGCTGGACCAACTCGACCTGTTCGTGTATCCAGTTGTGGTGGGCAAAGGCAAACGCCTGTTCGAGGGCCAGGCTGAACAAATTGCATTGGAGCTCAGCCAGTCCCAAATGCTGGCAAAGCATGTCGTGCACCTCACGTACCTCACAGCGCCAATTGACCAGATGGACGCTTTCCACAGAATCTGACGGAGTGGGCGAAACAGCGAGGGAGCATCACCACGACGGACCGACCCGCGGTGGGTCGACCAAGCGCCCCTGCGTTGCGCAACACCCCACGGTACAGATCGCCGCCCGACGCGCAAGTAGCCATATTGCCGCCGGGCGGCGTCTCGACGCCTGGGGCCTTTCGCATGTTGACCAGCTGATGGGTACGCTCGAGCTTCTGCGCGACGAGAAGGCAAGCCCACGGCTTCCTACCTGGACTCAGCAGCAGGCTGCCTGGTGGGCCAATAGCGGGTGTTTGACTCACGCTCAGCTGTGGTTTCTCCCGTAGTCGCGTATGGAGCCCGCAAGACGGCGGCTCTCGCTAGAGGTTGGCCACGCGGGACGCTATGACGCGGCCGCAGCCTCGCCACCTTCTTGACCGCCGCCGAACGCACCGTCGCCATCGCGGCTTGCGACCGAACGCTTCGGCAAGAGGTCACGATGGATGAAGTAGCGCACTCGCCAGTAGTTGGCGAACAAGCGCGCATACTCCGATTGGTCCAGTAACCAGCCGCGCGCTCACCTCGTTTTCCGCCGCGAGTCAAACCAGGGGCTCCCAAACCATAGAGTGGTGGCGCATGTAGCGCGTGACCATCACCAAGGTCGATCTCTGCGGCGTGGCCGATGGCCGGAACCTCGAATTAGCTGATGGCTCCGACCGACGGCGCCATGGGCTCCCCGTCGGTTTCAATATGGTACAAACATAGCTAATATGGACGGTGTGCAGGCTGCCGGCCGCGACACGCCCACCCGCACCTATCGCTCCCCGCGCCGTGAGCAACAGGCCCGCCGCACGCGCGGGCGGATCCTTGCAGCCGCAACCACCGAGTTCCTCGCCGCTGGGTACGCACCAACTACGATGCGAGCAGTCGCTGCTGCCGCTGGGGTATCGGTGCCTACGGTCGAGCTGGCCTTCGGCAACAAAGCTCAACTGCTCAAGGCGGCTATCGACGTGGCGATCGCCGGGGACGATGAGCCGGTGCCCGTTCTTCAGCGGGACTGGGCAGCGAGAGCGCAGACAACTACCGCAGTGGAGGACTTCCTCGCGGTCGTCGGAGAGGTGCTCGTTGACGCTGCCCAGCGGGCCGCCGGCTTAGTGGTAGCGGCGTTCGAGGCCGCACACATCGACCCCACCATGAGAGCCCTCGCCGATCAGCTCGCCAGTCAGCGTGCGACCACGGCCGCCTGGATCGTCGAGGGGATTATGCAGCGATCCTCGCTGCGTACCGATATCGCCCGTGACCAGGCGATCGACACGATCTGGTTGTTGATGGACCCCGTTGTGTTCTGCCGCCTCACCCGGGATCGCGCCTGGAGCCCGGAGCGGTTCGAGCGCTGGCTCACTGACAGTATTCCTCGGCTCCTGCTGCCATTACCAAGCGAGATGCGCTCGGACCACGATCCGTCCAGCCGAACAACTCATTGCCCACGATGGACTCGACATGAAGGAGGAACCGAACGATGACCACACCCAGAGAGGCTTCACGGCTTACACCGCGGACGAACCTCGTGCCTCAACTCTCAGTACGGCGCGGCCGCGCCGCCATCGAGTTCTACAAGGCGGCGTTCGGCGCCGTCGAGGAGTACCGTGTTGGTGGCACTGACGACGACGAAGCGGTAGTCGCCCAGCTCTCGGTGGCGGGCGCTTCCTTCTGGGTCGCGGACGAGTCACCCGCTAACGCCAACTACAGCCCCGAGTCTCTCCGCGGAAGCACGACGAGGATGCTGCTGATTGTCGACGATCCCCGATCCACACTCCAGCGCGCCGTGGCCGCAGGCGCCACCGAGGTCCACCCGGTGAGCGACGAACACCGCTGGCTATTGGGACGGGTCGCCGATCCCTTCGGTCACCATTGGGAGATCGGCAAGCCGCTCGTCGAGTGGCCCCCACACCCAGCCGCCAAGGCCGGACGAGATCACCGGCGCGAACAAGCATGAAGCCCAACCGCTCCATGCCGACGTCGACGGTCATCCCCGAACTGATCTATGCGGATGTGCGCGAGGCGGTCGCCTGGCTGTCTGCCGCCTTTGGCTTTGCGGAGCGCGTGCGGATCGGGGAGAACCATCGCGCTCAGCTCCGGTTCGGCGACGGCGCCCTGATCGTCGCCGACGTGCGCGGCGATCGCCGTCCCCCGCGGCACGGCGAGGTCACCCACTCCGTCATGGTGCGCGTCGATGACGCGCGCGCGCACTGCGAGCGCGCCCGTGCGCACGGCGCACGCGTCCTCATGGAGCCAACCGACTTCGAGTATGGCGAACGGCAGTACACCGCTGAGGACCCGGCCGGCCACCAGTGGACGTTCTCTGAGACGCTGGCAGATGTTGCCCCAGAGGCATGGGGCGGCACGTCCCTCGCGCCCGATTGACCTATCGCAATAAATCATGAATGTGACCTCGTATGCGGACCGCTTCGGCTTGCACGGTCTGACGTTCGGTCACGAGAAGGTCGAGCAACACGGTCTGGTCCTCGGCACTCACACGCGGCAGCGCGGCTGCCTCGCGCCACACCAACATGGCCACAGCCTGAACGTCCAATGGATCACTCTTTGCCCGGTTCCGCGCTTTGCGACGGCCAGCTACTGTCTAGCGTGGATTGATCTCGTAGACTGTCTCACCACCGGGGACAAGGCATTGAGCAAGTCCTCGCCCTAATTCCACGCTCCTTCGACGCCCCATTGACGAGGACTACCCAGCGCGATGGCCCATTGGTAGGCTGCTCGCCAAGCATCCGGGCTGTTCGCACCATGCCAAACGATCCGGCGAAGGCCAGGATCGCGAGCGCAGAGTTGGGTCTTGCCGCGCAACGCGGCTGCAATGCCTGAATTGATTCCGGAACCACGGCAGAAGCCAAGACGTCCACGCGGATCGGGTCCTCCTCCCGTCGCAGGCGCACGTACATGCTCACCGTCGCTGCGGCAGACGCCAGCCGCTCGAGCAACGCCAGACGCTCCTCAAACGAGTAGCGGGGTGTCTCAAATGCGCCGACGAGCTGCTCGGGTGCGACCAGGAGTTGCCCTCGTCGGTTTCCGAGCCCTTGCATGCCAAGAACGAGCGGCCTGGAATGACCGGGGCCGTCGGTCCAGCGGTAGAGCACTTCCATGTCCGAGGGGAGCGGCGGCAAGGGATTGCTCTCCAGGTCGATTCCCGCGGGCAGATCGGGGGCTTCATCAAGACGCAGCAGCGCTTCTCCGAGAAACGAGCCTGTCGACGTCTTTGACAGACTCACCAGCAACACGTCGCTCATCGCAGGCGTCGATCAAATCGAGATAGCTCTCGAGCAACGCGAGTGGCAGGTCGCGCGCATCATCCTACGCAAGCGGGTAGATGAGGTGCGGCAGCATAGCGTGCAGTGACCCGTCCAGGCACAACACACCACCGACCCCACCGCGTTCTGGTCAAACCCTCTAATCATCGACCTTTTTAAACATCGCTTTGGCGGCGGCTTTGAGCCATGGACGGCAGACACTCTGCGGCCTTTGTACGAGACGGGACCCACGCGCCAGGTTGGGTACGCTTCTGGGCAGCTGTGCGCGCGCGTGCTTCGGAACTACTCGGTCGATCGGCAATTGCGGGCTTTGACTACGCGATCAGCGAGATCGTCCACTGTAAGTCGGACAGCGAGGTCGGCGTGTCTGCAGCTGAGGGATGTAGCAGGCCGGCAGATCCGACGGTTTTCTAAATCGCCCGCAGATGGTCGCCTCCATGGGCCCGCTCGAGGTGGGCGGGTCCCAGCGAGTGTTCTTCTTCTTGCCTCACCCGAATGCGCGCCAACACACGACCTTTGCCTCGTGCTTTGATGCGCCAGCGTTCACAAGCCTGCGTGAACACCTTTCCAGGGAAACGCAATGGACGATGACGTAAGCCTCGTCGTTGATCGACCCACCGAGGGGCAGGCCCACCACCCGTAAGCCCTTGGTGAACCAGCGAGCTGTGTTGTCAGTCCGCCGCGGGTACCCTCAGTTCATGCTGCACAGAGCGCTCGGAACCTCAAGTGGCTTGAAATAATTCTGAAACCAACTGGGCGCGAAAGCATGCAGGCGCCGGCGAACAAGCGTGCTGAAGCGCGCCGCGGCCATCGACCGGTCCAATACCGCTGCCTTTGCGGGGTGCTGCGCCGGACGTGTCCGGATTTCGCTGCGGCGTGGTGGCCAAGGGGCGGCTGACGCAGTAGCACCGCACCACCGCGGCCGGTGCGCGCGCGGCGCAGCTCGGAGCCACCGCCTCTACCGCTCCGGCTGCCGACGCTGGTACGCTTGCTGCCCGCGCCAGGCCGCCGCACGGGCACAGCCGATAGCCGGCAGTCGGTGGCCCGGCTTGGCAGATCTGAGCTTCGGTCATCCAGCAAGGCGGGCGTGCTGGCTACTTTCGTGCGGGCTCGCCGCGGCGGTGGTCTTCGCGGGCGCTGACCCATTTGGCGTGCTCTTGCGAGACGAGCGACTCGACTCGCTCGGCGAGCAAGGGGATCAGGTCGCCATTACCGTTGTACGGGTAGGCATGGCCCAGGTACAGATACTTCTCGTGTTTCAACGCCTCCGCAGTTGCGCGATACGTCACCCACAGTTGCTGGTGTTGGTTGAGCTGCTGAATGGCTTCGACCAGAACCACTATCACGCCCAAGGTGCCTGCGATCCAGAGAGGCATTGACAGGCCAGCGGCGAGAGGTGTCAGCGCGCCCGCGAGAATCACCGTTACCTTCAGGCGCTTGAACCAGCGTTGATTGAGGGTGCTCTTACTGTCGTACCACTGGATCTGCTCGTCCAGGCGACGCAGCGTGGGGTGCTGGTCCAGATTGGCGGTGGTCGTTTCCAAGACCGTTCCAAGACGGTAGCCTAGCGACTTTCTGGGGGGAACCACAACCGATGGCCCGCATCGCCATCAGCTACCGTCGAATGGACTCGGCCGGCTACGCCGGCCGCCTCTATGACAGCCTGAGCACGCACTTCAGCGCGCACGAGATATTCATGGATATCAGCACGCTCGAGCCGGGCGTCGATTTCGTCGACGCGATCGAGCGCGCGGTCAGCTCCTGCGACGTGCTGCTGGTGCTGGTCGGCCCGCAGTGGGTGACCGCCAGCGATGAGAAGGGGCGACGGCTGGACAATCCCGAGGACTTCGTCAGATTGGAAGTGGCAACCGCGCTCAACCGCGGCATCCGCGTGATCCCGGTGCTGATTCAGGGCACACTGATGCCGCGTTCCGATCAGCTGCCGTCGGAGCTGCGCGGCTTGACGCGCCGACAGGCGTGCGAGCTCAGCGACGCGCGCTGGCGTTACGACGTGGGGCAGTTGATCGCCACGCTGGAGCGGGCGCTCAATTTGGCCGCGGCACCCGTTTCCATTGCGCCCAGCGCTCCGACAGATTTGGCGTCGCCATCGAGCCCATCGGCTCCATCGGCTCCATCAAGTGGCGTTCCAAACAGTCTGGGTCTACTGGTGCCAGCGGCGTGGATCGCGGGCGCGTATGTGAGCGAGCTACTGTACGACCCGCCCTGGCGGCTGGCCTTCGGCGAGGCCTGGGGGCCATCGTGGGTCTGGGCCGCGACGGGCGCGCTGGGCGCATTCGCCATGGTGCTCGCAACGCGTCCGGCGGGTGCGGTGTCCTGGTCGCGTCTCGTCCCATTGGTCACGATCACCGCCGCGGCCTGTGCGCTGATCGAATGGATGTGCTTAGGGGCGCGTGTGCAACTGGGCCTGCTCGACGCGGATAACATCAACGCGCTGACATTACTCGGCGCGGTGGGTAGCGCGCTGGTCACCGGTGCCTTGACCGGCCTGATTGTCGACAGCGTCGCCTTCCAGTCCGGCCTGGGTCGGGCGTCTCGTTCGACATTTGCCAGCGGCTTGATCGTGTCGCTGAGTGTGGCGACGGGAATGGCTGTGCGCTGGGGCGTCGCATTCGAGGAGTTGCGCGTGCCGGCATTTCTCATCGCCGCCGCATTGCTGGGCTGGATACTTATTCGCGAGCGGGAGCAGCTACTTGCGCGTGTGCGCCGTCCTGCTGGCGCCACTCGTCCGCGCGCGCAGATGTGAATTGGGCGGCGCAGTCGAGCGCGGCTTCGTAGGTCCAATCGTCGCGGTCGTGCGCGGTCAGCACGTGCGGGGACACCGCGTCGGGAAACACGATCGCGCGCGCGCGCTGGACATCGACGGTGGAGGGCAGCGCCAGAGCGCCCCAACGCGCTTGTAGCTCAGCCGATTTCACGGGCGGTACCAGCAGTACCAGCTTGTGCAGGCAGCCCAGTTCCTTCAGTTTGGCGAACTCCCAGGCCACACCCTCGGTTCGACCGAGCACGAGGACGACCAGCCTGGCCTGGGTGACGATGTGCTCGACTGTGGGTTGCCATGCGTCGGCGGATACCCATTCGCGCGCCGCGCCAAGCGGCGCTAGCTTTTCGCCCGGTCGACCGATGGCAATGACCGCGGCAACGCGCCACAAGTGGTCGACCACGACTTCTTCGAAGCTCACGCGGAGCACGCTCTCCAGCCACCAGCGCCCATTGGCGGCTCGCGCGCGCATCTTGAGGCGGTCATCAGCAAACGAGCGCAGGTACACGATCACCGCATCGTTGCTCTTGAGGCGGGCCAGGTCGGTCGCCCGCGTCATCGCGTGGCGACGCGCCCGTCGATACAGGAAGCTGGCAATCAGCAGCGGTGGCAACAGCGTCCCGAACAGCGCGCCGGTCTCACGCTCGGGATTGGCGTCGGGCGCTGATGACGTCCAGATCACCCCGGTCAGCTTGCGGCCGAGGTCGCTGCCAAACGCGTTGATAAAGCTTGCATCGCGGGCCCCGGCCTGTAGTTGTGCTCGTCTGGAGCTGTCACTGATGGCGTTCAGTGGAGGGAGCAGTATGGCCAGCGCAAATAGAGCAAGGAACCCGTAGAGACCAAGGCTCAAATTCCTACCAAACGCTGGACGGGCGCGACCCGCTGAAGCGGCGGATCGGAAGGGGTCAATCTGACTGGCGTGGGCGACGGTGATGGCGCGCTCGCTCCGAGGCGAGACTCGTGCAAGTCCAGCCATGACCATGAACACGAGGGGGATACCTGTCACGAGCTTGAACAGGCCGTTGTACCAGTCGAAGGTCTGCACAAAGATGCCAAGGTACGGCAGCGACAGCGCCAGCACTGTCCATGCTGCCCTTCGGCTGCCGCGCTGCAGGGCGCCGGCTAATCGAAACCCTGCCCAGACGGTGATTGCGCACGCGGCGAGCACCACCAGCGGGTTCGTCGAACCAACGGCCGCCTCGCTGAAGCCGTCGATAAATGCCGCCACCTGAACGGTCACATTCAGCGAGGCAATCTTGACCCCCAGCGCTCCTCGCGCGAGCGTCCGGCGCAGCCACACGACATCGCTTAGATCGGTGCTCATGACAATCCAGAGAACGTACCGAGATCACGAATCCCCGGCCGTGAAACGGCCGGCACTTGCGGCCGGTCGGTAACGCGTAATGACGATCGATCAACCGACTGAGCTAGATCGGGCGCAGGCATACGACCAGGCCATCGTGACGTTGGTGCAGGGTCCGCGGGAGGTGAAGGACCAGGTGCGACGGCGATACCTGGCCTTTGTCCCAGAGAAGCCAGGTTCGGAAACGCCAGCCATTAGCACGCGCCGCCTCTAGGACATCCGCCCAGACGGGTTCCCAACCACCGCGGTCGCGATCGAGCGGGACGTTCAGATAGAGTCGGCCACCTTCAACTCGCGAGACGCGCGACATCTCTTGGAGCCACGTCTCGAGAACTTGGAGCCACTGTGCATACGACTCGACGTCACCACCACCCACATACTCGATATTCAGTGCATATGGTGGCGAAGTGACAAGCAGATCAACGGAGTTGTCCGGCCAGGGCAACGCAGCAGCGTCGGCGACATCGAACCGGTCGCGTCCGGCCACCAGCACGTTCGAGGGAACGGAGGGGGCGCTTTGTACCGAGGCCGATGCTGACGCGCGACCGTCAGAGCACCTGCAGTCGTGAGTTCGGTAGACTGGTTCAGCGCGGCTGGGTTGGTCCAGCCATCGATCAGGCGCCCGCCTGAGGCGCCAATGCGCACGACAGCAGGCGTAACCGCCGCCAAGCCCTCGGCAGTCTGCCTGGGCAGAGCTGGAGCAGCTGCATGCGGGGCGACGTTTCCAAATATGGCGAGCAGACCACCAAACCCGACCGCTGCCGCCGATGCGGGTTGCGCCACCAGGCAAAGCGCAAGAATCGCGAAGCGAACGATCCATGCCTCCAGATCGTCGACCAGGCGTGCAATTGCGGCGCGCGCCGCGACAACCGGAACAGCCATGGTTAGGGTCCACCTCTGGCCGGCTGTGGCAGCGGTGCCGCAGCCGAGGCCGTAGCTCGGGCCCTGCGCCGGTTACGAGAGCACCTGACTTGTTCCCAGATTGGTTACATCTCTTCCCTCGTGGGGAAGGATCGAGGTAGGCTGCGGTGTAGCGGCCTGCGACCGTGGCAGGGGAGCACGCGCGGGCGCGAGGACTTTGGAGGAGAAGCGCATGCTGATCGCGCTCGAGCGTCGTCCATTGCTGTCGATCGTAGCCCTGGTCCTGGTGGTGGGTGCGGCGGTGTCGCCGCTGACGGCGGAAGCGCAGCCCGCCAGTAGTTACATCGTCGTGTTGCGCGACGATGTCGATGCAGGTGCCGTCGCCGCCGAGCACGCCAGCGCGCACGCGCTGAGCGTTGCCTTCGTCTACGAGCACGCGCTCAAGGGCTACGCGGCGACCATTCCCGCTGAGCGACTGAGTCGTGTGCAGTCGGACCCGCGGGTCCAGTTCGTGTCGCCGGATCGACCGGTCGAGGCGGTGGCCCAGACGCTGCCCACGGGCATCGACCGAATTCAGGGGGATATGAGTAGCCAGCTGTCCGGCAACGGCACGGGGTCGTTTGGCGATGGGCTCGCCGTCGCGGTGATCGACACTGGTATCGATCTTGATCACCCTGAGCTGAACGTGGCAGGCGGCCACAACTGCTCAACCGGCCGCAGCTTTGACGACGGCAACGGCCACGGCACGCACGTGGCCGGCACCATCGGCGCCCGAGATGACGGCAATGGCGTGGTGGGTATGGCGCCGGGTGTGCGGCTGTACGCAGTGCGCGTCCTGAACAACAATGGCTCGGGCTCCACCTCATCGGTCGTATGTGGCATCGATTGGGTGAGGGCCAACGCCGCGGCGCTCCGCATCAAGGTCGCCAATATGAGCTTGGGCGGCAGCGGCTCAGATGACGGAAACTGCGGGCGCAGCAACGGCGACGCCATGCACGCGGCGATCTGTAATTCGGTGGCGGCCGGTGTTACGTACGTGGTCGCCGCTGGCAACTCGAATGGCGATTTCGCGAGCTTCACTCCGGCCGCGTATAACGAGGTCCTGACGGTGACGGCAATCGCCGACTTCAATGGGCAGCCCGGAGGCGGCGCGGCGGCAACCTGTCGCGCTGACGTTGATGACACCGCGGCCGATTTCAGCAACTTCACGACCGCTGGCAGCAGTGACACCGGCCATACCATCGCCGCGCCCGGTGTGTGCATCCTGTCGACCTGGAAAGGTGGTGGGTACAACACGATCTCGGGCACGAGCATGGCCACGCCGCATGTCACCGGCACGGTCGCGCTGTGTCTTTCCAGCGGCAAGTGCTCCGCCAGCCCGAGCGCCATCATGAGCAAGCTGATCAGCGATGCTCAAGCGGCCCCGAGCTCGTACGGGTTCGTCGGCGATCCAGCCCACGCGCTCACCAGCGGCGGCCCCCGCGGCCAGACGCTGTACTACGGCTACCTCGTCACCGCCGGCGGCTACTAGCACAGCAACACGTTCTGTTGCGCGCTCGCTAGCGGCCGTTACGCGCTCGGCTAACGTTGGCTCCGCGACCGAGGGGTTCCGGCTGGCGGACCCCCGGTTGCGTCGCCGGAGTCGGAGCACTGCGCTGAGGTTCCCCGCCGTTGGACTCACGTGCACCGCCGTTGGACTCATGCGGCCCGCCACGTGGAGCCGCATCGTCCGCGTCGGTGGCGTCAGCGCGGTGCTCGGTGGCAACAGTGGATCCGCGCTGATCGGTCGCCGGTAAGTCCGCGCCGTGCCCACTTGCAACCGTGGCTGCTTTCTCGGATACCGCTGGTGGTTTGGCCGGCGGCTCGGTGGTGGGCGTTGCCACAACCTGTTGCGATAGCTGAGCGGGAGCCGGACTGCTCGATACAGTAGCAGCGCGATCCCTGCGACTGATGCCGCGCCGCGCCGACTCGAGCGCCCGCTCGAGCCCGGGCTCCGCGGAAGCGGGTGCGGTTTGTAGAAGCGCGCTGAGCCGTGATTCAGCCCGTTCGAGCCCTGGCCAAACGGTCTCATTCGCATCAGCACCGGCCTCGAGAGTCTGCAGCGTCTGACGCAGTCGCTCAGTCGCCACGGCAGCGTCGTCGCCCCGCGCTTGCTGCAGCAGCCGGGTCGTTTCGTCCAGGCGCGCGTCTGCCTGGCGCAGCAGCACCTGCTGTCGGGCTGCCTCGGAAGGTGCTGCCTGGACAGCGACCGCCTCGGAAACTTCCTTAACCGGATACAGCAGATCCCCGGGCAATGCGCTCGCCGACGCGACGGCCGTCGCTGTGCCAGCCATCGCAAGCGCGGCCGCGCCCGCGGCAAACCGTCCTAGCCAGATGCCGATGCGCTGCCTTGCTTCAACTGCCGCCCGACTGATCCGCACATGAGCTGCTACCGGTGACGTTGCCATGTGCGCCAACAGTTGCCTGCGTGCGCGGTGTCTGAACGCATCGCTTGGGCGTACGTCCGCTGCTGAGAGCTCCAGCGCTCGGGCCAATGCAATCAGCTCCGCCAGCTCTTGATGGTCGGACCGCGATGTTGCAGCGCGGTCCGTCAAAGCCCGTTCGAGCTCTGTGGTGAGTTCAGTCTCAGCGATGAATGAGGTGCTCATGCTGCGACGCCTTCCCCTTGAGACTCCAGCTCACGCCTGAGGCTTTGCAGCGCACGGAACTGCAGGGCGCGAATGGATCCCTCGCGTTTGTTCATGAGCTGCGCAACCTGCGCCGAGTCGTAGCCGTGGATGAACCGTAACGTGATCACTTGCTGCTGCTCGGGCGTGAGGCGCTTGACGGCATTGGCCAGGAGGTCGGCATCAATCCAGCGCGACAGCTCCTCCGCTGCGCCTGGATGTTCGATCTCGATCGGCAGATCGGCGTCGTCGAGAGAAAGGACCGGCTGTATCCGCCGATGTCGGTCGACCAGGAGGTTGTGCGCGAGGGTGTACAGCCACGCGACGAACGGCTTGCCCTGCCAGCGGAACCGATCGATCGCTGCCCACGCCTGCAAGAACACCTGCTCGGTGACGTCCTCGGCGTCGAGGCGGCTGGCCGTTCGGAAGTACACGTAGCGATACACAGCATCGAGAAATCGCTCGTACAGCTCCGCGAAAGCGGCCTGGTCGCGCCCGACAGCGCGACCGACCAGCGCAACGACGTGCGGATCATCTGCCATCGAGGGAGCGGGCGTGGGCACGCGCGAGCATAATCAGTTCTCGTCGTGCTACCAACAACCCGCCCTGCTCTGGATCGTCAGGCAGGCATCACGACGACGCCGGTCGCGACGCCATCCTTGCTGACGATGGTGACCTTCGTACCGACGGTCAGGTCGACAATCGTCTTGCCCTCGGGTCGCAGCTTGGTGCTGGCGTTGACCGACACAGACGTGGAGGAGCCATCAGCTGACTTGATCGACAACGTGGTCGTGCCGTTGCTGGTCGCGGCGCTAGCGATCGTTCCGACCAGGTGGCTGGCTCGGGCCGCGCCCTTCTCCGGCAGCACGTGCACGCGGCGCGCGTTGAACGTCGTGCCGTCAGCGCTGGTGCGGCCCTGCACGATCACGCGCTCGCCGGCCTTGAGCGTGGCGGCACTGGCGACCTCGGATGACCGAGCTTTACCACGGACGTGCCCGTTGCCGTGCGTGGACGTCGTGGCGAAGGTCACGGTCACCTTCCCGAAGCGCTCTGTATCCACGACGAAGCTGCTGGCGCCTGAGGCAGGCGTCGCGTCAACGGTGCCGTGCAGCTGGTGCGTGTGCAAGCCGATCTTCTCGACGGCCGCGGCGGTCTGCGCGGTCTGGTCGGCGGCCAGGGCGGTGCCGGCCAGCGTGGCGGCCGCAAGCACCAGGCTGGTGCTGCCGGCTACGACTGCGGCTCGGATGCGGCCGCTGAACGTCACGTGAGTTGTTCGCATGATTTCGATTGCCTCCAATGAGATTGGTGTGGTGCTACTCGCCGCGTACGACGAACAGCGTGGTCGAAAGCTGATTGCCTTGAGCGTCGGAGACGACGAGGTCGATCTCGTTTACCCCTTCATCGAGGTGCGCCATGCCCGAGAAATTGCCCTGGTCGTCGACATCGAGAAGGTCACCGTCGAGGCTCACAACGCTTCCTGGTCGGGTGACGCCAATGACGGCCAGATCAGCCGTATCCGCGGCGACCTCGACATCCCGCTCGGCGGGTTGGAGAACCTGCACGAACAGTGGCGCCGCGGCCTGGTCAACGACAGGCGCGGTGGGTGCCTGGTCGATGACGTCGATGCCCTCGGCTGGGGCGGGATCCCCGTCTGTCTGCGCCAGGGCCGCTGTGGTCATCGACACAGCGAGCGCCAGGCCGAGCAGTGCGGAGACAGTGCGTAAACGCATTCAGTGCATACCTTTCGCGAGTTCGTTGTTGGCAAGATTCGCCAACGGTCCGTCCAACGCACTACCGAGCAAAACGTTATGGCCGCGCAGCAAGGAAGTACCAAAGTCGCCCCGCGCAAGTACTTTCGTACCGGACCGCTCACTTCGTGATCCAGTCCGATCGCCATTCTGCGTCTTACTAGCGCGGGACTCCTCGATCAGCCCTGAACGCCGCACGCCTTGATCCCACCACTTCGTCAGTGAGTGTGCAGTTGCAAGCAGTTCGCGGAGGGCGCTTCCGCGGCTTGCGCCTGGTCCTTCCCGGTGAACATCGCGAGTGCAGCGGGGATCGCGCCGATGATCCACAAGCGGCAGATCAGAAATCTCAGCGCATACCTGATCTCGACGACCCGCAATGGGAAGTAGACCGTTGTTAGCGGACTGATGAGTGCGAATGCCCACGCCGCCCGTGCGGGGACGAGGTGGAAACGGCAAGCATAAAGCCGATGCACATCGCGCTGAGCAGGTGCGCCACGACGTAGATCAGCTTGTGCGTCTCGCCCTGGCTCGAATACAGGTTGCCGAGCGCGTCCAGCACGATGTCGGTCACGCTCTCGAGGTGCGTCTCGATCCCGCTGAGAACCCGAATGGGCACCGCGTCCCCGTTGGCTGCGTCATCAAAAACGAGCACCTGGATGCCCTGAGTGCCGACATACACCGTCCGCGTCCCCCGATCGGGGCGAGCGTACTAGACCGCTGTTCGCGCGAGCGTCTCGAGCTGCACGGCCCATGGTGCGTAAACGAACGCCGAACGCAATCCGCAACGGTTTAACAACGCCATATCCACAGCTAGCGAACGCGTGCTGGCCAACCTTTGGCCGTGGACACGAGGCTCCTTCACGGCCGCTTCAGAACTCTGCCCGCGGTTGGGTGCGACCCGGCAGCATGAGTCACAAGCGCCTGGCCGCACATATCGACTCGCTGGTCGCGGCTGTTCTCCTGGTAGCACTTCTGCCTGTTCTTGCGGTGCTGGCCATGGCCATCGTGTGTGAGTCACCTGGAGCAGTAGTTGTGCGGCGCCGCGCACGTTCTGAATCCGGCCAGCCAGTTGATCTGTTGACGTTCCGCACGACCGCGGCCTCGAGCGCGCGGTTCACGCGGGTCGGACGCTTCCTGTATGACACTTGTCTCGACGTGCTGCCTTCGCTGTGGAATGTCGTGGTCGGCGAGGTTCGACTGGTCCACGCTGTTCGACGCTGCTCACCCAAGACACAGGCTTGACGCGGCTCACTACATGAGTAGCGCGAGCGCTGCCCACAGCAGCCCGGCACCGAGAACAATCAGTGCCGCCGTGATAATGAATGCCTGTTTGTCGAGCCCAGTCCTCGCCGTCGCAACCACAATCCAGAGACCGGCTACGATAAGCGACACCCCCGACCAACCCACGAGGATGCGTACAACCAGGCGCAGAACCTCGAGCATGTCGCCGCAAACGAACGTCCTACATGCCGACCTCTGTCGAACACGCGCCGACGCCCGCGCCTTACCCTAGCTGGATCCCGCGCGGGATGCTCAATCTGGCTCAATCGAGCCGCGTAGCTGCTATCGAGCTAGCCCTCTGCATGCTGCGCCACCAGCACCAACAGCTGGTCGAGGTCGAACGGCTTGCCGAGATACGCTTCCGCGTTGATCTCTGCCGCGCGTGATCCAGCATCCCGAGCCGCCGTCAGGACGATGATCGGCACGTGCGGTCCGGGGAGCGCGCGATACTCACGCGCGAACTCCCAACCATCCATCACGGGCATGCGCATGTCCAGCAGAATCAGATTGGGCGGCCTGCCTCGGACAATGTCGAGCGCCGCTGCCCCGTTTGACGCCGGCTGCACATCGTAGCCGTGGCCGGCCAGGGCCATCTCGATGAGGTCGCGAATGCTCGAATCGTCATCAACAACCAGGACGCGACGGCTTTCGTTCATGGTTGTGCTCGTTCGCCGGTGCCCTCGCCGGCCTGCCCATCGAGCCCGACCGGAAGAGTCACGATCACTCTCGTCCCACCGTCAGGCGGGCTCTCAATGCTGATCTCACCGCCGTGCAATTCCACGATCTGGCGGCTGATGTACAGCCCGAGGCCCAGCCCGACCATGCTGCTGGCGTCGCCGGTGTCGCCGGCCTGATAAAAGCGCTCGAAGACACGCCGCAGCTTGTCGGGCGCGATGCCGAGTCCGCGATCGCGTACCTCCAGTTGCACCCAATCACGAATCGGCTGCTGCACTGTGATGTCGATGACCCCGCCGAAAGGGCTGTATTTGAGCGCGTTGTCGACGACATTCCACAGCACTTGCTCTATTCGGAGGGAATCGACCCATGCTCGGACGGGGCTCGCAGGCACGTGGACGGCGATGGTGTGCTTATCGGAGTGCGTGCGTGCAGTCGACGCGACGTTCTCGACCAGAGCCTCGATGTCTGTGTCTGCGCGTTGAAGCTTGAGCTTGCCAGCGTCAACTCGTGAGCTATCCAGAAGCTGCTCGACCAGGCGTGCGATCTTAGTCGACTGCTCCACAATGATGTCCGACAGCTTGTGGGACCGCTCAGGGTCCAATGTGGGTTCCAGCTCGCGGCTGAGAATCTGCGCCGCAAGACGCAGACTCGCAATTGGGGTCTTCAGTTCGTGAGCTGCTACTGACAAGAACTCATCACGGGCCCGCACAGCTGTCTCAGCCTGGATCCGCGCGACCTGTTCACGGGCAAGCGCCAGCCGCTGCTCTTCACCCTGCTTCTGCTCCGTGACATCGACAAAGCTGACGACTACCTGGACCAGGGTCCCATCCGGGGTCAGCGCCGGCGCCGCGTCAATCTGGAGCCACCGCCGCTGACCATCGGGTCGATTCACCTGTAAGACCGCGCCGCGTACCGCTTGCGTGCTCTCGACAGCTTTTCTGGCGGGGTGCTCGCCGTTGCTGACCGCCGAGCCGTCCTCCCGGACCAGTTGGAACACCGACGTGACGGGACGTCCGTGCATGTGCCCGAGCGGTAGTCCCAGGATGTGCTCCGCCATCCGATTCGTGTCCAAGATGCGGCCCGTTGCATCGATCGACAGCAGGCCGCATGCTGCGGCGTCGAACAGCGTCTGCAATCGCTGCTCTGAGGCGGCGCGCTCACCCACAAGCTGCGCCCGCAACAGCGCCGCGCCCGCGAGTGTCCCTAAAATGCCAAGCCACTCGCGGTCGCTCTCGTTGAATTGAGCGCCCGCGTCACCGGAGCGCATCGTCGGTAGCGACGGCTGGTGCATGAGCAGCGCGCCGAGCACCTGTCCATTCGCCACGAGACCAAGCACGATCCCCTCGCGCATGCCCGCCGCATGGAGTGCCGCGATGGCCGCGTCCCTCTCATCGGTAGGGGGCCCGTCAGGTGCTTGCGCCAACGACCTGTGGACCTCGGGGCCAGTGAGAATTAGCGGTTCGGTGCGCTGCGCGAAGTACTGCGCAACGATCGGCCACCAGGCAGTCGCGGCAGTCGCGACAGCGGCGAGTGGATCGAGCGCGGAGTCACCACTCGCCAGGGCTACGGCGACCGGCGCGTTCAGAAACGGAGGGTGCGCAGGCGCTAGCACGAGTCGACAGGCGTCCGCCCGGATTCCCTCGCGGGCAGCTGTCAGCACGGATTCATACAGCGCCTCGAAGTCAAACCCACTCTCGAGTGTGTTACTGACGTTGAACAGCGGCACCAGCGCCTTGAGGCGGATGTTCTCACGCGCCAAGCGGGCCTTCTCGATCGGTATGTCGACTGCCCGCATGAGCTCCTGCAAGGTGAACGGCTTGACCACGAAGCCACTCACCCCAACCCTGATCGAGTCAATCGCGGTATCCAACGTGCCGTGCCCGGTGAGGACCACACACGGCAGGTCGGGGTCGAGCTCGCGAGCGTAGTCGACGAGCTCCAGGCCGTCGACATCGGGCATCTTGATGTCGGTCAAGAGCAGATCAAAATGCTCCTGATCGAGTCGTCGCATTGCTTCAGCACCACCAGCAGCCGCGTGTACCTCATACCGCCGCCTGGTCAGCGCTCGTGTACACGCGTCGAGCACAGCGGGCTCATCGTCTACGACAAGGATCCGTTCACCGGCCATGGCTCAACCTCCAAGCTGATCGCCGGCGGTGTGGCGCCTGCTGCGGACTGTCTGACGCTCGGGCACCGAGGCCAGCGGCAGGCTGACCGTGAAGGTGGTGCCTTCGCCTACGGTGCTTTCGACACTGATCGTGCCATGGTGCCGCTCGACGATGCCGTAGCTAACCGACAGACCCAGACCTGTGCCCGTGACGCCGGGTTTGGTCGTGAAGAAGGGCTCGAAAATGCGATCGCGGTGCTCTGGTCGGATACCTGTCCCCGTGTCTTTGACGATGATGTCGACGCGATGATCGCGCTGCCGTGCCGTGATCTCTACCGTTCCGCCATCGGGCATGGCATCTATGGCGTTGGTCAGCAGGTTGATGAACACCTGCTTCATCTGGTTGACGTCCACCATGATAGGCAGCGAGCCACCCTCGCTCGAGTGTCGAATTTCGACGTTCGCAACGGAGGCCCGCTTGTGGACCAGTGGAATGACCGATTCGACGATGGTCGCGGGCGCCGCGAGCTCCATCATCGGCGGCGTTTGGCGGGCGAAGTCCAGGAGACTGCGGACAATGCCTCGGGCGCGCAGCGCTTCCTCCTTGATCGTTTGCAGCTCGTGGTTCTGGGCGTGTTCGACCATGTTCTCGTCGGCGAGCAACTCCGCGTTCGTGAGCACCGCAGTGAGCGGGTTATTGATCTCGTGGGCTACGTTGGCTGCGAGCTCGCCAATAGCCGCGAGCTTGGCCGATTGGAGCAGTTGGTTATGCGTCCGTTCCAACTCCACCAACCGCTCTTGCAGCTCGGTATACAGACGTTCATTGTCGTGCGCGAGCGCAACACTCTGGCGATGTAGCTCGCGTGTGTGTTCCAACTCCTCGGCCAACGCGACGCGGCTCTGGCGCACTTCCTGAACGAGCACGTCAGCTTCCATCCCCGCCATGACCAGAAATCCGAAACGCAGCAGCAGCTCGCTGACTCCCAATGGGGTGCCGCCAGGCTCGAGCATCGCCACGACAGAGTAGGACGCCATCGACAGCCCCGCCGCGGCGAGGGACGACAGGAAGCCGTAGCGCAAGGCGGCCGCGATCACGATCAAGAAGTACGCGAGGAACATCGTCGAGGCGGCCCCACCAGTGACCAGGGTGATCAAGGAGACGAGAATCGCCTCCGCAAGTGACGTCAGATACCCGCCAGTCAGCCACTCCGGATGGTGATCGATGACGATGAACTGCAATGTCAGGGTGTAGAGCGCGCCGGCTGCGACGATGCCATACGTCCACCGCAGCGCATCGGGTGCGAGTCCGGCGAACGGGGCGGCGAGTGTCACAATAACGATCGCCACCCACCGCACCTGGACGATTGCTCGCTCGACTCGGACGGCTTGCGGCTGGTCCTGGTGAGCCGATCGCCACCTGGACAGGCCTCTCGGCATCATCGGCATCGTTCGCCCTGGTTGCGCGCCCGAGACCGCCACAATCAACTCCGCGGCTGCGCCGCAGCAGCCATTGTCCGAGGCGCAGCGGACTCGTGCATGTGGATCAACGCGAGGGCTGCCGAGAGCATGCCATGGAAACCGGCGCGTAGTCGTGGCGAACCCGACCACTGTGGATCATCCAGCAGTGCCCTCACGCGAGTTACACGCTGCCCGAGCATGACCTGCAACTCGTGCCGAGCGCGCCGTTCGGCCGATCGCGCTGGGTAGCCGAGGGACTGCAAGGCGCGCGTGCGCAGGAACAGCAGTTGCACCTTCCCCTCTCGGCGCTCGCGCCGTGTCTCATGCAGATCGTTGGCGAGTCGAATCGCGGCTGCCAGAGCCGCGGTCGCCGCCATGGCAGTGCTGCCGAGTAGGGGCGCCACCGCAGTGCCGTCCAGCACGAGCAAAGTAGCGACAATCCACGGGATCCCGATGCTGGTTTCAGCTACCGCAAGGTAGGCACCCTCGTCGGGCAGGATGCCGCTGCTGCGCCAGTGAGCTTCCTGCCAGACCGCCGCAACCATCAGCTCGCCCTGCTCCCGCCACCACTGCATGGCACTATGTGGCGGCCATGAATCGTCCGCTGATCGTGGCGCGCAGTGAGGCGATTCGTACGCGGTCGACGCAAGCTGACGCTCGACGTGCGCGATAGCCGCTCGAATGGGTGCGCGGGACGCGAAGGCCTGGGCGCATTCGACGCCGCTCGGCGCCTCACGCCAGGGCAAGAGCGTTCGTTGTTCGTCGGCGGCCGAGCCCAACGGGCGTCCGCATTCGAGAGCATCGTCGAGCGCGAACATGGTTGCGAGATGCAGTGCCAGCACTCGCTGATGCCAGTCAGTGCCATCCGGAAAACACAGTCGTGCGTAGGCGAGGGCACGCTGGCTGTCCGCGGCCCGTCCGAGCAGGTTGAAGTCCAGGCCGCTGACTACTTCATCAGCGTTGATAACTCGTTCAGGATGCATTGGGTGCCTGAAAGATAGCTTCGACCCGCTCGTATGCATACAGCGCACCAAGAATGGCGGCACGAATCACGGCGTGCGGTGCGTACAAGCCTTTGCCGACCCACAGTTCGGGGAAGTCCCATGTGTCGAGGCGCTCCCAGAGATAACCCGAGGCCCGCGCCATAGCGGTCAAGGCCGACCGGGACGGCTGAGGCAATGAAGCCAATGCCTGCAGCGCATAGGCGGTTTCTTCGCACGTGCCCGAGCGCTGGAAGGCGCTCCACGACCCGTTCTCATGCTGGGTTTCCACGAGCCAGTCCACGGCCGGGCCGACGAGCTCCCCCGCCGACTCATCAGCGCCCGCCAGCGCCAGGATAACGCGCCCGGTCGCGTAGTAGGGCGACGCGTGCCACTTGTCGCGCCACATGCCGCCGGGCAATCGGCTTGCCCTCAGGAATGTGATGGCCTTGCCGATCATCCGTTCCCGCCCCGGAAAGTCGCCATAGTCCTGCAGCCCGTGCAGCACATGGGCGTTCGTGCTCACCGACTGGTTACGCTCGAGTGGAAACGTAAAGAAGTAGTCGTCCGCCTCGAAAAGCCTGAAAACATTGGGCTGGACAGCATACCCGCCGCCGTGAAGCACCCTGAACACGATTGCCGTATCGTCGCCGTCGGGGACAATCGCGCTAGAGGTGAACCCCACGCCAATCGGGCTCCATGCGCGTGCCAACTCGGCCAAACGTCGGCGATATCCTCGCACCTGCTGCGCCAGAGGCCCCAGATGAGAAAGGACCCACCCCTTCTCGAAGACCTCGAATGGGAAGACGTCGCAGGCTGCCCCCGCGGCCGAAAGCGCCACTACCGCGCGCAAGTACGCGGCGGCCGGCTCGTCCCATTGATGCATCAGGAAGTACGCCGTGGCCGAGGGCGAGGCAGCAAATGAGCCGTTCGGCGCCTGACTTCGACGAGCCAGGTCAGGCTGGAACTCGTCCCCGAGAAACTCGAGCGAGTGCGTCAAAGGCGATGGGCCGCTGTAGACGAAGCCAATCGGTAAGCGGCGCAGCTTGTCAGCGCGCAAATCGTAAATTGATGTGCAGCGCTCGTACGGCAGCGCCAGTCGCAGCTGTTGCGCGCGGGCGAGCAGCGTCGGCATGATCAGCTCGAACCCGACCGTCTCCGCAACGTCCTGATCGAGCCGAACGAGCGCGGGTGCCAGGTATGCGACCGCCCGTGCGACGGCGCCCGCGTGCTGCGTGCCAGGGCGCTCCGCGAGTGTGATAGCCGAAATCAGCGTTGACACGACGCGGTCATGAAGAACGGGAATGACGCCACCCCAGCTCCCATCCGGGAACTGATGCTGAATCAGCCAATCGAAGGCCGTCGGGAACGCTGGTCCTGATGTCCGAGGATCCTGGACCCGCGCCACCCAGGCGGTGTCGTACGCGGTCTCAGACATGGAGCCGCTGCCAAGATTGGTCAGCAGCTCACCAGCACTGTGACGCAAAAGTGCGTGATGCTGCCTTTGGCCACGCTGCGTTGTCAACGCAAGCGCCCTCCGACCTCAAGTATGGCGCAGTCCGCAGTTACGCGACCGAACCGACCTTAATGGGAATAGCCACGGTGCTCTCTTTGCCAGTCACAGACGAACGTGCGTACACGACGAGATTGTGCGCTCCGGGCGCCAGGCTCACTACGATGTCCCAGCCAGCGAGAGCGAACTGGCTGCCCGCCTCAGCCGCCTGATTGCGTCTGCCGAGCCGTGCCTCGCCCAGGTACAGCCCACCGCGGTCGCGGTCCTCCAGAAAGACCTGCACTCGATCGACTCCTGTTCCCTGCTCGACTCCAGCGATGGGGTCGAAGGCTTTGCCCTGGATATTCAAACCGCCAGCCACGAGCGTATCGCCAGGTACGGGATTTGCGACGGCGATATACGGACCGGGGACAACCTGCGGGGGTGGCGGTAGTGCGGGCGGTGCTTCGAGCGGAGGTGGCGGCGCTGGCGGCGGCGCGAAAAGTTGATCGAGCTGGGCGATAGCTGTGTCTACCTCAGGGATGGAATCAATCGCAGTATCGTCTGCCGCGGCGAGCTCGACTCGGTATTTCCACCCGTCCTTGTACACGTACAGCGTGCCATCGCTCCTCTGCAGCAGGCGCCCTTGCAATCCTGGGTCGGTTTCCTGGCCATAACCTGGCCGGATGGCGACAAGCGCGAGCAACAGCGCAACCACAGCTGCACGCATGCCCGAGAGTCGCCAGGCCGCCCAGCGGTGTCGCTTCATCCAACCCACGCTCCCTTCAGATAGCCCGTGCCTCACGCTGCTACCTTAGTGTCCGCGTCCTGCGGCAAGGTGACGATGAATCGCGTCCCGCCTGCTGGTGCCGCTTCGACCTCGATTGTGCCGCCGTGCTGCTCGACGATGTCGCGGCTGACATACAAGCCGAGCCCCATTCCTGCGAAGCCCGAGCGCAGCCGCTCTTCGTGAGCCTGATAGAAGCGCTCGAAAATATGACCGCGCTTCTCAGGCGGGATACCAATCCCCTGGTCCTGGACAAGAACGCGGATAGTGCCATCGTCTGGGCTCATCAGTTCGACTCGCACCTGCCCGCCCTGTGGGCTGAACTTGACTGCGTTGTCGAGCAGATTCGTGATCACCTGTTCGATGCGCAGTGGATCGACGCGCGCAACAAGGCTTTGCGGCGCGTCGAATTGGAAACTGTGATGCTCTGCCGTCATACGCGTGCGATCGATGAGCCCGCCGATGACAGGGACAAGGTCGACCAGCTCGCGGGTTATGGTCAGCCTGCGAGTTTCAAGCCGCGATACGTCCAGCAGCTGCCCGATCAGGCGCGTGAGCTTGTCCGACTGTAGCTCGATCACCTGCAGGGCCTTGGAAATATCGCGATGCACGGCTGCCTCGCCCAGCTCGACCCGCTTTTGCGCAAGCTGGGCGTACCCGCGCAGACTCGTGACCGGCGTCTTCAACTCATGCGCCGCCACCGACAAGAAGTCATCACGGGCTCGCACGGCTGCCTGGGCAGCCAGGTAGTGGCGCATGTTCGCTACCGCCAGCGCAACGCGCTCGGCCAGTGCTTCAGCCAGGGCTATGTCCGCCTCGCCGTAGCGGCGTCCGTAGCTTCGCCAGCAGATGATCGCTCCCAGGCACGTTCCGCCTGCTAACAGGGGCACTGCCAGGGCCGCGGCTGATCCTGGGCCGGCCGGGTCGACATGCAACGTCGGCCGCCGTGCGGCGATTGCGTGTGCAGCGAGGGTTCGCTGTAGGTCACCAATGCTCTCAGCAGTGCCACCGCTAGTGAATTCGACAGTAGTGGTATCAGAGGCCTCGTCGTCCTCGAGCACCTCGATGGCGCATCCGTCGCCGAGCGTTGGTCTGGCCAAAAGAGCTACACGTTGCACCATGGTGCGGTCATCGAGCGGTGACGCCAGGATACGGCTCGCCTCGGCGAGGAACGCGACACGCCGTTGGGCGTCTTCAGCGCGGATTCGGGCTCCGACCAGTTGCGCGTACGCCTCACTCAGCCGGCTACCTAGCAGCCATCCGACGGCGCCGACGAGCCCCAGAGTCAGGACCAGCACCCCCAGTGCCAGGGCCAGATCGCGCCGCACCAGCGCGAACGCGCTTTCCGTCGGCTGCACCACGAGCACGCCCCAGGAGTAGTCGGGCACCGGAGCAAACGCAGTCAGGACTTCAGTGCCGTCCGCGGCCAATCCGCGCACGCTGCCCGTGTCTCCGCGCAACGCCGCGTTGACCTCGGGCCGTGTTCTCAGTGAGGTCACGGCCTGGACCACGCGCGGGTCGGGGTGCAGGATGACCTGTCCGTCTGCGTCGACGAGCACGATCTGCACTGAGGAGTCACTCCCAGGCAGCGCTCGCAGTTGTTGACCAAGCTTTGTCAGCGCAAGGGAACCGAGAACCTCGCCTCGACCACCCGTCGCGAAGTCGATCGGGATCACGAGGTCGACGGTCAGTACGCCAGTAGTCCGCGGAATCGTGGCCGGGCTGACCACACGCATGCCTGTCGAGCGCGCGCGCTGCACGTACTCGCGATCGAGGACGTTGACCGTGAACGGGGGCTGGTCGCTCCCGGCCAACGCCACGTTCCAGCCGTCTGCGCGGAAGAGCCCGACCATCTCCAGGGGTGAGTCAGGCTCCCGCGCACCACGCAGCAGCGCGCTCAGCTCGGGACGACTGGTTGGGTCGGTGACCGTTGGCGTCGCTGCGAGCGTCTGTAGAGTTGCAAAGCTGGTGTCGACGAAGCCGCTGACCGTGAGAGCAGCAGCCCGCGCCAACGCGATCCGCTCGTCGCTGACTCGCCGCTCCCCCTCCTGGACTTGTCGACCGAGATTCGCGGCCGCCAGCAGCACCAGGGGCAGCACGCCGACGGCAATCATTGCCAGCAGGCGCAGACGCTGCGAGCGTGGCCGCGCAGGCAGGTTTGAGTTCGTGTCGTCAGCCAATGTGATCGCCTGCTCGGGGCCTCCAGGCATGTCAAGTGTGCCGATTTGTAACGGGTTTAGTCACATTACACCCCTGTTCGTTGGCCGCACGAGGGCCGTTCCCCGCCATAGCTATGCCCATGCCCCGGACCCCGTGACGAGGCAGCCTGGAGGCGAAAGAGACAGATGTGGAAGCCCAGCTGATCGAGCTCGCGTGACTGCGGCCCGGTGATTTCGACCCGAGGTTGGCGGATCTGGCGACTACAGTTCCAGAATGGCTTCTCGTACGCGGATGTGGCGCCGGCGGCGCCATCCTCAGGCGACGGCGCCATTCGGCGCGATGGCGATCTTCAGCGCCGTACGACCGTCAAGACTGAAGTCGGAATTCAGCGCGCGGATGGCGTCGCCGACCCGTTCCAGCGGCAGCTGGTGCGACACGAGCAGCTCCAGCGGCAACTGGCGCTGCTCCACAACTCGCCCGGCGACGAGCGCGTCATCGTATGTGGCGAGCCCCAAGCAGCCCATCAACGTGATGTTCTTCGCCACGAGCTGGGTGCTCGGATTGAATGTGACAGCGCCCGTGTCGCTGGCCAGTCCGAGCTCCATGAAGCGTCCGCTATCGCGCACGAACGAGATCCCTTCGAGCCACGCCGGAGCGAGCCCGACGCAGCCGAAGACAAGGTCAGCGCCAAGCTTGCCTGGGGTCTCGTCCTGGACCAACTGAGTCCGCTCTTCGGCACTGGTCACCCGGCCGATGTCGATCACCACATCCGCGCCAAACGCACGCGCAAGCTCCAGGCGCTCGGGTGGACCGCCCACGACTATCGCTCGCGTCGCACCCGCGCGTTTGGCCAGACCCAGCGTCAGTAGCCCGATCGCGCCACAGCCCTGTATCACGATCGTCTCGCCCAAACGCGGCTGCGCGCGGCGCACAGCGGTCACCGCGACCCCGAGTGGTTCAGACAGCACCGCGGTTGTCGCGGGCACATCCAGCTTGAGCATGAAGGTGGTCTCCGGCGCGCTGAGGTACAGGTACTCGGCGAAGCCGCCGCTGAATGGATAGTCCAGTCCCATGCCGCCATAACCCAGCGTGCGATTGCGACAGCGGCGCGGCTGCTGAAGGGTGCGGCATTCAAAGCATCGCCCGCACCAGCCCCAGCGCGCAAAGACGCGATCGCCCGCTTGCAGCTCACGGCCGAGATAGTCCCGTTGTCCACCGGATCCGATGCGCACGACGCTGCCAACGTTTTCGTGACCGGGCAGCATGGGAAACGTTGCGTTCGGCCACTGACCGAGGTACGTGTGCGCATCCGTAGCGCAGCAGCCGGATAACTCCATCCGCAACAAAACGGTGCCTGGCGCGGGATCCGGAACTTCGAATTCTGCGATACGGTAGCTGCCGAGTGGCTTGTCCAGCACGACGGCGCGTCCGGTAGCCAAGCGTCAGCCCTTGACCGCGCCAGCGGTCAGGCCGGCTGCGTACTGCTCGACGAAGAACGAGTACACCAGCGCAACCGGTATCGAGCCGAGCAAGGCGCCCGCCATCAGTGGTCCCCAGAAGTAGAAATCCGCGCGCGTGAGCGCAGTCAGCACACCCACCGGAATGGTGCGCGCGCTGCTCGCGGTCACGAAGGTAAGTGCGTAAATGAACTCGTTCCAGCTCAGCGTGAACGCGAAGATGCCAGCCGAAAGAATGCCGGGCGTCGCCAGCGGGAATGCAATTCGCCACATCGCTGTGAAGCGAGTGGCGCCGTCGATACGCGCGCACTCCTCGAGCTCCGATGGAATGGTCTTGAAGTAGCCGGCCATCAGCCAGGTGCAAAACGGCATCAGGAACGTCGGATAGATCAGTACAAGCGACCAGATGTTGTCCTGCAGGCGGAGGGTCTTGACCACCTGCAGCATGGGAATGAAGAGGAGTGACGTTGGCACGAGATACGTGGCGAACACGGCGAGGCCGATGAAGCCTGCGCCACGGAAGCGGAGTCTGGCCAGCGCGTACCCGGCGGGGACGCCGAACAGGAGTGACAGAAATGTGGAGACGACCGAAATCAACATCGTGTTCTTGGTCCAGGAGGGAAATTCGGTCGCGGTCAACAGGTGCTCGTAGTGCTCGAGCGATGGCGCGAAGACGAACATGGGATTGCCGCCCGGGGCGTAGAGCTCCGAGTTCGGTTTGAGCGACGTGATGAGCATCCAGTAGAACGGCGCAAGCAGGAAGAACAGCACGAGCACTAGCGGCAGGTGGATGCTGATCGTGCGTTCGAAGCGTCGGGAGGCGATCATGCCGACTGCGTCCGACGCAGGTAGTAGATCTGGACTGCCACCAGCACCAGGAGCGCGGGCAACATCGTCAATGAGATCGCGGCGCCCTCACCCAGCCGTCCTGAAGCAATACCGACCTGATAGCTGAGGGTCGCTAGCAGATGCGTGCTGTTCATCGGGCCACCACCGGTGAGCCCATAGACGATCTGGAAGTCCGAAAACGTCCAGATAATTGACAGCACGAGCGTAATGAGCAGGATCGGCAGCATCAATGGCACTGTCACGTACCAGAACCGCGCCAGCTTGCCCGCGCCGTCGATCGATGTGGCTTCGTACAACTCCTGCGGAATCGTCTGCAGTCCGGCCAGAAGCGTGATCGCGAAAAATGGAATGCCGCGCCACGTGTTCACCAGGATCACCGAGAACAGCGCCAGATTGGGATCGACCAGCCACGGAAACCCTGTCGTTGTCAGACCGACGTTGATCAGGATCCAGTTCAACACGCTGAAGTTCGGCGCGAAGATCCACATCCACGCCAACGTGCCCAACACCGCGGGCACGATCCAGGGCAGCAGAATCGCCGAGCGAACAGCCTGACGAAAGCGAAACTTCTCGTTGATCAAGAGCGCCACGCCAAAGCCAGCCGCCAGTTTCAGGAGCGTGGCGCCCACCGTGTAGATCACGGTGTTGCGCAGCGCCTGCAAGTAGATCTGGTTGCTCATCAGGCGCTCTACGTTGGTGAGTCCGATGAACGTGCCGGTGTTGCCGATCGTGCGATCGGTGAGCGCGAGGTAGACGGCGATGACGAATGGGTACGCGACAAGCAGCAGGAGCAGCAGCACCACTGGAGCGACGAGCGCATAGCCCAGGGCTTGCTCGTGGTCCAGTATGTGGTGCAAAGCGAAGCGGGGCCGCGCCGCGTGCGAAGGCCTCGCCTCAGCGTGCGCTAGTTGTGCCAACGGCTTAGCCCTTCGCCGCCGCCTGTTTGTACTCGTTCTCGGCCCACTTGACGGCTTCCTCCGGCTTCATCTGACCGGTCGCGGCGTTGGCGAACATGTCCACGAGCACGAACTTGTTGATGGCTTCGGTCGCCGCGCGGCTGGGTGATCCCGCGTACCCAGGCAGGCGGTTGAGCTTGTTCAGATCGCGGAAGATCTTGAGCTTCGGATCGTCCGGCCAGGCCTCCGGAATGTTCTCCAGACCTTTGAAGTTGGGGATGAAGTACGACTGCCCCGTCTTGGTCCACGGGACCATGAACTTCTTGTCGAAGAACGCGCGCATGAAGGCTTTGACGCCCTCAGGGTTCGGCGAGTCCGCGAAGCCTGCCCACAGGTTCAGGTTGTAATTACCGAAGCGACCAGCCGGACCAGCCGGCCAATTGGCGTGGTCCATGCTCTCGGCAATGTGCTTCATGGAAGCGTCGTTCTTGTCCGCCGCCGCTGTCCGCGCGGCCAGGTAGATGGTGTTGACGTTGACCGTGGCCGAGATCTTTTCGGTCAGGAAGGCCTGGTTATTGTCGGGATCGAGCCAGCCGACCACGCCAGGGTCCATGAACTTGAACATCTGCATGTACCACTGGACCGCTTTGAGTGTCTCGGGTGAGTTCAGCGCGACGGTCTTACCGTCGGCTTCGAACTCCTTGCCACCGAACGCCCAGAGCACCGGGAAGTTGGTCGACTTGCCATCGCCCGGGGCGTGGCCGAGGCTCATGCCAACCGGCTTGCCGAACGCGTGCAGTTTCTGGGCGGCGGTCAGCAATTCGTCAAACGTGTCCGGGAATTTGTCGACGCCGGCCGACTTGAAGAAGTCCGGACGCCAGTTCCAAGCCGCGGGGGCCTGGCCGACCATCAAGCCCTTCCACTTGCCATCCACGACGCCGGCCTGCTTGGCGACGTCGTACCAGCCACCCCAGGCGGTATCAAGCTCGGTGGCGACATCGGTGACATCGAGCAGCTTGCCGGCATACAGGTGCGGATCCGTGTCGCGCACCACCGCGACATCAGCGCCGCCGCTCTCGATCACGGCGGCAACCTTTGTATCGAGCTGCGCGTCTGCAAAGCGTTCGAGCTTGGCATCCATGCCGGTGTCGCGACTGAGCTGCGCCACCAGGTCATCGACCAGTTTGTCCTGCGCCGGCACATAGGAGTTGCCGCCAAGAATGGTCAGCTTGGTGCCCGCGAGCGGCTTTGCGCCTGTGCTCGCCGGTGCGGTGGTCGCGGGGGCGCCAGCCGAAGGGGCACCCGGCGCCGGTGCCTGGCAGGCCGCCAGGATGCCGGTAGCGCTGAGCGCGGCGGTCGCGGCAATCAGAAATCGTCGGCGAGACCAGGTGGCCTGACGATCGAGCTGAGCTGACGAAACGGGCTGCTGCATAACTCCGCCTCTCTCCGGTTAACAATCCGGGGCCGATTCGGCGGCCATCATATACGAACCCGGCGAATGACGGTTAACAAGTATTGGAGGCTTGACACTGGGAAACCAGCTAGGTAGCGTCTGGAAGCCCCAGATTGTCGACAATGCCGTTCAAGGTTGTGATTGCCGATCCGCCTGCTGCCGACCCGGATGTCGAAGCAGCAGTCCTGGCCGCTAGCGGCCTGGAGTTGGACACGCGGTATCTCGGTACCCGCGACGCTGCGCTGGTCGTCGAGGCCGCGGCTGACGCGGACGCCCTTGTTGTGTCGTGGGTGCACCTGGGGCGCGCGGAGCTCGCACAGTTGCAACGGTGCCGCGTCATCGCCCGCTACGGCATCGGTGTGGACATGATCGACCTTGACGCCGCCACCGAGCTCGGGATCATGGTCTGCAACACTGCCCGCTACTGCCTCGACGAAGTCAGCAATCACGCCATCGGGTTGCTGTTGATGCTGAATCGCCAACTTCTCGCCGATATTGATTCGGTCCGCGCGGGCGGCTGGTACCGCGCCGAAGCCGCTCCACCGCGCCGCCTGGCCGGACAACGCCTTGGTCTGGTGGGCCTGGGCAACATCGGCCGACTGGTCGCGAGCAAAGCGCGCGCATTCGGGCTGGACGTCATCGCATACGACCCATACCTGCGTGAGGCGCAGGCGCCGAACGATTCCATTGCGCTGGTCGACCTGGATGAGCTCATGGCCAGCAGCGACTACGTGAGCGTGCATTGCCCGCTCAATGCGTCGACGCGCCATCTGATCGGAAGACGGCAGCTGGAGCTGATGAAGCCGACAGCCTACCTGATCAATACCGCCCGCGGTCCGATCGTCGACCAGGCAGCGTTGCTCGAGGTGCTGCGGAAGCGCGCGATAGCCGGTGCCGGCCTCGACGTCTTCGAGCAGGAGCCGCTCGCGGCGGACGATCCGTTGCGATCACTCGACAATGTGCTCCTGACGCCGCACTCGGCCAGCATCTCGGTCGAATCCGGCCTCGACTGTCGGCGGGCTGCCGTAGAGCACGTCATCACCACGCTGCGCGGCGGTGTGCCGACCGACCTCGTGAACCGGGCGGTATTGCAACGCGGCGCGGCCCTCGTGGGCGAGTAAAAAGAGTCTCGATGCCCGTGGAGATCGTGATGCCGAGGCTCGGCTGGGATATGAAGGTGGGCAGCCTTGCCGAGTGGCTCAAGCGCGACGGCGACCAGGTCACCTCCGGGGAGGTTGTCGCCCTGATTACAGGTGACAAGGCCACGACGGAGCTCGAGGCGGCGGACAGTGGCACTCTGCGGATTCCCGTCGGCTCGCCCGAGCCTGGTGTGGAGGTGGCAGTGGGGACCGTGCTCGCCTATTTGATGGCGCCAGGTGAGTCCATAGCAGAGCCGGCCAGGGTCGTGGCCACACCACGCGCGCGTCGAGCCGCCAGGGCCCACGGCGTCGAGTGGCGCAGTCTGCGCGGCAGCGGCCGCGGTGGGCGGGTCCTCGAACGCGATGTGCTTCAGGCGGCCACGGCCCCACCATCAGCGGCCGACGGTAAGGCGGCGCCAGCAGCAGCGATCCCGCTTCAGGCAGCCGCGGTACCGCTCGCAGGCATCCGGCGGGTCACGGCTGAGCGGCTCGCACACTCCGCGCAGCAGGTCGTGCCGGTCACGCTGGTCACTGAGGCTGATGCGACGCCACTCGTGGATCTGCGCAAACAAGCTGCCGTAGAGGGCGGCACGGCGCCGAGCGTGACCGACCTGCTCATGAAGATCGTAGCCGTAGCGCTGCAAGAACATCCAAGGCTGAATGCGTCGCTTATGGAAGAGGGGATCGTTGAGCACCAGCACGTGCACATTGGGCTGGCCGTCGATACGCCAGCCGGCCTGCTGATGCCCGTCGTGCACGACGTCCAGCGCCGGACCGTCGCGGACATCAGCATCGAGGCGGCGCGGCTGATCGAAGCCGCGCGCAATGGGCGCTCCCGTCCAGAGGACCTGCAGGGCGCGACCTTTACCATCACGAACCTGGGCATGTACGACATCGACGCTTTCACACCGGTCGTGTCCCTGCCCCAAACAGCGGTCCTCGGCGTCGGCCGCGTCGTCGCGCGACCCGTCGTTGTCGACGAGGCGACCGCGCAGGTGGGTGTGCGACGCATGCTGACGCTCAGTCTGACCTTCGACCATCGTCTGGTCGACGGCGCGCCAGCCGCGCGGTTCCTGCAAACCATCAAGCAGCTCGTCGAGCGCCCGACGCGCTGGCTGTTTCGATGACACGGGGGATCGCGCATGGCGCTTGACGTCGCACGCTCGACCAGTACCGAGCTTTCGCCAGCGGAGCTACTCGGGCTGTATCGCCAGATGCTGATCATCCGCCGCACGGAAGAACAGCTTGCGCGGGCGCATCAACAGGGGCTGGTTCACGGCGCCTGCCACACCTACGTAGGCGAGGAAGCGATCGCCGCGGGCGTGTGCGCGAACCTACGCACAGATGACACCGTGTTCAGCACCCATCGTGGCCACGGCCACGCGCTGGCCAAGGGCGTTCCACCGCGCGAGTTGATCGCGGAGCTACTGGGACGCGAAACCGGCTGCTCGCGCGGCCGCGGCGGCAGCATGCACGTCTTCTCGCCCGAGGTTGGCATGCTCGGCACCAGCGGCATCGTCGGCCCGAGCCTGTTGATGGCAGCGGGCGTCGGCTACGCGTTCAAGCTGGCCAAGTCGGACCGAGTCAGTGTGGCCTTCTTCGGCGACGGTGCCAGCAACAACGGCGCTTTCCACGAGGGACTGAACATGGCCGCGATCTGGAAGCTACCGGTGCTGTTTGTTTGTGAGAACAACCAGTACGCCACGGAGGTGCCGTTCGCAACCGTCGCGGGCAATCCCGACATCAGTGTCCGTGGCCAGGCATACGGGATGCCGACGGTTACGCTCGACGGCAACGATGTTCTGGCGGTCTACCTCGCGGCCCGCGAAGCCGTCGGCCGCGCTCGCGGGGGCGAGGGGCCGACCCTGCTGGCGTGCAATACGTACCGTACCCGCGCCCACTCCGAGGGCATGCGCGACAGCGGCTACCGCACACGCGAGGAGGTGGAGTCCTGGCGCGCGCGCGATCCGTTGAAGCGACTCAGCGAGCACCTGCCGGCCGAAGCGGCGGAAGCGACCGAGCGCGAAATCAAGGCACTCGTCGACGAAGCGCTCGAGTTTGCCAAAGCCAGCCCCTACCCGTCTGCCGACACGGCGCTCGACCACGTTTACGCCAGCGAGACCAGGCATGCGTGAGCTCACGTTCACCGAGGCGGCGCGTGAGGGCCTGGCCGAGGAGATGGAACGCGATCCGATGGTCTTCGTGGTCGGCGAGGGGATCGGCGCGCGCGGCGGCAACTTCGCTACCACTGTTGGGTTGTTCGATCGGTTCGGGCCCGAACGACTGCGCGATACCCCGATCGCCGAGCGCGGGTTCACCGGGCTCTGTACGGGCGCGGCACTGGGCGGGGCGCGGCCCGTCGTCGACTACATGTTTTTCGATTTCGCGCTGGACGCGCTGGGCGAGATCATCAACCAGACGTCGAAAATCCAGTACATGAGTGATGGCCGCCTGCGCATGCCAATCGTGCTGCGCGGATGTGTTGGCATCGGGTCATCAGCCGCGACCCACCACTCGGGCAGCTACTACTCGCTCTTCGCTCACATTCCGGGGTTGCGGGTGGTCGCGCCGACGACGCCGCGCGACGCCAAGGGCTTGCTCAAGACCGCGATTCGCTCCGACGATCCCGTGGTCTTCATGGAGCACCGCTCGGTGCTCTCGCTGAAAGGCCCGGTGCCCGATATCGATGCCGATGAGTTGATTCCGTTCGGCGTTGCGGTGGTGCGACGGCCCGGCAAGGACGTGACGATTGTTGGCATTGCCAACGCGGTTACCCTCGCGGTTTCGGCGGCCGAGGCTCTGGCTGCAGAGGGCGTCGACGCTGAGGTGATCGATCCACGGTCACTGGCGCCTTTGGATATCGACTGCGTGCTGGCGTCGATCGCCAAGACGGGCCGGCTGCTCGTGGTCGATGAGGACTATGCGCCGTGCGGCGTCGGGGCCGAGATCGCCGCGCAGGTCGCTGACCTCGGATTCAACGATCTCGACGCGCCGATCCGCCGTTTGAATACGCGCCATGCCCCGATCCCGTACAGCCCGCCGCTCGAGCAAGCCCTCGTGCCCACGGAGGCCAGCATCGTCGAGGCCGTGCGCAACCTCATGGCCGAGTGAGGATTAGATTTCGACGACTCGGTTCCGCAGGACGCCGATTCCTTCGATCTCGCACTCCACCACGTCGCCGTCCTTGAGCCACGGCGGCGGGGTCCGCCCAGACGCGACGCCCGATGGCGTGCCGGTGATGATCACGTCGCCTGGCTCGAGGGTCATGCCACCCGAGACAATCTCGATGATGCGTCCGATGTCGTACAGCATGTCGGCCGTATTCGAGTCCTGGCGAACCTCGCCATTGACCCGCGTCAGCAGCCGCGTGTTCTGCGGCTTGGCCAAAAACTGCTTGGGTACGATGCATGGCCCGAGCGGCAGCCCCGTATCCATCGCTTTGCCGAGGAACCATTGGCCGTGGTTGCGCTGGACTTCGCGCGCCGAGATGTCGTTGCCAATGGTGTAGCCGAAAATGTAGTCGTAGGCGTTGGCGGCGGCGATGCGCCGGCCACCCTTGCCGATGACGAGTGCGAGCTCGACCTCGTAGTCCAGCTGCTGGGTGAACTTACGATCCAGACGGATGTCTTCTTGGTGGCCGATCAGGGTTGTCGGAGGCTTGCTGAAGACTTCGAGGTACTCGGGATACACGGGCTCCTCGCCGCGCGCTCGGTAGCCCTCCTCGATGTGCGCTTTGTAGTTGCGGCCGATACAGACGACGTTTTTCTGAACCATGATCGGCGGGGCCAGACGCACCTGGCCCGATACGACACCCGAGCCAGACTTGACGGCGCGTTCGGCGGCCTGTACGCCCGCGTCGCCGAGCGCAATGAAGGACCGCATGTCGGACGGTAGGTTCTGGTCGGCACGACCGAGATCGACAACCGACTGGCCGTTCATCACTGCCAGGCGAGTGGTTGTGCCATCGCGATAGCTCACGAGCTGCATACGCACGCGACGGTATCGCAAACCTGCGCAGCTTAGCCCGGCGGGTCGGGACAGACTATGTGCTGGTAAATCATCCAGTACGGCACGCAGTCGCGCTCCTGGGTAGCACGCGGAACCTCCGTCTGGATGATGGGTTGCACCCGCGCGATCGCCATCACCGTGGTGTACGTGGCTAGCTCGAGAACGCCGAGAAGCAGCACGGCAAGGATGACGCGGCCCATCCGCCAGGGAGCAGCACAACTCGGGCCGCGCCTGAGGCAGGGAAATTGTCATCCTGAGGCGAGGCACGAGCCGAAGGATCTGGCTTCGGATCAAACGCGAGAGCCGTCGCTTCGCTCAGGATGACAGTTCCACACGAGGGGACGCTCCGTCCATCTCGGAATAGCTGGCGAGCACGCGGGCGTAACTGGCCTCGATGTGGCCTTCGATCGCTTTCAGCACGCGTTCTTCCTTGCGCGAGCGAATGAGATAGGCCAACTCGAGATGGCCGAAGTAGGTGTCCTCGCGGAAATCGGGACCCGCGACGTTACGCGCGAGAAGGAGCACATAGACCTGCGATCGAATGCTGCTCCAGGCCGCGTACAGGCGCTCATGGTGCGCGGCGCGATAGATCGCATCGTGAAAGCGCACGTCCTGGTCGGCCGCCTCCTGCTCGGTAAGGGGCTGGCTCGAATCCGTGCCACGGAACTCGTGCAGGACATCGTCGAGCCGCCCGAAGTCGTCTTCAGTGCCGTGTCGCACCGCCTGCACGACCGCCAATCGCTCGAGCGCCAGGCGGAGGCTATAGACCTCGTCGAGGTCAGCCCGCGAGAGGCGCGCCACGATCGCGCCTCGATTGCGGCGGAGCAGGACGAGCCCTTCGCGTTCGAGTTGCAACAGCGCCTCGCGGACGGGGCCGCGGCTGACCTCGTAGCGCTCGGCGATCTCCACTTCGCGGAGGTGCGCACCTGGCGCGACGGCGCCACGGAGGATTGCCGCGCGCAGCTGTCCGTGAATCGAGTCAGCCAACCGCGCGTCGCCGTTCGCTTCGAGAAATGTCGACAACGATGCCTCTCAGTGGCAAGGATACGGGCACACGGACGTCGCCGCAAACGTGAAATACCTGCTCATCACAACAGCGCCGTCGAAATTCTGTTGACAATCCGTGTGGGCGCGGATAGTGTAGGTCGCGCTGCGCGGGAGGGCCGAGGGCGTTCTTCCCACATCCAGCCAGGTACGAGAGGAGAACCGCGCATGGCTGACCTATCAACCCAGCGCTTGACGCGACGCGGCTTGCTCAAGAGCACCGCTGCTATCTCGGGCGCTCTGGCGCTCGGAAGCGCCCTGCCGGCCATCAGCTTTGCTCAGCCCGTCGCCCCACCGAGCGGCGGAAAAGTCAACGTGAAGGTGCTGAGCTGGTTCTGGTGGGAGCCAGGCCGACGCGACGCGTGGCGCTTCGTCATCGACCGCTTCCACCAGTCGCAGAACGACGTACGCATTGAAGAGGCCGGCTGGACCTTCGACGACTTCACGAATCGCATCGTCGTGCAGCTGCAGTCGGGCAAGATCGACGGCGACATGATCCAGACCACGCCGGACCTGGTCCTGCGCCTGGTCAAGGCCGGCCAGCTCGAGCCCATCGAGGATGTTGTGACCGCCGCGGGCGTCACCAACCTCAGCTCAGCGCACGACTTCATCACGGACGCCAACGGGCACCTGTACGGCCTGGATACGGTCAGCGTGGCCTTCGGCAACCTGTACAACTCCGCGCTGTACGCCCAGGCCGGCATTCAAGATCCAGCGCAGACCATCGACGACTGGGTCGATCAGGTCGGTCGACTCACCAACCGCGACCAGGGCCAGTACGGCATCTATTCGCCGCATCTGCTATCCGAGGCAGAGGCCTTCTGGTTCCGACTGCAGGAGTGGGCGCTGCCGTACGACGGCACGTGGGCCGTTGGCAAGACGCCACAGGTCACCTCGGAGCCGATCATCAACGGCTTGAAGCTGTACAAGCAGATGTACGACATCGGCTTCCCGCAGGGCATGGACGGCGCGACGGCGGTGAAGGCCTTCTCAGATGGCCAGATTGCGTCGCAATTGGCGGAATCCGCCGTCGTCAACGTCTACAAGACGAACAACCCGGCCGTGTACAACGACCTGCGCAGCGTCGCGCCGCCGTGGCCTTCACGCAAGTCGCTCGTGCGCATCCATCCGCTGACCGTAAACGCGCAATCGGCGAATAAGGCCGCGGCCAAGCAGTTCCTGACCTTCCTCTACAAGCCTGAGAACTACCGCGAGCTCATCCAGCGCGCGCTCGACGTAATTCCGGCCTACCCGGACGGCATGAGCGCGGAATACGTGGCCACGCTGCCGTGGGTCACGGGCTACCAGTCCGTGAACGCTCTTTCGCCCACCGTGCTCCTGGGCGACTTTATCTACAACAACCAGGAGTTCGGGCAGATCGTCATCACCCATTTCCAGGACTCCCTCGTCAACAACGTGCCCGTCGAAGAAGCCATGGGCGCGGCGCAAGTGGAGCTCGAGGCATTGGCAACCCGCCTATCAGCCTGAAGTAGCTCAGCAATGCTCCAGTCTCCAGTCGCGAGCGCTGCCGCCAGTCGCGCGGCAACGCTCGCGGCCAGGCCCAGTCGCCGACGCAACTGGCTGCCTTATCTCCTGGCGCTGCCGATCGTCGCGTACGAGACGCTGTTCATCCTGTACCCGATCGGGCAGGGTGTCGCCTCCAGCTTTACGCGGACCGATGTTGGTCGGCCCGTCACGTTCGTCGGTCTGGCCAATTACCAGCGCATGCTCACCGAGCCGTCGTTCTGGCTCGTGCTTTTGCACACGCTCATCTACATGGTGTGTGTCATCGGCATGTCGATCGGTGCGGGCTTGCTCGCGGCGCTGCTGTTCAACCGAGCGTTCGTTGGCCGCGCGTTCGCACGCGGCTTGCTGACATTGCCGTGGTCATTCCCGGACGTTCCGACAGTGCTCGTGTTCGTCTGGATTCTGAATCCACAATTCGGGGTGATGAACGTTTTCGCGCGATTGCTGCCATGGATTCAGCAGAACCAGCGTTGGCTCCTGGACGCGAACCTGGCGATGCTGTCGATCGTCATGATCAGCGCGTGGAAGGCGTTTCCTTTCTACAGCTTGGTGATCCTCGCCGCGCTGCAAGGGATTCCATCCGAGCGCTACGACGCGGCCAAAGCTGACGGTGCCAATGCCCTGCAGTTGTTCCGCCACATCATCATTCCCGGCATCAAGCCGACGTTGTTGCTGCTGGTCGTATTGGCGGCGATTTTCTCGTTCAAGCAATTCAGCATCATCTTCCTGCTTACAGGCGGCGGTCCAGCAGGTACGACCGAGACGCTCGTCGTGCGCATCTGGAACACGGCATTCCGCTTCTATGACTTTTCGTACAGCGCCGCGTTAGGGGTGGCAGGGCTGCTGATCGCATTTACGATCGTCCTCGTCTTCATGGCCGTGCAGCGGCACGAAGAAGCCGAGTTCGGCTACTGATGGCCCGGGCACTCGCCCGCACGTATCGATTCAACACGACTCGAACGCTCAATCGCGTCCTGTTCTACGTGCTCGTCGTCGCGGTGTGCGTGGTCGTGCTGTTTCCCGTGTACTGGATGATCCTCAGTGCGATCCAGCCTGCACGCTTGAGCATGCGGTACCCACCGCCATTCTTTCCGCAGGCGATCAACGTCACCCCGTTCCAGCAATTGTTCCGCGATTACCCCGTCATCACGTGGGTCACCAATTCGACAGTGATCTCGTTGCTGTCGACGCTGCTGTGTCTGGCGCTGGCCGTATTCGGCGCCTATACGCTGGCGTGCTTGCGGTGGCGGGGGCGCGGTCTATTTGGCCTGGCGTTGTTCTTCACCCAGATGCTGCCGGAAGCGCTGATTATCATTCCGATCTTCATCATCTTGCGTCAGCTCCAGCTCCTCGAAAACCTGCCGGCAGTCTCACTCGTGAACACCGCCTTCGTGCTGCCGATCGGCATCTGGATCCTCAAGGGCGTGTTCGACGCGGTCCCAAGCGAGATCCGCGAGGCGGCGCAGGTCGATGGCTGTAGCGAATTGAGCGTGTTGTGGCGCATCGTCGTGCCGCTGTCGTTGCCGGGTCTGGTCGCGGTTGGCGTGGTTGCCTTCTTCTACGCGTGGAACGAGTTCCTGTTCACTTCGACGATGCTCACCACCGATGCTGTCCGTCCGGCCGCGGTTGGCCTGGCATCGCTGCGCTCGATGATGGAGACGCCGGTCGAGCGGATCCTCGCGGCATCCATGCTCTTTTCCGCTCCGCCGGTGCTGTTTTACATCGTGATGCAGCGGTACATCGTGAGCGGGCTGACCGCGGGCGCGGTCAAGGGCTAGACCGCTGCGAGCTTCGCGGTCAGGCCGTTGCGGCTCAGTACCGTCTCGATCGTGCTGAGCTTCTCGCCCGTCACTGGCGCCCACGGCTCGGCGGGTACATTCTCGCTCAGTCCAAGGATGCTGCACGCCGCGTGCATCCCTACCAGCCCGCTGGCGTAGACACCGATCAGGTCGAGAATCTGGGCGTGCAATTCCTGGCACCGGGTGACATCACGTGTCTTGGCCGCGCGCACAAGCTCCACCAATACCTTCGGCGCGACATTGCCCAGGCCGGGAATCAGCCCGTCCGCACCAAGCAACAGGCTGCCCATTGCCGCATACTCATTGCCCTGCAGCACCTTGAAGGAAGGCCGTCGCAGCTTGAGCGTAAGCATCGACTGAAAGTAGGGCATGTCGCCCCACGAGTCTTTGATGCCGAGCACGCGCCGCTCCGACGACAACGCCGCGACTGCGTCAGGATGAAGGGGTACGTGCGTAGATTGCGGAATGTTGTAGAGCAGGACCGGCAGCGCTGCGCTCTGCAGTACCGCTTCGACGTGCCGCTGTTGGTCCGCCGCGCCCACGCCGAAGTAATACGGCGACCCGACGACAAGCGCATCCGCACCAGCAGCCTCTGCCTGTTTGGCCGCGTCGCGGGCTGGAGCGGTACCCGGCAACATGAGTCCAACTAGCACGGGCGCTCGACCCGCCGCGGCGTCGACGCTCGCACGTATGACGGCGTCGCGTTGCATAGTGCTTAGCCATGGACCCTCGCCTATACCACCCAGGACGAACAGGCCGGAGCAGCCGCCCTCCAGGATGTACTCGGCGAGACTGTGCACCGCGTGAGTATCAGCGGCATGGTCTTTGGTGAGCGGCGAAATCATCGGCGGGATGACCCCGCTCAGGGCGTCCTCCCAGGTCCACGACGCCATGGCTAGAGACCCTCCGCATTCGGCAGACTGCCGGTCGGGTTCAGGGCGAGGTTGCCGCCGTCGACCGGCAGCAGCACGCCGGTGACCATCGACGCCGCGTCGGACGCAAGGAAGAGTACGGGCCCGACAATCTCGTGCGGTTGGCCCATACGCCTCATGGGGATACCCGAGAGCACGTGCTTCACCAGTCCGGCACGGTTCGGATCGGCCACCATCGAGCGCCAGCCAGCATTCAGAAATTGGGCTGGCTGAATGCCATTGACGCGGATGTTGTGGTGCGCCCACTCGACCGCCAGCTCCTTCGTGAGCTGGTTCACACCGCTCTTGCTGGCGCCATACGCGAGATTGCCGCGGCCGAGGGAGGAGGCGCCGGCAATCGAGCTCACGTTCACGATCGCGCCGCCGTTACCCTGCGTGATCATGCGCTTGCCGGCGCCGCGCGCGAACAGGAAGTAGCCGGTCAAGTTGGTGCGCAGCACGTCGTTCCAGATCTCGAGTGGGAAAACCTCGGGTCGTCCTTGCATGGGATTGCGCCCGGCGTTGTTGATGAGAATGTCAACCCGCCCGTATGCGCGGTCAAGTTCGCTCAGCACTGCGTCGACGTCCTCACTCGCTCCCGAGTCACCGGATTTCGTCGCTGCTTCGCCGCCCGCGGCTCGAACTTCGGCGGCTGTCTCCTCGAGTCGTTCGGTGTCCCAATCGGTCAAAAACACACGCGCGCCCATCTCGGTAAAACCAAGCGCAATCGCGCGCCCAAACGCTCCACCGGCGCCGGTGATCAATGCGACGCGCCCGTCCAGCCTGAACCGGTTGCCGATCGGGACTTGCTCGCTCACAATGGACTCAGAATACCGGTTCTTCACAGCCAGTCGCTCGCTCGCTTCCTCGCAAAATCCTGCGAACCGGGTGGTAGCCTGTGCGCGATGGAGATTCCCGCCACCGAGCGCCGCTCGAAGGGCTACTCGACCGACGTCGTCGTTTCGTCCACACAGGCCGAATCGATCCGCACGTCGCTGTATCGAAGTGATGCAGCGACGACAGGGAGCATCCTCGAGGCGTTGCCGGATCGGTTTACGCCTGACCACATCCAGTTCTTCGAGGCCAACGGCTATCTGGCGGCTAACGGCCTGCTCACGGCCGACGAGGTCCAGAGCTGTATCGATGGCTTGAGCAGCCTCATCCGACGCCGAAGCGCCTGGGACAAGCGCGTTTGGGTGCAAGAAGAGCCGTATTTCGCGCAGGGCGGGCACGACGCCCGGGCGGATGACCCCGAGCTCCGTTTGCGCAAGCTGGCCTACTTCGTACAGATGGAGCCACGGCTCGACGCTGCCTCGCGCCACCCGCGCCTGGTTGACGCGGTTGAGCAGCTCATTGGGAGTGCGCGGTTGATCCAGGACATGGCCCTGCTCAAGCCGCCCTTCCGCGGCTCGGAAAAGCCGTGGCACCAGGACACTGCGTATTTCGACTGGACGCCGTTGGGCGGCATTCTCGGAACATGGATTGCGCTCGACGCGGCGACGGTGGAAAACGGGTGCATGCAGGTGATTCCGGGCAGCCATCTGGAGGGCCCGGTGCCGCACTTCCACGTGCGCGACTGCCAGATTACCGATGGTCGGGTCCAGGTGCAGCGGTCGGTGACAATTCCGCTCGAGCCAGGGGGTGTGCTGTTCTTCTCAGGGCTGCTGCACCACGGTACGCCGCAGAACAACACCGCGCAGCGTCGGCGCGCGCTGCAGTTCCACTACGCTGCCGCCAACTGCACAAAGATGACCATCGAGCAACATGGTGAGTTGTTCAACGCTGGCGGCATGTACGCCGGCTGCCGCGACTGGGATCTTGCCGCGGGCATGTCGAGGGCGGTGCTGACGCCGTAGACGAGCCGTCCCCGAGCGCCGCGCTTCGTCGATCTGATCTGGCCTCGCGTTAGGGAATTAGGAACACGCGCCTCTGGGCGGCGCAGCCACTCCATAGTGCGCGGGGCGAAGGTGGCCTCCGGTGGCCGGGGCGGCTGGACAGCCCGGCTGAGTCGGTCCATCGGGCGGCAAGTAAGTAGTCCTTACGGCGCCTCCCTTGCGGTCGTCCGAAGCCCATCCAGGATGACGTTGATGAGCCGCCGCCAGCGTTCGGTGCCGTCATTAGCAGCTGGCTGCATCATCTTGCCGATGCCGCACACCGCGATCAAGACATCCTCCGCCGAGACGTCCCGACGCATCGCGCCCGCGGCCTGTGCACGCGCGACGATCACGGCAAGGGTGTCCATTAGCGCCGCGATCGAGGCAGCGGCCTCGGGGATCTGGCCAGCGTAGTCCGAAAGGATGTCCACGGTCCCACGGTCGTCAGCCTCGAAGCTGGCCAACTGCCAGACAAATGCCGCAAGTGCTGCCCACGGATCGTCCACGTCCGCCGCGGCCCGAACACTCGCCACCAGCCGCTCCTGCCGCTCAAGGATGAGCACCCGGATAAGCGCTTCCCTGGTCGGAAAGTGTCGGTACAGGGTCCCCACACCCAGTCCCGCCATCGCGGCAATGTCGTCCATTTGCGCGGCGAGACCATCACGCTGGAACACGGCGCGTGCGGCATCGAGCACCGTCCGCCGATTGCGGAGCGCGTCGGAGCGCAGGGGTCTGTCTCGTGCGCTCTCGGCTGCGGTGGTTGGCGGATGCGTGGGTGTGGGCTCGCCGTTCATAGCGGAGGCGGTGTCGCACTGCCGGCAGTGTAGATGCGCGCGGATCGCCGACAGCTTGAAGCGGAACCACTCGTTCCGTATGATTGCGGGAAGCGGAGCGGCAAGTTCAGTTTACGCGATCTGCGGCCGCGCCGCGCGACCACCGACACAGGAGTACCGTCTCATGGCCTGGCAGCTCGACCCTATGCACACCCAGGTGGAATTCGCCGTCAAACATTTCGGCATGATGACCGTTCGTGGCCGCTTCAACGAGGTAAAGACGTCTGGCAACATCGATCCGGCCAATCCGGAGCAATCGTCGCTGGAGGTGACGATCGATGTCGCGAGCCTCAATACCCATAACGCTCAGCGGGACGACGACTTGCGCGGCTCGTACTTCCTGGAGCTCGACAAGTACCCGACGATCACCTTTCGCAGCACCAGAATCGAGGCCGCGGGACAGGACCAGTACCGGATCACCGGCGACTTGACGATCAAGGGCATCACCAAGCCCGTCACGCTGAAGGCGTTGCGGTACGGCGAGCTCAACGACCCCACTATGGGCCACCGTGTCGCCTACAGCGCGGAAGGGCAGATCAACCGCAAGGACTTTGGCATGACCTTCGACATGCTGGCGGACGGCAAGATCGTGGTTGGCCACGACATCCAGTTGATGATCGAGACCGAGGTGGTCGAGCAGCGGGCGCCCGCAACGACGTCTGCCTGAGCGACTCAGTCGCGGAGGAGCGCCGCGAAGCCACCCACGCTGTACGAGCCCTTCTCCGGATCTGGCGCCCAGATTATCGCCGCCGAGCGCTCTCCCTTCGGTGCTTCGCTATGGACCTGCAGCCGCGCTACTGGACGTGGCCAGCTTCGAGCGGCCCGAGGGAACACTGCAAACCTGCTTGCCGATACTGCCGTCAGCATTCCGACCGACAATGCATCGAGTACGAGCCAGCGCGACTGACCTGCCGCAGTTTACGGCCGACGAGTGCACTCCAGTTCAGATACCCGCCGAGGTTGGCTGAGATGCGAACGCGTCGTCCTGCCGCGCGGCGGCTGCGATGCGCCCCAGAGTGGCTTCAACGGCGGCCGCTTCGTTGTCCATGATATAGGCGGCAAAGTGGCGTCTAATGCCGTCCTCGTGGATCGGCGCCGCGCGCTTCAGCGTCGTCTCGCCGCTCTGGGTGAGCACGATGAGCAGGCTGCGCCGATCCCCGGGCGCGGCGGCTCGCTGCACGAGCCCGGCCTCCTCGATCCGATCGACCAGCCTCGTCAGACCGCTCTTACTAAGTAACACCGCGTTGGCCAACTCGGTCATCGACAAGCGCTTGTGCGGAGTCAGGTGCAGTTGAGTAAGCACGTCGAACCAGCGCAGTGGTAGTCCGCACGCTGCCTCGAGCTCTCGATTGAGGATCGGCTCTAGAGCGGCATGGGCGACCAGGAAGGCGTGCCAGGCATTCAAGCGCGACTGCTGGCCTGCGGCTCCTGGCGAACTCACTCGGGAACGCTCAGACCGAACAGCCACAGTTGCACACCATGCAGAACATCCACACGCCAGGAATCGTAGCACAGTAGTTGCACAGCGGAAAGTGCTCTGCCATACTGTTGTAGTACGTACTGTTGTATTAGCAACTACCGAGATGGAGAGTGGTGATGACCTGGACCACGGATCCGATGCACACCCAGGTGGAGTTCTCCGCCAAGCACATGGGCATCATGACTGTCAAAGGCGCCTTCACCGGCGTGGACGCGGTGATCGACTTCAACGAACATGATTTCACGGCTTCCTCCGTCCAGGCCACCATCGATGCCAGCACCCTGAGCACACACGACAACCAGCGCGACGGGCATCTGAAGTCGCCGGACTTCCTGGAGGTCGAGCACTTCCCGACGATCACTTTCAAGAGCGAGGCGGTCCTTTTAAAGCCTGCCGCGGTCGCTGTTGCCTGATCATCGTTGTCGATCCGCGTTCGATCTAAACAACGCTGCAGCACATGACGCATCAGAGGCATGCACCATCAAGCCCGTGATGATTCTGCCCACGTGAGGCTGGAGGTCTTACAAGAAAGTGCTATCAGGACTATCGAAGCTGGGTGTCGGGATCATTGGTGTCAGCCCCACGCGCGGTTGGGCCGCCACCGCCCACATCCCGGCACTGCGCGCGCTTGCGAACTACGAAATCCGCGCCCTGAGCGCGCACAGCGCCGAATCGGCGCGTGCTGCAGGCGAAGCGTTTGCGATCAGCAGTGTGTTTTCGGACCACGAGCAGATGGTGACCCAGGCAGACATCGACGTGGTCGCGGTTACTGTCAAAGTCCCGCAGCATCGAGAGCTCGTCTCCGCCGCCCTTGCCGCCGGCAAGGCCGTCTATTGTGAGTGGCCGCTTGGCCGCGATCTCGACGACGCGCGGGCGATGGCCACGCTCGCCGCCGAGCAGGGCGTGCGCACTGTTGTCGGGTTGCAGGCCCGCCAGGCCCCGGCGATCGAGTTCGTCCAGGAGCTGCTCCGCAACGGATATGTCGGCGAGGTCCTGTCGACCACCATGGTTGGGTTGTCGGTACCGGGCGACGTCGTGGTCAAGCCCAACGCCTACATGCTCGACAAGACTAACGGGGCCAACCTGCTGACGATCGCCCTGGGCCACAGCCTGGACACCCTCAACTATCTTCTGGGCGAGTTCACCGACCTGTGGGCGGTGTCGGATGTTCGCCGGCCGCTCATCAGCATCGAGGGGACCGGTGAACAGATCGTGAAAACGGCCGCCGACCAGATTGCGGTGATCGGCACCCTCACGTCCGGGGCGACCGCCAGCATTCACATCCGCGAGGCCGTGGCGGGCGGTACCGGCTTCCTGTGGGAAATCAACGGCACCGACGGAACGCTCCGGATTACCGCAGACGCCGCGTTTCCCGAGCTCTATCCGTTGACCGTCGCGGGAGCACGTGGGCGGGGCGAGCCCGCCGAGCTTGCCGTGCCAGCGGCGCTGATCCAGAAGTGGCCCGCGCTCACGAGCCTGCAAGGATCGCCCGCCTTCAACGTCGCGCGGGCCTACGCCGCGTTCGCAGCAGACATCGACCATGGGACACACACCGTGCCGGACTTCGCGGACGCCGTCCGGCGCCACGAAGTCATCACTGCTATCGAGAGGTCCGCCGCGTTAGCCCAACGCGTGACAGCGTAGGCCACTGCGCCAAGCTGAATTGCCAGAGCGGCGAAAACTGCGGGCGTCAAGCGTCACCACTGCTCGGCAAGCGTGCCCTGAATGATCGCCGACGATGGTCGACGACTCTCATCGTCGATGTCACCAGCGCCCCAGGTGCGTCGGCATTCCTGCTTGAGCTCGGCCAGCAACGTAGTTCTTGTGCGCATGCTCCGACGAGTCCGAGAGTTTCGATAGCTGGCCGCGATCGAGAGCGACGATCGAGCCACCCCGCTTTTTACACAGTTGACGGGACTCAAACTTCGGGCGAAGGCCTTCCGGTTCTGAATTGTCGGTCAGCGGACCGCCGAGACCGGCTATGCATTAGTCAGCCGGTTCGCTTGCGCAGATGCAATCTGGGTCTCATCGCCGCGTAACAAGGCTGACTGAGCACGTCGAAGCTGACTACTCGGAGCGTAGCGTGCTGGCCGTGCAGCATGACGAGTGGGCCGTTGCCAGGCGCACTTCTCAGCCGAGTCGCTGGTCAGGCTCACAGCCACTAACTCACCTGACCCGCTGTGCGCGCCAGCCTCGTGGAAGACGCAGGCTTGTCAACGTTGCCTGCGTTGCCGGCGGAAAACCGTCGGCTCGCCAGCCCTCCCGGGACACGACCGCACCGCCAGTCGGGCCTCGTGCTATGATCGCCGAACGTTCTCCGTTCAGGGGACCCGCCGAGTAGCGCGGGTGACCAATGCGCACGGGTGAGCCGCGGGTGTGTGGGGAATCGCTAAGGGGCTTAGGCAGGCAAAGCTTGCCCGTTCCATTGACCAGTTTCGTCGGCCGCAAGCAGGAGCTCGCCGAGGTGGGCAAGCTGCTCGAGACCACTCGACTGCTGACGCTGGCCGGTCCGGGCGGCATTGGCAAGACGCGTGTTGCTGTGCAGGTAGTCCAGAACGCCCACTTCGAAGCCATCGAGTTCGTAGATCTAGCCCCACTCACTGATGCGGCGCTGGTGCCCCAGGCTGTCGCGGCGAGTCTGGGCGTGAGCGAGCAGCCCGGCTATCCCATCGTCGCGGCGCTCATTGCGGCTCTTCAATCCCGCAGTCGGCTGCTTATCCTCGATAACTGCGAGCATCTGCTGGCTGTTTGTGCCAGCCTGGTCGAGACACTGCTTCAGAATTGCGCGCAACTCAGTCTGCTTACCACCAGTCGAGAGACGCTTGGAGTTGCGGGCGAGGTTGTCTGGCAGGTGACACCCCTGACGGTGCCGGCTTCTGGAACGCCCCTGCAGCCGGAGCGCCTGCTGAAGTGCGAAGCGGTGCGGCTGTTCCTTGAACGGGCATCCGCCGCCCGCGCCGGGTTCGCGCTGCACGCGCTCAACGCGGCGGCGGTTGCCGAGATCTGTCAGCGCCTGGACGGCATCCCGCTCGCCATCGAGCTTGCCGCCGCTCGAGTCAAAGTGCTCTCTGCCGAGCAAATCGCCGAGCATCTGGCCGATCGCTTCGCTCTGCTTACGAACGGGCCGCGCCAGTCGCCGGCACGTCATCAGGCGCTGGCTGCAACCATTGACTGGAGCTATGCGTTGCTGAACTCCGACGAGCGCAGACTATTCGACCGGCTGTCCGTATTTGCCGGCGGGTGGACCCTCGAGGCGGCTCAGGCCATAGACGGTGATGGGCTGCCGGGCATCTCCCGCGAACGAATAGTTGACCGACTCACGCGTCTGATCGACACGTCGCTCGTCATCATGGAAGAGAGAAACGGCGTGGCCCGCTACCGGCAGCTCGAGACATTGCGGGCGTATGGCAGCCAGCGGTTGGAGGCGAGCGGTGAGTCCCAGTCCATCCAGGCCCGGCACGCTGCGATCTACCTGGAGCTGGCCGAGGATCTGGCACCTCAGGCAGACGGACCCGAGAACGCGAAATGGCTGCACCAGTTAGACGCGGAATACGACAATCTACGCGCTGCGCTTGGTTGGCTAGCTGCGCACGACACTGCTCGTGGCCTGCGTCTAGCAGTCGCGATAGAGCGGTACTGGTACCTGCGCGGTTTGGCGACCGAAGGCTGCCGCTGGTTGGAGCAACTTCTGGCATGCGTTGCGGACCGCACCGCGCTGTGGGCTACGGCGGCCTTCGCGCTGGCTGGTTTGTTTGACTTGCGGCGCGAGCTGGTCCTCGCCAACCACTACGCGACTGCGAGCGTGGGCATCCTGATCGCAGGCGGCGATTTCTTTGGCGCATCGCGCGCCGCTCGCTTCCTCGGACTCCGTGCCCTCGAGACCGGCGATCCGAGCGAGCGAAGGAGCTATGCAAGGAAGGTCTGGCCCTCGCCGAACGGTCCACCGATTGGCGTGCGGCGGTCGAGGTGCTGTGCACCCTCGGGTTGCTAGCCATCGCGGAGCACGATCTGCCCGAGGCGAGACGGTGCTTCGAGGAATCGATGGCACTGGGAAGGGCGAATGGCTTCCGAGTGGCGGATGTCCAGTGCATCGCGCGACTTGGCATCGTCGCCCGGTTGGAAGGCGACTACGCCCGCGCTCGCGCGCTGATCGAGGAGGGCCTGGCTCTGGCAGAGGCGTTCGGCCATCGGCCGGCTGCGTGCAGCTACCTGACCAGCCTCGGGAACCTGGCTCGATGTGAAGGCAACTACCCGGAAGCCCGCCGGTTGCTCATGGCGTCACTCGAGCTCGGACAGCGCGACGTGTGGCTCCCGCTGGTGCTACAGAACGCGATCGGAAGTCTGGGTGTGCTCGCTATTGCCCAGAACTTATTCCGGCCAGGGATTTGTCTACTCGCGGCCATCGCCGCGGGTGGCGCCCCGTGGGGCACGGCACAAGTGCCTGAGTTGCGGCACGACATCGAAGCCGCGCTCGCGACGGCTCGTGCGGCCATGCGTGATCCGGAGTACGCGGAAGCTTGGGCGGAGGGCCAGGCGTGGTCGCTGGACGAAGCCATCACGCAGGCCTGGGCGGCGACGGACCAATCTGTCGCTCCCGACAGACCGTTTGGAGACGCTATCGCCACGGGCCTACCGCACTCTCTCACCCGGCGCGAACGCGAGGTCGTGGCACTGGTCGCGCAGGGCCGAACCAACCGGCAGATTGGTGAGGTGCTGGTGATCGCGGAGGGGACCGCTCGCGTACATGTCGAACACATCCTGGCCAAGCTAAGCTTCCATTCTCGTGCGCAACTGGCAGGCTGGGCAGTCGCCCACGGCCTGCCGTCGGCCGAATAGAACACGACTCTCTCGCTCGATAGCCGCGAGAGAAACATATGGTCGCGACACATGCCTTTAAGCAGATGGCAGACGCTTCGGCTCCGCGTAGGCTGGGGCCCTTGCACACGAGACACACTGCGAGGAACCCATCGATGACTGCAATTGATGCACGCGGCGAGTTGACTGCCGTTCAGGCCAATGTGAGTGCCGTTCGACGATTCTGGGACGGTTTCAATGACCACGATCTGGCCATCTGGGACGAGGTGTGCGCCGCTACGTTTGTCAATCACGATCCTGGCCTACCAACTCCGGATGCGGATCTGACAACGATCAAGCACACAATTGGAGCGCTCCTTTCCGCGTTTCCCGACCTCCGCTCGACGGAAGATGAGCTGATCATTCGCGGATGACACGGTTGTCGTTCGGCGGACGATGCGAGGCACGCACCGGAGCGAGTTTGCCGGTGTTGCTGCGACAGGCAATGCGGTGACATTTGGCGGAATATGGCTCGCGCATCTCGATGGCGGCAAGCTCCAAGAGCAGTGGGTCAGCTTCGATGCGCTCGGCCTGCTGCGCCAGATTGGAGCCATTCCGGCACCTGGCTAGACCCACCGCCATAACTGGCAGCCACTACCATGTATGACGCAATCGTCGTTGGTGCGCGGTGCGCCGGCTCGCCGACCGCGCTCCTGCTGGCTCGTCGCGGCTATCGCGTCCTCCTTGTGGATCGCGGCGAATTTCCAAGCGACACGCTCTCCACCCACTGGATTGGCTACGACGGACTGGTTGGGCTACGCCGCTGGGGGCTTCTGGATCAGGTCGTTGCGTCCGGTTGCCCGCCGACCCGGCGACGGGTTATCGAACGATCCGGCGTCCGCGTTGCCGGCACTATCCCGTCTCGCGACGGGCTGCCTGGCGGCTACGCGCCGAGACGCACAGCCCTTGATTGGATCTTGCTCGAAGCGGCCATCGCCGCTGGCGTTGAGTTTCGGGCACGCTTCTCGGTCAGCGACCTCGTGTGGGACGACGGGCGCGTTGTTGGAGTCGTCGGAACCACAGCCGGAGCGGCGCGTACAGCCGAGCGCGCCAGGCTGGTTATCGGCGCGGATGGGCGCAACTCATTGGTCGCCCGCGCCGTGGGCGCGCATGTCTACAACGTTGTCTCGTCGCAGACATGCGGGTATTACACCTACTGGGCAGACACCGCGCTAGATGGGCTCCACTCGTGGAGCTCGTCCGCCGCTCGCCGCTATCAGATCGCCATACCTACGAGTGACGGGCTGGTGTGCACGCTGATTGGTTGGCCCTCCGCCGAGTTCCACGCAGTCCGTAGCAATCTGGAGGAGGCCTTCCTCAGTGCACTCTCGCTCGCGGTCGACATCGCAGAGCGTTCGCTGCGGACGCCGCGTGGAGCGTTTCTGTGGAACGGCGGATATGGCAAACATGTTCCGACGACCGTATGGCCCCGGGTGGGCGCTGGTGGGAGACGCGGGGCACCCGAAGGATCCGATGCACGCGCGCGGGATACGCGACGCATTTCGCGACGCCGAGCTGCTGGCCGACGCCGCTGACGCGGCTCTATCGGGCCGCACGGAGTGGATGGCCGCTATGGCCGACTACGAGACGCTGCGCAACGCTGCCGCGCTGCCGATTTACGAGCGCCTGTGCGCGCAGTTGCGATTCCCCGCAGCCTCAGAGGCTGAGCTCCGTTTCTTATCCGCGGTGAGCGAGGATCAGGCTGTTTCGGATCGCTTCGTGGGCATGCGCGCTGGAACCGTGAAGCAAAAAGAATTCCTGGAGGCCGTGCCCGAACCAATCAGGCGGCTTTTCGCGGCCGCCGAAGCATGATGGTTCTCGGCATGCGGCGCGCGTCACGTCACACGCGTCCAACGCAGCCCTGAACGGTGCGCGCGGCCGGGACGTGCTGTCGAAGTAGGAAGGAGATCCGAGGATGCAGAAGACCACCAACAGGCCCGGCGTGGCGAAGAGCTCGTCGACCGTCGTCGGGGCGGATCCGGCTGAACGTCTGACGACCTGGGCGGGAAGGCGCGAACTGGCCTTCTTCGTACCTCATCTGCGGCCAGGCATGCGCCTGCTCGAAGGTGGTTGCGGTTCGGGCTCCATGGCGCTGGAGCTGGCCAGTGTCGTCCACCCCGGCGAGGTCGTCGGCGTTGACATCGATACCAAGCGAGTGACAGAGGCACGAACCGCGGCAGCTGGCCAGGGTCTGAACAACGTTCGATTCGAGACGGCGAGCGTACTGAGCCTCCCGTTCGCGAACGACTCTTTCGACGCGGCTTTTCTGAGCTCCGTGTGCGAACACCTTCAGGATCCGCTGACGGCGCTGCGTGAACTGGTCCGAGTGGTCAAGCCCGGTGGTGTTATCGGCGTGCGGGATCATGAGCCAAGCGGAATGCTGGTGGCGCCCTACGATCCACTGTTCCGCGAGATGCTGGATTTGGTGCTGCGCTATCGCACCCACGCGGGGACCGACTTCCAGATTGGCCGCAAGCTGCGCGGGGTGCTGCACGCCGCGGGGCTGCAGCGAGTCACGGCAACGGGCACAGCCGAAGTGCACGGCACACTCGAGGGGACGCATCAGTTTGGTGAGGCGATGCTCGAGCGGCTCTCCACGGCACCGTGGGTATCAGGGTTGATGGCTCTGGGTTGGATCGACGAGAAGCGTGTCGGGCAATTCAAGGAAGCGTGGCGAGCGTGGAGTCAGCATCGCGACGCGTTCGTTCTGCTTCCCGAGTGCGAGGCGATCGGCTGGGTGCCGTGAGCGCCGCATAAGCCGGCCGTTCGACAGCTGCCACCTGCCCGCCAGCGCCTGGCTTGCCCGTGCCAGTGTCTTGCATCGAGACGCGTAGTTTTCCAGACCGCTGACTATTGAGACCGGCTGACTGACACCGGCTGACTGCGCGGCACAATCTGGCGATCCAAACCAGCTGACTATGCAAAATCGGCCTGCCCCAGGGCGGTCCGGATCGCCGTACGCCCACTGGTACGCCGGGCCTCGCGGCAATGCGCTACGCGGCCATGATCGTGACTTCGTTCGTGAGCAGTGCCCCGCATGTCGCCGCTCTGTATTGAGCTTGTTCAGGTTTCCCCGGCGTCAAATGGCCAGCCGTTGCTGGTCTGGCTCAGACTCTCGGTCGGCACAGGGATGTCGCTCAAACACTCCCCAC
>WNGE01001324.1_pt1 | contig 57180 bp, 59 predicted proteins | sample 5400651 | NCBI WGS metagenome assembly WNGE01 (sample SAMN13153370, study PRJNA577476) | soil metagenome | isolation source: 60 cm soil or saprolite under grassland replicate 2 | place: USA:California | collected 2016-06-15 | reverse complement strand
GTCAGCCGGAGGTCCTGGATGCCGGTCATGGTCGTCGCCCCCGCCACGAGCCCGGCCTCCGCGAATCGCCCGGCCCAGGGTCCCGAGGCCACCGGGCCGGTCAGGCGAGGGGAGCCTCGGAGCCGCGGGAGGTGCAACCGGAGCGACGTCGGCGCGGGCGGGCCCGGGCCCTCGCGAGCCGCTGTGATCACCAGCGGCCAGGTTCGGGAGAACAGCCGCCCATCCCGGACCAGGAAGAGCTCGACGTCGGGGAGCCCGGGATCCTCGCTCTCCAGCCGAGCTCGGCCCGACGAAGGAGGGAACGCCACTCGGAAGGAAGGGGCGAGCGCCGCCGCCGCCCGTACGACGGCCTCGACAGGGGACACGGGGGAGCCAAAGGGGTGACGCGCGTTCACGTGGTGAGTATCGGCCCCGGAGGGGCGCGCGGGCTGCGGAAGCTGCCGGGCCGGGTGCTAATGTACGCTGGCGGACACTCGAGGGAGGCCCGCCCAGACACATGCCCGAGGATTTCCAAGCGCTCGCGGCGCAATCGGCCGACATGAGCACCGTCGCCACCGCCGACGGGGTGTACCGCTACGTTTCGCCGGCCTCCCGCCGGCTCTTCGGATGGGATCCACACGAGCTCCAGGGCCGCCGCGAGGAAGAGTTCGTACACCCCGACGATCTTCCGCCCCTGCGAGCCGCCGAGGAGTCCGCCCACGCGCCGGACGTTGTCTTCGTGACGTCGTTCCGATTCCGGCGGAAGGACGGCGCCTATCGCTGGGCCGAGGCGACGTCCCGCCGGGTCGAAGCTCGAGGGTCGACGTTCGTCGTTTCGACGGTTCGCGACATCACCGAACGCCAGAAGTCCGATGTGGCGCTGCACCGCCGGGCCACGACCGATCCGCTCACCGGCGTGGCCAACCGCGCCGTCCTTTTGGACAGGCTGGGTCAGGCCATCCGCAGGCAGGACCGGGGACGAGGGGTCCTGGCCGTTCTGTACCTCGATCTCGACCGGTTCAAGGTCATCAACGATTCGCTCGGGCATCGGGTGGGAGACGAGGTGCTCAGCGCCATGGCGCAGCGGGTCCTCGGGTTCGTCCGGGCATCCGACACGCTGGCCCGGGTGGGGGGCGACGAGTTCGTCCTCCTCGCCGAGGACGTCGTCGACGAGCAGGCGGTGGTGGCTCTGGGCAACCGCATCGTCCAGGCCGGCCGAAAGCCCTTCCTGGTGGGCGACCAGGAGTTTGTCTGCACCACCAGCGTCGGCATCGCCATCGGCAGCGATTCGCACCGCACCCCCGAGAGCCTGCTCCACGAGGCGGACCTCGCGATGTTCCGGGCGAAGGATCGCGGCAGGGACCGGGCGGAGGTCTTCGACGAGGACCTGCGGACGAGGGCGGTCGGACGGCTGGCCACCGAGCGGATGCTGCGGCGGGCGCTCGACGAGCAGCGCCTCCGGGTCGAATACCAACCGATCATCGACCTCCGGACGGGCCGCGCCACCAGCGCCGAGGCCTTGGTGAGGATCGTGGATCCCGACGTCGGTCTGCTCCAGCCGGACTCGTTCCTGGAGGTGGCCGAGGAGACGGGGCTGCTGCTCACCATGGATGAGCGAGTCTTCGCCGAAGCCGTTCGACAGGCCGCCGCCTGGCGGGCGCGATTCGCGGGCTCGGGCTTCTCGGGGGTCAGCGTGAACATCACCAGCGGGCACCTGGCCGACGCGGGGTTCGCCAAGAGCGTCGTCGACGCCCTCGACGAACACGACCTTCCCCACGACCACCTTCAGGTCGAGCTGACGGAGCGCGTCCTCATGGAAGCATCCGACTCGGCCATCACGGGCTTGCGAGCCCTTCGCGATGCCGGGGTGCCGGTGGGGCTGGACGACTTCGGGACGGGCTTCTCCTCGCTCGCCTACCTCAGGCAGTTCCCCCTCGACTTCGTGAAGATCGACCGGTCGTTCCTGGGCGGGGCAGCGGCCGCCGTCGACAACGACGCCATCGTGGCGGCCATCGTGGGCCTGTCCCACGCGCTCGGTCTCGCGGTGGTCGCCGAGGGCGTCGAGACGCAGCGCCAGCTGGAGTCCCTGGTCTCGCTGGAATGTGATCGAGCCCAGGGCTTCCTGCTCGCCCGCCCCGGACCGCCTGAGGCCGTGGACGAGCTCGTCAGGTCTGGGCCCGCCGTCACCCGCTGAGGCCGTTCGAACGATCGCGGTCAACCCTCGACCGGCGTCCGCGCTAGACTCTCGGCGGCTCGGCGGGCGTCCGTCTTCGAGCCGGGTCGTTCCTCTGTCCGGACCGGGAGGGGGGCCATGATAGAGTCCGACGCGCCGGCGGCGTCGCTCACGCAGGCACCGGAGATCGACGCATCACTGCTGCGGGAGCTGGTGGCCCACCTCCGGGAGACCCGAGCACATCTTCGGGAGGAGTGGGTCCGGAGGATCACCGAGGGACAGCTGCTGGGGGCGATGACGCCCGAGGAGATCTTCTCGGAGGTCACCGCCGTCTACAACAACTACGTCGACGCGCTGGAGACGGGGAGCGTCGAGACACTCCAGGCCTACGCTCGCGATCTGTCCGAGCGCATCATCCCCAGGGGAGTCGAGACCCACGAGGTCCTGGGGATCGTCTTGCTCCTCCGTGACGTGCTGGCCCGGTCGCTGTTCGAGAAGTACCAGGCCGACCACGAGCTGTTGAACCGGATCCTGGACGCCTACGAGCCCGCGGCCAACCGGATCGCGGTGACGGTGGGGGTGAGCTTCGTCGCGGAGCGCGAGCGGGTCATCCGCCAGCAGCAGGAGGCCATCCGGGAACTGTCCACGCCGGTCCTCCAGGTGCGTGAACGGCTGCTCATCCTCCCGATGATCGGCGCACTGGACTCCCTGCGGGCCCGACAGCTGACCGAGCAGCTCCTGACCGCCATCCGGACCAACCGGGCCAGGGTGGTGGTCATCGACATCACCGGAGTTCCGACCATCGACCTCACCGTGGCCAACCACCTGGTGCAGACCGTCAGAGCCTCGCGGCTCATGGGCGCGGACGTCATCATCACCGGCCTGTCGTCGGAGATCGCCCAGACGCTGGTAACCCTCGGCGTGGAGCTCGGCACGGTGAAGACCGCGGGCGACCTTCAGGGGGGGATCGAGGAGGCCGAGCGTCTGCTGGGCAACGAGGTCAGTCGAGCAGGAGAGTCGGCGCGAACCATTGAACGATAGGCGGATGCTTCCGGGATGCCTGTTTCCATCCTCAAGCAGGGCGCGTACCTGATCGCGAGCATCCAATCGGCACTCACCGATACCGAGGTCCTCCAGCTGCAGGACGATCTCGCCGAGCAGGTCGGCCGGTACCGGTCGCGCGGAGTGATCCTCGACGTGAGCGGTCTCGACGTCATCGACTCGTTCGCCTCAAGGGCCCTCCACGGCATCGCCATCACGACGAAGCTGAGGGGGGCCGACGCCGTGATCGTCGGGATCCGCCCGGACGTTGCCTTCGCCATCGTCCAGCTCGGGCTGGGGCTCGAGGGGGTCCACACCGCGCTGGACCTGGAGGAGGGCCTCGACCTGCTCAACCGGCGGATCAGGGGAACGGACGGCAATGGAGGGTGAGTCCCGGATCGCCATCGCCTCGGACGCCGATCTGGTCTTCGCTCGCCAGAAGGGGCGGGAGCTCGCGGCGGGGTTGGGCTTCTCGCGATCCGACGCCACGCTGATCGCCACCGCGATCTCGGAGGTGGCTCGAAACATCCTTGCGTACGCCGGCACGGGCGAGATCGCTCTTTCGGGGATCCACCAGAACGGGAGGAACGGTGTGGTGGTCACCGCGCTCGATTCGGGCCCGGGGATCGCCGACGTCGAGGCGGCCATGGAGGAAGGGTTCAGCACTGCCGGTGGCTTCGGCATGGGCCTGCCGGGGGCCCGTCGCCTGATGGACGAGTTCGTGATCCTGTCGGAGCCCGGCAGGGGCACGACCGTCACCATGACGAAGTGGACGCGACTTGTCTGACGGCCACCCGTCGCTGGAGTGGGGGGTGGCGACCCGGACGCTCTCAGGGGAGACCGAGTCCGGGGACCTGTCCGTGGTGGCGTCGTTCCCCAGCGGTGCCCTGGCTGCCGCCGTCGACGGACTCGGGCACGGGCCCGAGGCGGCCCGCGCGGCGAGGGTGGCCGTGGAGATCCTGGAACGGTTCGCCTCGGAGCCCCTCCCTCGCCTGGTCGAGCGGTCGCACGACGCGTTGGCGGAAACGCGCGGCGCGGTCATGAGCCTGGCCCGATTCGACGTGCCCCAGAGCAGGATGACGTGGTTGGGGGTGGGGAACGTGGAGGCGACGCTGCTCCGTGCCGGTGGGGAGGAGGCGATCTCGTGCCGGGCCGACGGCGGGATCGTGGGCTACAGGCTGCCGCCCCTTCGTCCGGCCACACTCCCCGTGGGCCGGGGCGACCTCCTGGTGTTCACCACCGACGGGATCCGGGCCGGTTTCGCCCGGGCCTCCGGCCTGAACGGGACGCCCGAAGAGCTCGCTGGCCAGATCCTCGCCGAGGGCAACAAGGGGACCGACGACGCGCTGGCTCTCGTGGTCCGGTATCTGGGCGAAGGCCCGTGACGCCGGTGCCCGCGCCCGGGCCCTTGCAGGAGGCGTATGCGTCGGCGTTCGCCGAGTACCTGGCGTCCGGCGGTGAGCCCGCCCTCCGCACAGCCTACGAGTTGGGCCGTGAGGCCGTTCGACAGCAGCTCAGCGTGCTGGAGTTGGCGGCCGTGCACCACAGGGCCCTGGCCTCCGCACTCGACCGGCCCCTCGCGCGGTCCGAGATAGAGGGGGTGACGCGGGTGGCCACGGAATTCCTCCTGGAGAGTCTTTCCGCGTTCGAGATGGTGCAGCGGGGCTTCTGGGAGGCCACCGAGACAGCCCGGCTCGAGAAGGAGCATGTCGGGCGGTTGCGCCGGCTGGCCGAGGCTTCGCTGTCCATCAACTCGACGCTGTCGCTGCAGGGGATCACGCAGGTTCTTGCGGATCGAGCCCGAGAGGTGATTGGCGTCCAATGCAGCCTGGCTCAGGTGGCGGCCGACCCGCGCCAGGTCGTGGAGGCGATCTCCTGCGCCACCGAAGTCCCATGGCGCGAGCTGGCGGCCAAGGTCGCCGCCGCCGCGCACGACGAACTGTCGGAGATCCGCACCGGACAGCCCCTTCGTCGGACGCAGCAACAGCTCGATGGCGATCAGGGCTGGCGGATGCTGCTTGGGGGCTTCCCGCGGCTGATCCGAGGATGGCTCGCGACCTCGCTCGTCGGGCGAGACGGGCGCGACCTCGGGTTGGTCTCGCTGCTCGGCAAGGTGGAGGGCGAATTCTCGGAAGCGGACGAGTCCCTCCTCGCGCAGCTCGCCCATATGGCCTCATCGGCGATCGAGAACGCCAACCTCTACGAGCGGGAGCGCAGGGTGGCTGAGACGCTGCAGCACCGGCTGCTTCCGGCTCAGCTGCCCCAGATCCCTCGCATCGAGCTGGCTGCCCGGTACATCTCCGGGGCGGTCGGCATCAACGTCGGTGGAGACTGGTACGACGTGATCGGCCTGCCCGAAGGCCGGGTGGGGATCGCCGTGGGCGACGTCCTTGGCCGTGGGGCGAGCGCAGCAGCGGTGATGGGACAAGTCCGAACCGCTTTTCGGGCGTACGCCCTGGGCGGGGGGCCGCCCGAAACCGTGGTCCAGCGGTTGGACCACCTGATCCAGGCGATGGAGCTCGACCACTTCTCGACCATGATCTACGCGGTGCTGGATCCGCTGTCGGGCCACATGTCCATGGTGAGGGCCGGACATCCGCCGCCCCTACTGTTGGAACCCGGGGGGCAGACGAGGTTCCTGGAGGGTGGCCTGCGGGTGCCGCTCGGCGTGGCGGCCGACGCCGGCGGCGAGACGCTGGCCGAATCGCTGGGTCCAGGCTCGACGCTGGTGTTCTACACGGACGGGCTCGTGGAGACGGAGGAGGGCTTGGACAAGGGTCTGGCTCGACTGAACAGGTTGCTGGAGACCCTTGGCCCGGCGTCGCCGGATCTATCGGCGCTCTGCGACGGACTCCTCGGCCGGATGACCGAACCGAGCCCGGAGGACGACGTGGCGCTCCTGTTGGTTCGGCTGGCGTCCGAAGGGTTGCCGCAAGCCGAGCCGGGCCAGGAGGTTCCCTCCCGCTGAGGGGCTCGGCCCCGACTCCGTCGGCCTCGGCCCGGGTAGTGTTCCCCTGACCCAATGGCACTCGAGCACAGGACGCTGGGCGGCCGGTACCTGGTCGAATCCCTGATCGCCTCCGGGGGGATGGCGAGGGTGTACCGGGGACGGGACTCCGTGCTGGGAAGGACCGTGGCCATCAAGGTGCTGGCTCCGCCGCTGGATTCGGACCCCGAGTTCGTGGCTCGCTTCCGCCGGGAAGCCCGCGCCGCCGCGGGGCTGAACCACCCTGGCGTGGTGGCCGTGTTCGACACCGGCTCGGACGGCGACGTCCATTACATCGTCATGGAACACGTCGAGGGCCACACCCTCGCCGAGATCATCCGGCGGGATGCGCCGATTCCACCCGAGCGTGCGGCCGAGATCGGCATGGCCGTGTGCGACGCCCTGTCCGCGGCCCACGAGGAGGGGCTGGTCCACCGGGACGTGAAGCCGGCGAACGTCATGGTCACGCCGAGCGGCGCGATCAAGGTGATGGACTTCGGGATCGCCCGGGCCGCCACCGACACCCTGACCCGTACGGGCAGGATGCTGGGTACGGCCGCCTACCTCTCCCCGGAGCAGGCCCGGGGTCGGCCGGCCGATGCCCGGTCCGACCTGTACTCGCTGGGCTGCGTGCTGTACGAGATGCTCACAGGGAAGCCCCCGTTCGGCGGCGAGTCTCCGGTGGCCGTGGCCTCGCGGCACGTCTCGGAGGATCCGGAACCCCCTACGGGCCTGAACCCCGAGATCCCCGCGGCGCTCGAGTCGGTCGTGCTGAAGGCCCTGGCCAAGGACCCCGCCGCCCGCTACCAGAGCGCCCGGGCGATGGGCGGGAATCTGGCCGGGATCGTCCAGGGCGGCCTCCACGCGGCTGCGGCCGGGCGCGACCCCGCGACCGAGCCGATCCCGCACGGAGGCGAGCCGACTCCGGTGCTTCCAGCCCCGACGCCAACAGCCGTCCTCGGTGAGGGAGGGGACGACACGCCCCGCCCTTCCCGGCGATACGGCCCAGTTCTGGCCGGGGCGGCGATCCTCGCCGTTGTCGCGCTCGTCCTGTTCCTGGTGTTTCGAGCGGGCGGCTCGCCGACCGGTGAACCGCCGACCAGCCGTCCGCCCACCGCGACCACCACGACCTCGAGTCCGACCCCGCCCACGGTGGCCCAGGCCCTGGCCGATCTGACCGAGGTGGTGACGGCGGGTGAGCAGCAGGGCGAGGTGGACAAAGGAGCCGGCGACGACATCCTGCACCGGGCCCAGGACGTGGTTCGGGCCTCCCAGGACGGGCACGACGACGACGCCGCGAAGAAGCTGTCGGACCTGGATCGAAAGGTGGACGAGCTGGCCCAGAAGGGCAAGATCGCGTCCCCGGAGCGGGCGGACGCCATCCGAGCGGCCATCGCCAGACTGGCAGCGGCCCTTGGGGTCAGTCCGGCCGGCTGAGGCCAGGGGAGTCCGATCCGCTCGTCAGTATCGGAGGGGCGAGTCGGGTGAGGTATCGTGCTGCCTCGTGTTCGTCAAGATCTGCGGCATCACGAACGAGCTCGACGCCCGCATCGCCATCGAGGCGGGAGCCGACGCGGTTGGGCTCATCCTCGCCGAGAGTCCGCGGCGGGTCGAGCCGGAAACGGCCCGGCGGATCGTGGCATCGCTTCCCGAGGACGCGCTGACCGTGGCGGTGTTCCGCCGCGAGGACCCCGAGCGCGTCCTTCGAGCCTTCCGGGCCATCGGGGCGAAGGCCGTCCAGATCCACGACCCCTCGCCCGAGGCCCTGGTCCACCTCCGGAAGCGGGTCCCCTTCCTGATCGAAGCGGTGGCCGCCGGGGACGACCTGCCCGAGCGGGCCGAACGGACCCCGGCCGACCTGCTCCTGGTGGACGCGGCGGAGCCCGGGTCGGGAGGATCCTTCGACTGGTCGCTCCTCGACCCGGCGCCCCCGGGGGTCAAGGTGGTCCTGGCCGGGGGGCTCACGCCGGACAACGTGGCCGACGCGGTGCGACGGGTCGGGCCCTGGGGTGTGGACGTGTCCAGCGGGGTGGAGGTCGAACCCGGCCGCAAGGACCACCGGAAGGTGCGGTTGTTCGTGGAGCGGGCCCGGGCCGCCCGGGCGCCGAGGATGGCCGAGGAACGATAGCGGGCCCAAGCTGCCGCCGGGGATGTGGGAAGCTACATCCTCGTGAGCGTCGATCCCGCGTCGAACCCCTTGCCGGGCTCCGGATCGGATGACCGGCTGATCCAGCTGCAGGAGCTCGACCTGTCGATCGACCGGCTGCACGCCCGCCGGGAGGTGCTGGAGGGCCAGGAGGACATCCGAGCAGCCTCCCAGCGGGCGGCCGAGGCCGAGACCCGGCGCGGACAGCTGAAGCTCGACGTCGACGGCGTGGCCCGGGAGCAGCTCCGGTTGGAAACCGACATCGACTCGATGGAACGGAAGATCGAGGCCGAGCGCAAGCGGCTGTACGACGGGAGCGTGGCGAACGCGAAGGAGCTTCAGTCGATCGAGGCCGAGGTCGCGAGCCTCACCCACCGCCGGTCCGAGAAGGAGGACCGGGTGCTGGAGCTCATGGAGCAGCGCGAGGAGCTGGAGGCCCGCCTGTCGGCCCTCGAGGCGGAGTCGGCCGAAGCGCGGGACCGGCTGGGGGAGATCGAGCAGACCTCGGGCCGGGAGCTGGTGCAGGTGCGAGATGCCCTGGAGCAGCGCACGAGGGAGCGCGAGGCGATGGTGCCCGAGTTCGACCCCGAGCTGCTCGACCTGTACGACGAGCTCCGGCGCCTGAAGCGCGGCGTGGGGGTAGCGCTGCTGACGGACGGCGTGTGCCAGGGGTGCCACCAGAAGCTCTCGGCGGTGTACCTCGACCGCCTCAAGCGGACCGAGGGCGTACGGAGATGTGAGTATTGCCGAAGGATCCTGGTCCTCGCCTGATCGTCGAGAGCGACGGGGCCGCCCGGGGGAACCCCGGGCCGGCCGGGATCGGAGCCGTGGTCCGCGACCCCTCAGGCCGGGTGATGGCGGAGGTCTCCGAGGGGCTCGGCGTGGCCACCAACAACGTGGCGGAATACCGGGCGGCCATCGCCGGACTCCAGAAGGCCCTCGACCTGGGAGCGCGGGAGGTCCTGCTGCGGGCGGACAGCCGGCTCCTGATCGAGCAGCTGGCGGGGCGGTTCCGGGTGAAGAACCCGACGCTGATCGAGCTCCACCGCCAGGCCCGGAGCCTGGCGGGCCGGTTCGCCGAGGTCACCTTCGAGCACGTCCCGCGGGAGCGGAACCGCCACGCCGACCGCCTGGCCAATCTCGGCGTGGACGGATGGCTGGAAGGGCCGGGAGAGGGCTACCGCCCGCCCCAGCCCACCCCCCGGCTGTTCGACGAATGAGGCCTCAGGCCCGTCGACGAAGGCGGAACAGCACGAAGCCCCCCGTGAGCAGGAAGAGCAGGCCAAGCACGGCGAACGGACCCATCAGCGGGCTGGCTCCGGTGTTGGGGAGCGGGCTGCCGCTGGGCGGGATGGTGGTCGATCCTGGGGCCGTCGTCTGGGTACTGCCCTGGACCACGATGGTGCCCACCATTCCGAGCGACTGATGGTAGGTGCAGTGGTATTTGATGGTCCCCGGGCTGTCGAAGGTCCTGGTGCAGCTCTGGCCCGGATTCAGGTTCCCGCAGTCGCTGAAGCCGCCGGAGTCCGGGGTCACGGTGTGCGGATTGTCCGTGCTGTCGTTGGTCCAGGTGATGCTGTCCCCGGCGTCGATGGTGATGGTTGCCGGAACGAACTTGAAGTCCACCGCGCTCACGCTGTGGCCGGCGGCCCATGCAGGGCCGGCCGAGGCCAGCAACAGGAGAGACATCGCGAGCAGTGCAAGGCCGAAGCGCCGGTTCATGAAGCGTCCTCCTTCCCCGAGGTCATCGCGGATTGTACGGCCCAGCCCCCTCCAGGGTTTCCCCGGCCCTCCCGGCCGGAATGGCCCGGGAGGCCTTCGTATACTCGTTGCCGGGAGGAGCCGGCCGGGCGGCCGCGGCTCTGCGGACCCGGGGACGGGGCCGAGGGTCGAGGAAAGTCCGGACTCCACAGGGCAGGGTGCTGGGTAACACCCAGGCGGGGCGACCCGCGGAAAGTGCCACAGAGACAGACCGCCCCCGTCGCTGACGGCTCGCCGCCGGGGCGGGGGTAAGGGTGAAACGGTGAGGTAAGAGCTCACCAGCGGCCGGGTGACCGGCCGGCTGGGCAAACCCCACCCGGAGCAAGGCCAAGCAGGGAGCGGGTGGCCCGCCCGAGGCTCCCGGGTAGGCCGCACGAGGGTCGCGGCAACGCGGCCCCCAGAGAGATGGCCGCCGCCGGCGGCTCGGCCGCCGGCACAGAATCCGGCTTACAGGCCGGCTCCTCCCACCTACCAGCGGAGGCGAAGAATGTCGCAGACCGTCGAACCGAAGCGATGCCCCCAGTGTGGCCGGGGCGAGCTGGTCGAGATCACGTTCCGCGAGGGATCCACCCAGGCCGAGGGCGAGCCGATCCAGGAGGCGGACACGCGGCAGGTCGAGACGTACTCCTGCGGGCACGAGGTGATCGGCCCGCCCCTGGATCGAACCGCCGCCGGCTCCGACGCGCTCGAGGTCGAGCGCCGGGACTCCACCGACACCGTCGAGCCCCTGTAGGCCGCATCGATGCGGGCGAGGCGCGTGGTGGGTTCGGTCCTGGTGCTCGCCACCTTGACTGTCGCCTGCTCGTCGAAGCCGAACATCCGGTTCGTGCCGATCAAGGGACCGATGCCCCGGATCTCCGGTCCCACCCTGGCGGGAGCCGATCTCGACCCCACCGACTACCGGGGGAAGGTTGTCCTGGTGAACTTCTGGGCTTCGTGGTGCGCGCCGTGCCGGCGGGAGCAACCCGGGCTCGAGGCGCTGTGGCGCAAGCTCGGCCCCTCGGGAAAGGTCGCCTTCATCGGCGTCGACTACCGGGACTCGGACTCGGCGGGGAAGGAGTACCTGCAGCGATTCGGCGTGACCTACCCGAGCGTGTCCGATCCTCAGGGGGCGCTCGGGTCGAGGTTCAACGTCCCGTATCTGCCCGCCACCATCCTGGTGGACGGGACCGGCCAGCTGCACTATCGCCTGGTGGGGGCGCAGGATTCGAGCTTCGTCGAGGGGCTCCTGCAGACCATCGCCACGTTCGGGGGCGAGCCGACCGCCGGCCTCTAGCCGGCCGCCGCCCGGGCGAGCTGCCTGCCCGCGTGATACGAGCTTCGCACCAGCGGCCCGGCCTCCACGTGTGCGAACCCCAGCTCCTCCATCCCGAACCGGGCGTGGGCTTCGAACTCCTCCGGCGTCACCCACCGGTCGACCGGGAGGTGGAACTTCGTCGGCTGGAGGTACTGGCCCATGGTGAGCAGGTCCACGCCGGCGTCGCGGATGTCGTGCATCGCTTCGGGGACCTCCTCGGGGCGCTCGCCCATGCCGAGGATGAGGTTCGACTTGGTGATCTGCCCGGGCCGGAGATCCCCGGCCATTCGGAGGACGTCGAGCGACCGGTCGTAGCCGAAGGCCGGCCGGATCCGAGGATGCAGTCGCCGGACCGTCTCGAGGTTGTGGGCGAACACGTCCGGCTCGGCCTCGATCACCGTGGCGACGTCCCGGCGGCCCCCCTTGAAGTCGGCGGGGAGGACCTCGACCGAACAGCCGGGGACGGCCCGGCGAACGGCCCGGATGCATTCGGCCCACACGTGCGCGCCGCCGTCCGGGAGGTCGTCGCGGGCCACGCCGGTGATCACCACGTGGCGGAGTCCCATGGACCGCACCGCGCTGGCGATGCGCTCGGGCTCCTCCTCGTCGACCGCCGACGGCTTGGCCGTCATGACGTCGCAGAAGCCGCACCGCCTGGTGCACCGGTCCCCGAGGATCAGGAAGGTGGCCTCCCTGTCCTCCCAGCACTCGTAGATGTTCGGGCAGCCGGCCTCCTCGCAGACGGTGTGGAGGTCGAGTCCGCGCATCATGCCCTTGAGCTCGGCGTAGTTCGGGCCGATCCTTGCCTTGACCCGGAGCCACTCCGGTCGTCTCCCGCTGATGGGAACGGCCGTTTGGGCGCAGCCGGCGGAGCGAGCCGCGTGCGTGGTCGCCAGTGCCTCCGGTGCGCCTGCCAGCGCGACGGCGGACCGGCTCCCGGCCTCGCCGTCAGTCCGAACGATCGGCAGGTACAGCCGGCGCTTGTGGGGGTTGTGGTCGCTGTTCGGCACCGAAGGCCAGTGTACCCACGAAACGGATCATGGTCCGTCCCTCCGGGCCGACGCCGCCTCAGGGTCCCCGCTACATGTAACCCAGCTCGCTCCCGGCCTGAACGAAGATCTGGGTCCCCCGCTGGATCTCCTCGTCGCCGGCGAAGTACCAGTTGCTTTTCAGGCCCTCCACGATCATGTGCCCCTTGGCCAGCAGCTTCTGGGCCTCGTCCGACTCCGAGATCTCCCGCAGGACGTCCGACTTGCCCTTCACGACGAACACGCCGGTGGAACCGTCGGTCGAGAAGTACGCCTCGGGCTGCTGGCACTGGCCCTCCGAGGCCTTCTGGCCCCAGAACGCCAGGAGCTCCATGAACACCTCGAGCGACTTGGCCTCCCGCCCTCGAACCGGAGCGTCCCACGTGCTGATGAGCGCAACGTCGCGCGCCATCGCCCCACCTCCTTTCGGTTTCGGTTCGCCGGCAGGCTAGCGGGCGATTACGGATCGGGCAACCAGAACGGGTTGGCGATCCGCAGTCTCGTCATCGGCCGATCGTCCTCCGGGACCACTCGTCCCGGGTGATCGCGTGGATCAGGTGGTCCTCCCACCTGCCGTCGATCTGGAGATACTCGAGCGCCAGCCCCTCCTGGCGAAATCCGTTCTTCTCCAGGACCCGGATGGATCCCGCGTTCCGCGGCATCGCGGCGGCCTGGACCCGGTGCAGATCCGCCCAACCGAAGGCGAAGGCCAGTGCCTCCCGGACCGCAAACGTCGCGTAGCCCCGGCCGTTGCTTTCCTGGTCCACGAAGTAGCCGACGTTCGCGTTCTGCCAGGCCCCGCGGACCACCGTCGACAGCGCCACGCGCCCCACCACCGCCTCGGTTTCCCGCTCCCAGATTCCGAAGGCGTACCCGCGATCCGACCGTCGATCCTCGACGGCCCTGGCCAGCTCGGCCGACACGGACTCCAGCGAGAACCAGGAGTCCGGGCGGGCCGGCTCGAAGGACCGGAGGAAAGCGCGATTGCGCAGGAGCAGTTCGCGATAGGCGCGGGCATCAGTCTCCGCGATGTCTCGCAGCTCGATGGGAGGCGTTTCGCTCACCGGCGCGCCCGCTCGTTCAGAACGCGTGGAGCTCCTTCATCCGTGCGTAGACCCGCTCCGCGTCCGGCATGAAGACGTGCTCGAGGGGCCCCGAGAAGGGCATGGCCGGGATGTCTGGGCCGCCGATCCGCATGACGGGGGCGTCGAGGTCGAACATCAGCTCCTCGGCGATGGTGGCCGAGATCTCCGCGCCGGCGCCGTAGGTCCGGTTGTCCTCATAGACCACCATGGCCTTCCCCGTCTTGCGCACGGAGTCCAGGATGGTCCGCTTGTCCAGCGGGGCGATCGTCCTCACGTCCACGACCTCGGCCGACCCGCCCTCTTCATCCTTCAGTCGCTGCGCCGCCTCCAGGCAGTAATGGAGCATGAGGCCGTAGGCGATGCACGTCAGGTCGTCGCCCTCCCGCTTCACCTCGGCCACCCCGATGGGGACCTCGTACGGTTCGTCCGGAACCTCGCCCTTGATCAGGCGATATGTCTTCTTGTGCTCGAGGAACAGGACTGGGTCGGGGTCGGCGATGGCCGCGCGCAACAGGCCCTTGGTGTCGTACGGGGTCGACGGCACCACGACCTTGAGCCCGGGCACGTGCCCGTAGAACGCCTCGATCGACTGGGAGTGGTACAGCGCCCCGTGCACGCCGCCGCCGTACGGGGCCCGGACGACCATGGGCACGTTGAAGGCGCCGTTCGACCGGTATCGGATGCGGGCGGCCTCCGAGACCAGCTGGTCGAAGGCGGGGTGGATGAAGTCGGCGAACTGGATCTCGGCCACCGGGAGGAGGCCGTGCAGTGACATCCCGATGGCCACGCCGACGATGCCGGACTCCGCGAGCGGGGTGTCGATCACCCGCATCTCGCCGAACTCCTCGAGGAACCCCGCGGTGGCCCGGAACACGCCGCCCCTCGCGCCGACGTCCTCGCCCAGGACGACCACACGGTCGTCCGACGTCATCTCCTCCCACAACGTGTCGTGGACGGTCTGGACGATGTTCTTCTCGGTCATCGGATCAGGCCTCTGGGGCGGGCCCCGTCACCGGGGACGCCGCCGGGGTGGCCTCGCCGCCGGTGGTCTCCATGGCATCGGCCATCCCCAGCCCCGCTCCGGCGTCGTCCGCGAAGAGGTGGAGCATGGCAGTGTCAGGTTCGGGATCCGCGGAGTTCCAGGCGTCGTCGACCTCCCGGTCGACCTCGGCCTTGAGCTCGACGCGGATCGATTCGATGGCCTCGTCGTCGAGGAGGCCGAGGGACTTCAGCTCCCTGCCGAACAGCAGGATGGGGTCGTTGCGCTTCGCCTCCTCGACCTCCTCCCGGCTTCGGTACGTCCTGTCGTCGTCGTCGGAGGTGTGGGGGTGGAAGCGGTAGGTCTTCAGCTCGACCAGCGTGGGTCCTCCACCCTGCCGGGCCTTCTCCACCGCGTTCTTCGAGGCCTCGTAGCACGCCAGCACGTCGTTCCCGTCCGCGATGACCCCCTCGAAGCCGTAGGCTTCGGCCCGCATGGCGACGTCCCGGACGCCCATCTGCTTCGACAGCGGCACGCTGATGGCGTACTTGTTGTTCTCGCAGTAGAAGACGATGGGGAGCTTGTGGATCCCGGCGAAGTTCAGTCCCTCGTGCCAGTCGCCCTCGCTGGTGGCGCCGTCGCCGAACCAGCAGCCCACCACGGCGTCCTCCCCGCGGTACTTGAGGGCGTAGGCGATGCCGCTGGCGTGCGGGATCTGCGTGGCGATGGGGGATGACCCGGTGATGATGTTCAAGCTTCTGTGACCCCAGTGCGCCGGCATCTGGCGGCCCCCCGACGATGGGTCGTCGCTCTTTCCGAACACCCCCAGGAACACGTCCCGCGGCGTCATCCCCGCGACCAGGCACACTGCCATGTCGCGGTAGTACGGGACCCAGACGTCCTCCCCCTTGCGGTATGGCCAGGCCGTGCCCACCTGGCAACCCTCGTGGCCGCTCACCGGGACCACGAAGGGGGCCTTGCCCTGGCGGTTCAGCCGGAACTGGGCCTCGTCGCACAGGCGCGCCGTGACCATGGTTCGGTACATGGCGAGGAGATCGTCGTCGGTGAGCCCGAGCGCCTCGGGTGACGGCGTCTGGGATTGCTGCCGAACGCGTGTGGCCACTGCGGCTCCTCAGGGTTGACCGGGCTGGATCGGCCCGATTCTAGCATCGGGGTTTGCGGGCTCCCGATGCCTCCGCGGCGCAGCCCCGGGCGAATGCCCTACAGTTCGGCGTCGATGGAGGCGGAACGGGACACGGCCGTCGATCGCGCGGTGCTGGAGCTCGCCGACGAGGTCGGCGCGGGCGTTCGGCCCCGCTCGCTCGACGTGTCCCTGGCCGATCTCGGCCTGGATTCGCTGGGGTGCGCGGACCTCGCGCTCGCGGTGGAGGAGCGGTTCCGGATCCGGCTCGTCGACAGCGATGTCCTGGAGTTCCGAACGCTGGCGGACGTGGCCGCCGCCGTGGAGCGGAGGTCCGGGCCCCGGGTCGGCTACCCGGAGGGGATCGGCCGGAGCGTCGGGTTCGCCAGGAAGGTTGCCGGCCCGGCCATCCGGTGGTGGTTCCACATGCGGATCACCGGCACGGAGCACGTCCCGCCCGACGGGCCCGTGATCGTGGCGGCGAACCACCGGAGCATGTGGGACATCCCCGTCCTGGCCATCGCGTGCCCCCGGCGCATCGTGTTCATGGCGAAGATGGAGCTGTACAAGAACCGGTTCCTGGAGCGGCTGTGGTTCGAGCTCGGGGGATTCCCGGTCCGCCGGGAGATCGCGGACCTGCGGGCCATCGACACGTCCATGGCGGTCCTCGACCGTGGCCTCGCCCTGGGGCTCTATCCGGAGGGCACCCGAAGCTTCACCGGGGAGATGCTCCCGTTCCTCAGGGGCGCTGCCTGGCTGGCCCTCAAGACCGGCGCGCCCATCGTCCCCTGCGGGATCACCGGTACCTCGAGGCCGGCTCGACCCGGCAAGCCCCGGCCCAGGTCCCGCCGGCCGGTGAGCGTGGCGTTCGGTCCGGCCATGCGGGTGGCCGCCGAGCCCGACCCCCTGGCCCGGCGGGAGAAGGCCGAGGCGCTCACCGGCCGGTTGCTCGACGAAGTCTCGTCGTTGCTGGGGTGATCCAAGGACCGGGCCTCAGCGGCCCCGACTAGCCGCTGGGCGAACCGGAGATCTCCCGGAAGAACTCCTCGTTGATCTTGCGCATGCCCATGATGTTCACCACCTCGAGCTCCAGTCGGGTGCCGTCGGCGCATGACAGGGTGAGCCGGCTCATCAGGTTGCCGCCTCCTGTTTCGACCTGGGTGGTCTCCCTGGGCCACCGGCCGACCTCGTCCTTCAGGTTGCCCTTCCCCGTGTACCCGGAGTCCTTGATCCCGAAGGCGCAGAAGGAGGTGGGCGTGACGGCCAACGCGATGGATCGAGGGAGCTTCCGCCCACCGGCGGCCTTCTTCGTCTTCCGCTTCTGCATCATGGAGAGGGCCGGCGAGGCGAGCATCATCATCGAGCCGCGCGGCACGAACAGGCCGAAGGCGAGCACCTCCTCACCGACGCGCTCGTCGAGGCCCTGCTTCACCCTGCCCAGATATTTCTCGTGCACGGAGCGCCCCCTTCCGGTCGGCCGGTCATGTGGGCCCGGCGGAAGCCAGCGCCCACGGGTTCCCCGGCATCTTGTCATCTCGGGGGGCGCCGGCGCCGCGATTGCCGCCGGCTTCGCTACTCTTGATGCATGGCAACCGTCAGCCCCAACGTTGTCGAGGTCACCGACGCGAACTTCGGCCCGGCCGTCCTCGAGGAGTCCCGAAAGCGTCCCGTGGTGGTGGACTTCTGGGCCGAGTGGTGCCAACCGTGCCGACTCATCGGGCCGGTGCTGGAACGCCTCGCCGCCCAGCACGAGGGCGCCTTCCTGCTGGGGAAGCTCGACGTGGACGCGAACCCTCGGGCGGCGGCGGCCTTCCGGATCCAGAGCATCCCGGCGGTGAAGGCCTTCCGGGACGGGGCGGTGGTCAACGAGTTCATCGGAGCCATCCCGGAGCAGGCCATCCGGCAGTTCCTGGACACGGTCCTGCCCACCCAGGCGGACGCCCAGGTGGAGGAGGCCGACCGGGCGGAGCGGGCCGGGAACCTGGAGGAGGCGGACCGCCTGTACCGCAGGGCCTTCGACACGGACCCGAAGAACGTCGGAGCGGCGATCGGGCTGGGTCGCCTGGCGCTGCTCCGAGGGGACCTGGACGAGGCCCGCCGGTTGCTGGCCCCGTTGCGTCCGGACCCCGAGGCCGAACGGCTGCTGGCCGCCATCGAGGTCTCGGAGTGGGCGGACGCCGGGGCGAACGGCCAGGGGCCCATCGCCCAGGCCGAGCGGGCGGCGGCCGAGGGGCGCTTCCAGGAGGCGCTGGACGTCTTCCTGGCGGCGGTGCGAAACGGCAGCGGCGACGACCGCGACCGCGCCCGCGAGTCGATGCTCAAGGTCTTCTCGGTCCTGGGCGACCAGGATCCCCTGACCCAGGAGTACCGACGGAAGCTCTCCGCAGCTCTGTTCTGACCGTCCCCGGCCGTCACCGGTGCGCCCGGAGGAAGTCGAGCACCGTCCGGGCCGCCGAGGTGATCCCACCCGAGACGGTCGAGACAATATTCCAGCCGTGCCCGAAGGAGACCGGCAGGACGACCAGCCGCTTGTCCTTCGAACCCGCCGCTCGGTAGAGCCCCCGCATGTCTCGCACGGAGACGTTGCGGTCCTCCCTCGCCACCACGAACAGTGAGGGGCTCGTCATCCGGGGGACGGCGGACTGCGCGTCGAGCTTCGTGGAGCCCACGAGGTAACCTAGGTCCGGCTCGCCGGACAGGCATACCACCGCGTCCGGAGGCGGATCCATCGTTGGCGCCGCCATGAGCGTCACCGTTCCCCCGAGGGAGGCACCGACCAGAGCCACGCTGGCGGCTCCGACGCGCCGTAGCTCGGCGCCCGCGCCCCTGACGTCGTCCATGAGATCGCCCGTCGCGTGGTCGGGACAGCTGGACAGCCCGAAGCACCGGAAGTCGAACGCCAGGACGAGGAATCCCCGCCGGGCCAGGTAGGTGGCGAACGGCCACCAGCCGCAGAGATCGGCGGGGTACTCGTGGGCCAGAACCACGCCGGAGTTCCCGCTGCCCACGAAGGCTCCGTCGAGGAGGGTGCCGTCGGTGGCCTCGAACCACACCGCCTTCGCCTGCGGGCCGGGCAGGCCACACCGCTGGCTCGGGTCGGGGAGCGCCGAGGTCGTTGGAGACGCAGCGGGGGTGGGGGTTCGCGAGCGAGCCCCTTCGTTGCGGGCCGTCCCCCGACAGGCCGTGGCCAGCCCGGCCAGGAGGAGACAGATGAGGGCGAGCCGGCCGGCTCGTCCGGCCACGCTGTCGATCCCCTGATCGCGCCCACCAGATATCGGTACGACGAAAACGGACCCTCCGGGTGGGTCCGACCGGCCGGTCAGGCGAAATAGGGCGAGCCGCGCTCGAGGTCGATCCCGTACCGCTTGATGGCGTCTGCGACCGCTTCGGGCTTGACCTCCCCCATGTCGGCCAGCGCCGAAAGCGTGGCCACCACGATGTGCTCGGGGTCGACCTCGAAGTGACGGCGCAGGGCCTCCCGGGTGTCGGACCGGCCGAACCCGTCGGTCCCCAGCGAGACGAACGGCTGGTGGACCCAGCGGGCGATCTGATCGGGCAGGGCCTTGAGGGAGTCGGTGACCGCGACCACCGGACCCTCGTGCGGCCCGAGAGCCTCCACCACGTAGGGCTCCCGCTTCGGCTCCCCCGGGTGCAGGCGGTTCCACCGTTCGCACTCCAGGGCGTCGACCCGGAGCTGCTGGTAGGAGGTGGCGCTCCACACGCTCGCCGAGACATCGTGCTCCTCGGCCAGGATCTCCTGCGCCCGAAGCGCCAGCATCACCATCGGCCCCGAGCCCAGGATCTGGGCGCGGTGCCGCCTGCCCTCGTTCGGACCTTCGCCAAATCGATAGAGCCCGCGGACGATGCCCTCCTCGCACCCCTCCGGCATGGGCGGCTGGGGGTAGTTCTCGTTGTACAGCGCGAGGTAGTAGAAGGCGTCCTCGCCGTCGACGTACATGCGCCCCAGGCCGTCCTTGACGATCTGGGCGATCTCGTAGGCGAAGGCCGGGTCGTAGGCGATGCAGGCGGGATTGGTCGAGGCCAGCAGCAGCGAGTGGCCGTCCTCGTGCTGGAGGCCCTCGCCGTTCAGAGTGGTCCGCCCGTGGGTGGCGCCCAGCAGGAAGCCCCGGGCTCGCTGGTCGCCCGCCGACCAGATCAGGTCCCCGATCCGCTGGAAGCCGAACATCGAGTAGAAGGAGAAGAACGGGATCATCGGCTCGCCGTGGGTCGCGTACGCGGTCCCCGCCGCGGTGAACGAGGCCATGGAGCCGGCCTCGGTGATCCCCTCCTCGAGGATCTGCCCGTCCTGGGCCTCAACGTAAGCCAGCAGGTGCTTGGCGTCGACCGGCTCGTACAGCTGGCCGTGCGCCGCGTAGATCTTGAACTGCGGGAACAGCGACTCCATCCCGAACGTCCGGGCCTCGTCCGGAATGATGGGAACGATCCGCTTGCCGATCTTCTTGTCCCGCATCAAGTCTCGGAGCAGCCGGACGAAGGCCATGGTGGTGGACACGGCCTGCTTCGACCCGCCGGCGAACTGGTCGTACACGTCGGGCTTGGGCAGCTCGACGGGCTTCGGGTCGAAGCTCCGGTCGGGCACGAACCCGCCGAGGGCGTGCCGCCGTGCCAGCATGTACTGGATCTCCCGGGAGTCCGGGCCTGGATGGTAGTAGGGGGGTTCGCCGGACTCCAGGTCCTCGTCCCTGATCGGAAGCTCCAGCCGGTCCCGGAAGATCTTCAACTCGTCGACGGAGAGCTTCTTCATCTGATGGGTGACGTTGCGGCCCTCGAACGACGGTGGCAGGGCCCAGCCCTTGATGGTCTTGGCCAGGATCACCGTGGGGGCGTCGCGGAGGTCGACGGCGGTGGCGTAGGCGGCGAAGACCTTCCGGTAGTCGTGGCCGCCCCGGCGCAGCTTCCGGAGATCCTCATCGGACAGGTTCGCCACCATCTCCTTGAGCCGCGGATCCGGGCCGAAGAAGTGATCACGGATGTAGGCCCCGGACTCCACCGCGTACTTCTGGAACTCCCCGTCGAGGGTGGTGTCCATCTTGTGGACCAGGATCCCGTCCCGGTCCCGGGCCAGGAGCTCGTCCCATTCGCGGCCCCAGATCACCTTGATCACGTGCCAGCCGGCCCCGCGGAAGATCGACTCGAGCTCCTGGATGATCTTGCCGTTGCCGCGGACCGGCCCGTCCAGCCGTTGCAGGTTGCAATTGACCACGAAGATCAGGTTGTCCAGGCCTTCCCGCGCGGCCAGGCTGAGTGAGGCCATCGACTCGGGTTCATCCATCTCGCCGTCGCCGAGGAACGACCACACGCGCTGCTTCGACGTGTCCTTGATGCCGCGGTTGAGGAGGTAGCGGTCGAACCTCGCCTGGGCGATGGCGTTGAGCGGTGACAGTCCCATGGACACCGTGGGGAACTCCCAGAACTCGGGCATCAGCCTGGGGTGGGGATAGGAGGACAGGCCGGGGAGCAGGGCCTCCTGCCGGAACCGGTCGAGCTTCGCCTGGTCGAACCTTCCCTCCAGGAAGGCCCGGGCGTAGATCCCCGGCGCGGCGTGACCCTGGATGTACACGTGGTCGCCCCCGCCGGGGAGGTTCTTGCCCCGGAAGAAGTGGTTGAAGCCGACCTCGTACAGGCTCGCGGAGGACGCGTACGTCGAGATGTGCCCGCCGATCCCCTCGAGGTGCTTGTTGGCCCGGCTGACCATGACGGCGGCGTTCCACCGGATCAACCGCCGGATCCGGCGTTCGATGTCCTCGTCGCCGGGGAAGTAGGGCTCCTCCTCCGGCGGGATGGTGTTGATGTAGTGGGAGGAAACCATCGACGGCACTCCCACCCGCCTCGACCGGGCGTGATGCAGGATGCGACGGAGCAGGAACTCCGCCCGGCCGGGGTTCGAATCGATCACGTCGTCGAGGGCCGTGATCCACTCGGCCGTCTCCGCGGGGTCGATGTCGGGAAGCTGGTCCTTGAACGCGTCGAACGCTCTCATCGTCTGCTCCGTACGTCTCGAACTGTCCCTTCCAGACTACCCCTGAACATCGGCATCCGGTGGACCGGCCTTGCCACGGAACGATCCGCCGGCGGGCCCGCGCTACGGCGTGGGGACGGGCGTGAGCTCGGCGGCCGGCCGGAGGACCCACCCGAACACCGACTCGAACCGGTGGGCCACCACGCCGGCCATGGCCTCGACCGTCACGTCGCGACCGGCCAGCTCGCTGAGCGAGGTGACCCCGTGGTCCGACAGGCCGCACGGGACGATGGCGTCGAACCATCGGAGGTCGGTGGCGCAGTTCAGGGCGAAGCCGTGCAGGGTGACCCTGGCCCTCATGACCCGGACCCCGATGGCGCAGACCTTTCGATCCCCGGCCCACACCCCGGAGTTGGCCGAGTTTCGGCCCAGCGCCCTGATGCCCACGTCGGCGCACGCCCGGATCACGACCTCTTCGAGTTTCCGGACGTAGCCGACCACGTCGGGCTTGGGCCCGAGGTCGACGATCGGGTAGCCCACGAGCTGGCCGGGGCCGTGGAAGGTGACGCTGCCGCCCCGGTCGATGAAGTGGAGCTCGGCCCCGGCCGCCTCGATCTGCGGTTGCGCCCAGAGCAGGTGCTCCGGCTTCCATCGCTTGCCGGCCGTGTACACGGGGGGGTGCTCGAGGAGGATCAGCGTGTCGGGGATCTCGCCACTGAGCCGCCGCTCGGCCAGATCGTGCATCCACTCGTTGGCCACCCCGTAGGGGACCGGCGCCTCGGGCCGGATCAGCCGGGCCTCGCCCATCTCCTCAGGCCCCCTTCGCGGGGAGCCCCACCTCCGGCCCGAAGTCCCAGGACTCCAGGTTCTCCTTCAGCCGGCCCAGGAACTTCGCCGCCGTGGCCCCGTCGATGATCCTGTGATCCCAGGACATCGACAGGTAGACCATGTGCCGGATGGCGATGGCGTCGTCCACCACCACGGGACGCTTCTCCACCGCGTCGAAGGCCAGGATGGCGCAGTTCGGTTGATTGATGATCGGGACGCTCATGATCGAGCCGAACGGCCCGGGGTTGGTGATGGTGAACGTGCTTCCGTGCACGTCGTCCGGGTTCAGCTTCTTGCTGCGGGCCCGGGTGGCCACGTCGTTGATCGCTCGGGCCAGTCCGACGATGTTCATCTCGTCGGCGCCCTTCACCACCGGAACGATCAGGCCCTCGTCGAGGGCCACGGCGATCCCCAGGTTGACGTAGTGCTTCCGGATCAGCTGGTCGTCTCGAAGCTCGGCGTTCACGTCCGGGAAGGCCAGCAGGGCCTCGCAGACCGCCCTGGCCACGAACGGCGTGTACGTGAGCGAGATGCCCTCCCGCTCCTTGAACCCGTCCTTGGCCCGGGCCCGGATCCCAGCCACGTGCTCCATGTTGACCTCGACCAGGTTCCAGGCCCGGGCCGACGTCTGGATCGAGGTGACCATGTGCTTGGCGATGGCCTGGCGCATCCGGGTCAGCGGGATGGCCTCCTCGCGGTCGCCCGCTGCCCGAGCGGCCCGGGCCGGCGCGGCCTGGGGTCGGGGCGCCTCCGCGGGAGCCGCCGCCTCGGCCGGAGCCGCAGCCTCGGCGGGAGCCTCGCCTCGGGATTCGACGAACGCCATCACGTCCTGCTTGGTGATCCGGCCCCCGGTCCCGGTTCCCCGGATCTCCGACAGGTCCACCTGGTTCTCCTCGGCCAGCCGCCGAACCAGGGGAGACAGGATATGGCTGCGAGGCCCGCCTCCTTCGGGCTCGCCGGCGGGCTCGGCCGGTGGTTGGGCTCGCCCGCGGCCCTCGCCCTCCGGCCCACGGCTCTCCGCCGGCGGAGCCCGTGGGGGCTCCTCCTCTTCCTGCTGAGATCCTTCGGCAGCCGAAGTCTCCTGCCGCTCCTCCTGCGGGGCTTCCTCAGCCTTCTGGGATGCCTCGGCCTCGGCTTGGGGCTCGCCCTCCTCCTCGACCTGGCCTCCCGAGGGCTCCTCCGCCCGCTCCCCCTTCGGCTGCGCCTCGGCGGCCTGGCCGTCGCCAGCCTGGCCGTCGCCGCCGGAGTCGATCATGGCCAGTTCCGTGCCGACCTGGACGGTCTCGCCCTCCTGGACCTTGATCTCCACGAGCTTCCCCCCCAGCGGGGAGGGGACCTCGGTGTCGACCTTGTCGGTGGAGATCTCGAACAACGGCTCGTCGCGCTCGACCGTCTCGCCTTCCTTCTTCAGCCACTTGGTGATGGTGCCCTCGACGACGGTCTCCCCGAGCTGGGGCATGGTCACCGATTGAGCCACGTCAACCTCCTTCGAACCTCTCGAACGCCACGAACCCCGGACGACATCACATCGTGTGGAGAGGCTTACCCGCCATCGCCAGGAACACCTCGCCCAACGCCTCGGAAAGCGTGGGATGGGGGTGGATGACCGCGGCCACCTCCGACGGTGCGGCCTCCCAGTTGTAGATCAGCGCGGCCTCCGCGATCAGGTCGGTCACGTGGGGACCGACCATGTGCACGCCGAGCACCGGCCCGCCGCCCTTCTCCGCAACCACCTTCACGATCCCGCCCTCGCCCACGATGTTCGCCTTGGCCAGCGTGGCGAACTGGAACTTCTTCGTCTCGACCTCGTGGCCGCGCTCGGTCGCCTGGGCCTCGGTCAGGCCGACCGAGGAGATCTCGGGCTGGGAGAAGGTCACCCGCGGGATCCCGGCGTAATCGATCTCCGCAACGTCCAGGCCGGCGATCCGCTCGGCCACCGTGATCCCCTCGAGGAAGGACGAATGGGCGAGCTGCAGCGGGGTGGCGGCCAGGTCGCCGACGGCCCACACGTGGGGGACGGTGGTCTGGAGCTGGCCGTCGACCTTGACGTAGCCCCGGTCCAGCTCGATGCCAGCCTCCACGTATCCGAGGCCTTCGCTGATCGGGCCCCGTCCCACCGCCACCAGGCAGATCTCCGCCGATGCCGTCTTGGCCTCGGCGCCCTCGGCCTGGTAAGTCACCTCCACGTGGTCTCCCTCGTCGCGGACCTCCTGGACCTTGACCCCCGCCAGGGCCTCGATGCCACGCTTCTTGAACGCCCGGGCCGCCTCCTTCGAGATGTCCTCGTCCTCGAGCGGAGCGACCCGGGGGAGCGCCTCGAGCACGGTGACATCGGCTCCGAAGGACCGGTAGACGGTGGCGAACTCGAGGCCGATGGCGCCCGCTCCGATGATCACCACCGACCCCGGAACGTGGTCCAGGACCAGGGCCTGGTCGCTGGTGATGACCCGGTCGGTGACCTCGAGCCCGGGGAGCAGCCGGGGGTAGGAGCCCGTGGCCAGAACCACGTCTGGAGCCTCCAGTCGGCGGCCGTCCACCTCCACGGCGGGCCCGGAAGCCAGGCGGCCCTTCCCCTGGACCACCTCGATCTTGCGCGCCTTGATCAGCCCGGTGAGCCCCTGGACCTTCTTGTCGACGATGTGCTGCTCGGCTTCGAGGACCTTCGGCCAGTCCGCCTCGCCCGAGGCCTTGATGCCCCACTCCTCGGAGCGGTTCACGTGGTCCATCACCGAGGCCGATTCGAGCAGGGCCTTCGAAGGGATGCACCCGCGCAGAAGACAGGTTCCTCCCAGGCGGTCGTCCTTCTCCGCCATGGCGACCCGCTTGCCGAGCTCCGCGGCTCGCAGCGCCACGGCGTAGCCCCCGGTCCCGCTGCCCAGCACGACCACGTCGAACGCGTCGTCCGCCATCCCCGAGGTCCTTTCTCGCTCGATCCGAACGCGGGGCGCCGCCGGATGACCGGAGTCCGAACGCCGGCCCGGCCCCTTCGGCCATACTACGCCGCGTGGGGAGAACGACATGACCGACGCCACCACCTCGGACCTGCGGCGAACGCCCCTGGAGACCGAGCACGTTGCGCTCGGCGCGCACATGGGGGCGTTCGCCGGGTGGCTCATGCCGATCCAGTACAAGGGCACGCTGGTCGAGCACCGGGCGGTGCGCGAGACGGTTGGGCTGTTCGACCTCACCCACCTCGGCGAGGTCATGGTCGAAGGCCCCGACTCGCTGGAGACGCTTCAGCTGACGTTCACCAACGACCTGGCGAAGGTGGGACCCGGCGGAGCCCAGTACAACATGCTGCTGAATGAACGGGGCGGGATCGTCGACGACCTGATCGTGTACCGGGTCGGGGAGCGGTACCTGGTCGTTCCCAACGCGGCCAACCGCGACAGGGTCCAGGGGGCCATCGCGGAGCGGGTGACCGGCCGAACCACGGCCGAGATCCGCGACGACCTCATCCTCGTGGCGCCCCAGGGCCCTCGGTCCTTCGACCTGGTGGAGCCCCTGTTCCCCGGGGCCTCGGCCCTGGACTACATGCATTGCATGGAGGCCGAGTACCGGGGAGCGCCGGCCGTCGTGTCCCGTTCCGGATACACGGGGGAGCGAGGGTTCGAGATCTGGGTTCGTCCGGACAAGGCCTCGGAGCTGTGGGGCGAGCTGCTCGAGAAGGGTGAGCCGTTGGGGATCGAGCCATGCGGCCTGGCGGCTCGCGACACGCTCCGGTTGGAGATGGGCTATCCGTTGCACGGGCAGGACATCGGCGAGGACCGCACCCCGCTCGAGGCCGCAGCGGCCTGGGCGGTGTCGTTCGACAAGGATGACTTCATCGGGCGGCGCGCCCTCCTGGAACAGCGGGAGAGGGGCATCCCCGCCAGGTTGTGGGGACTGAGGATGACGGAGCCCGGGAGGATCCCCCGGCCCCACTACCAGGTTCGGGCCGACGGCGAACCGGTGGGCGAGACCACAAGCGGGACGTTCTCGCCCACCCTTCGGATCGGGATCGCCATGGCGTACCTGTCACCGAGGGAGCGGTTCAAGCCCGGCGACGAGGTGGAGGTCGACGTGCGGGGCCGACCGGGGAAGGCCGAGGTGGTCCGACCTCCGTTCGTCCATTCCTCCCCGAAGTGAGTGCAGCCAGCCGGCAGTCGGAGGCTACTTCGACGGATCGGCTGACCCGCCCAGATACCCGAGGAACAGCGCTTCGGCCAGGCAGGCCCTCTCGAACTCTTCCAGGTGCAGGCTCTCGTCCTCCGAGTGGGCGTTGCCCTCCGGATCCTCGACGCCGGTGAGGAGGAAGGCGGCGTCGGGGTACGCGCCGGCCAGCGCGGCGACGAACGGGATCGATCCGCCCGCGCCCACGTCGACCGGGGCCCGGCCCCACGCGCCCTCGCACGCCTTCCGGAACGCATCGAATGCCGGACCTCGCGGATCGACCCGGTACGGCGCTCCGGCTCCGCCCGGAAACACCTGCAGCTCCGTGCCCCAGGGCGCGTTCGCCTCGAGGTGCTTCGTCAGGGCCTCCATGGCCCGGACCGGATCGTCTCCGGGCGCGAGTCGGAGGCTGACCTTGGCCCGGGCCGACGGCACCAGCTGGTTCGTCGCCTCGTTGATCCTCGGCGCGTCGACCCCGAGCACCGAGATCGAGGGCCGGGTCCACAACCGCTCGGTGAGGCCGCCCTCGCCGATGAGCCGAACCCCCGGCCGCACGCCCGCGTAGCGGCGAAATTCCTCTTCGGTCAGGTCCAGCGGATCGGATGGCCCCGAGGCCAGGCCGGGGACGGCCACCCGCCCCTCGTCGTCGTGGAGCGAGGCCAGCACCCGTGCCAGGGCGCTGAGCGCGTCGGGGATGGGGCCCCCGTACATCCCGCTGTGCACGGCGTGATCCAGGGTTCGAACCTCCACCACGCAGTCCACCAGACCCCGAAGGGACGTGGTCAGCGCGGGCTGTCCGAGCCGCCAGTTCGACGCGTCCGCCAGGACCACGGCGTCGGCTTCGAGCAGGCCGAGGTGGCGGGAGAGGAACACCCCGAGGTGGTCCGAGCCGATCTCCTCCTCTCCCTCGATGAACACGGTGACCCCGACGGGCGGATGCCCCTCCCACGCCCGGAGGGCGGCCGCGTGGACCATGACCCCCGCCTTGTCGTCGCACGTGCCCCTGCCGAACAGGCGGCCGGCTCGCTCGACGGGCTCGAATGGCGGCGACGACCACAGCTCGACCGGCCCGGTCGGCTGGACGTCGTGATGCGCGTACAGGAGCACGGTGGGCGCGCCCGGCGGTCCCGCCACCTGCCCCAGCACCGCCGGATGGGCCCCTTCCACCTCCAGCAGCCGAATGTCGGAGAGGCCTGAACGCTCCAGGACCTCGGCCGTGGCCTCGGCCGAGCGCCGCACGGGCGCCGGGTCGAATCCGTCTGCGCTGATCGACGGGATCCGGACCAGCAGTTCCAGGTCCTGCCGTAGTCCGGGCATGAGGCCAGCCACGGCCTCGGCGAACGCCTCGGGGTCCAAGTTCGACATCCCGGGAAGGCTACTGTGCCGCGCCCGCCACCTTCAGGATCTGCGAGATCGGGGTACCCCCGAACTGCGCGCCCTGGATCATCTCCTTGAGCAACCGGTCGGCGTTCGGGCCGGAAACCACGGCGATCACGACGTACAGCCCCGAGTTCGGCAGCCCGACCTCGCGGATCGGGCCGAACCCGGGAGCCGCCACGATATAGGCCCACCGGGCTGGCTGGTGATGGAGCATGCACGTTCCGGTGGCCTGGGCCACGTAGTCGCCGGGGGAGAACGTGGTCCCGGTCAGATCGGGGGGCCGGTCCAGGAGGACCTGGCGGCGCCCCAGGTGGCACTGCTTGCTGGTGGCGAACGTCGAGGCGGCCTCGTTGCGTGCCGCGAGGTAGTAGTAGTTCGAGGGGATCCGCATCTCTCGGACGTCGATCCAGAAGGCCTCAATCCCTTGGACCACCCCGGCCGCCCGCTCGAACCGGTCGAGCCTGGGCGAGGCCACGAAGCCCTCCTGGGGAACCTTGCCCGCGAGCAGCGGCCGGGCCTCCCAGTCCTTCGGGAACACCGCGCGCACGTTGCCCGCCCGGACCTCGTCGAGGGGGGAGGGCGACGCGGTTGAGGCCAGGGGGTGGATGGAGAAGAGCGGGACGGCCGCCGGAGCGTCGCCTATGGGCGGCCGCGTGCAAGCCGTCAGAGCGGCCGCCATCACGATCGCCACACCGCTTGCCCGCACGGGTCCCTCGGGCGAGTGTAGGCCGGACGGCCCACGATTGCCACCCGGCATCACACTCCCGCCCCCCGGGATGCAGGGCTAGAATCCGAGTCAATCGAATACCGCGTCTCGAGGCGGTCCGGACGGGGGCGGCACCCCCGACGGGCCCCAAGAGGGAAGCCGGTGAGAGTCCGGCACGGTCGCGCCACTGTGACCGGGGAGCGAACCCGAGAGATGCCACTGGGCGACGGCGCCGAGGGCGCCGGGCCCGGGAAGGTTCGGGGGAGCGCAGCGCTCGCCAGGAGCGAGCGACCCAACCGGAAGTCAGGAGACCTGCCCCGAGATGGTTCGGCCGCGCTCTTCGCGCAAGAGAGGAGGCCCTCCGCAAGCCTCCGCACTCGAAACGGAGGCTTGATTCGTTTTCGGAGGGCCGCGGACCGAAAGGAGGGCCGCATGGCTCGAAGGCTGAAGTGGCTGGTCGCCTCCCTGGCAGCGCTGTCGCTGCCGGCGGCGGCGTGCTCGGGGGCCCACACGCCCGCCCCGGCGCCCAGCCCCACCCGGACGTTTCCCCTGACGATCACCGACGACGACGGGGTGAGTGTCCAGCTGCGGACCGCCCCCAGGCGGATCGTCACCTGGGCTCCCTCAAACACCGAGATCCTGTTCGGCATCGGGCTGGGGTCCCGGGTGGTCGGGGTCTCGGGGCCATTCGACGACTACCCGCCGGCCGCGAGATCGATCACCCAGGTGGGCGGGGCCGGGGGGGTCACCCCTGACATCGAGAAGGTCGTATCGCTGCGGCCGGACCTGGTGCTGAACGGCTTCGAGGGCGGGGACGACTGGAAGGCTCGGCTTCGCGGCCTCGGGATCCCAGTCTTCTCGATCTACGCCACCACCCTGGGGGACGCGCTCCACGACATCCGAACGGTCGGACAGGTCACCGGGGCCCAGCGACAGGCCGACTCGTTGGCCGGATCCATGCAGCGACGGATCGACGACGTCACGCGGGCCGTTTCGACCCAGCAGCTGGTGTCGTGTTTCTTCGAGTCGTACTACCCGCCGCTTACCACCATCGGACCGAACACGTTCATCTTCGACGTGCTCCGACGGGCGGGGTGCGCGCCGGTGTCGGGGGGGGCGAAGGGGGACTACCCGCAGTGGTCGGTCGACAAGCTGGTCCGGAATCCGCCGAGCCTGTATCTGGCAGCCTCGGAGTCGGCCTCGTCCGTCCAAGCCGTTCAGAAGAGGCCGGGATTCGACGGCATCCCCGCGGTGCACGAGGGCCACGTGTTCCTGGTGGACTCGGACCTGATCACCAGGCCCGGGCCCCGCGTGGTGCAGGCGCTCCAGGACCTCGCTCGCGACCTGCATCCTTCGGCCTTCGCCGCATGAGAGGCGGCTGATGCGCTCGCGGCGGTCCGGCACCGTGTTCCTCGTGCTGGGAGCGCTGCTGGTCGGATCGGTCCTGGCGGGTGTGGCCTTCGGGGCCGTGTGGATCTCACCGCTGTCCTCCGCCCGCCTCATCGTGTGGAGGCTCCACCTCAGCGCCCGTCCGGCGGGGGTCCCGACGTCGACGGAGGTCATCCTGTTCCAACTCCGGCTGCCTCGCGTGCTCCTGGCCGCGGTGGTGGGTGCCGCCCTGGCCACGGCGGGCGCCGTGTTCCAGGCCCTGTTTCGAAACCCGCTGGCGGACCCGGCGATCGTCGGCGTCTCCTCCGGCGCCGCGCTCGGCGCCATCGCCGTCATCCTGGCGGGGGGCGGGGCCGCCTTCGCCGGACTCGAGGTGCCGGCCGCCGCGTTCGTCGGAGCCCTGGCCACGGGCTTCCTGGTCTACCGCCTGGCCAGGATCGGTCCGGCGATCCAGGTTGCCACGCTGCTCCTGGCCGGCATCGCCGTGGCCGCGGTGATCTCGGCCGGAATCTCGCTGGCGATGACCTTCTCCGGGCAGGACATCCGTTCGATCTACTTCTGGCTCCTCGGCGGCCTGGGCGACCGGGGCTGGCCGTCGCTCACCGCTTCGAGCCCGCTGGTGGCCGTGGGGCTCCTGGTGGCGCTGCTCAGCGTGGGCGACCTGAACCTGTCGGTCCTCGGAGAGGAGCGGGCGGCGCAGCTCGGGTTGGAGGTCGAACGGTTCAAGCGCTTGATGCTGGCGACGGGCGCCCTCCTGGCCGCCGCGGCCGTCTCGGTGTCCGGGCTGATCGGCTTCGTTGGGCTCATGACCCCCCACATCCTTCGGCAGGTGATCGGGTCGGACCACCGGCGCCTGGTCCCGGCTTCCATCCTCGCCGGGGCGGTGTTCATGATCCTCGCCGACCTGGCCGCGAGGACCGCCCTGGCCCCCCAGGAGATCCCGGTGGGAGCGGTGACGGCCGTCCTGGGCGGCCCGTTCTTCCTGTACCTGCTCCGGCGGGAGCGCCTGTCGGCCGGGGGAAGGGCCTGAGGAGCGGGGGTGGCCCAGCTCCGGGACGCGCTCTCTCTGGCTTCCGTCACGGCCGGCTACGGCGAACGGGTGGTCCTTCGCGACGTGTCGGTGCGGGTGGAGGCCGCGGTGGTTCCCCAGGACCTGGCCCCGGCGTTCGCCTACTCGGTGCTGGAGATCGTGCTCATGGGGCGGTCGCCCTACCTGTCGCCCTGGGCCGGGGGAGGTCCCCAGGACTGGGCCCGGGCCCGCCTGGCCATGGAGCAGACGAACGTGCAGCACCTGGCCGACCGGACGCTGGACCGGCTCTCCGGGGGCGAGCGCCAGCGGGTCGTCCTCGCTCAGGCCCTGGCGCAGGACGCCCCGGTGCTCCTGCTCGACGAACCGACCACGCACCTGGACCTTCGCCACGTGGTGGGGGTCCTGGCGGTCGTCCGCGGGCTGGCCAGGACGGAGGGGAAGGCCGTACTGGCCGTGTTCCACGACCTGAACCTCGCTGCGGCGTACTGCGACCGGGTGTACGCCCTGTCGGACGGGCGGATCGTGGCCGAAGGTCCGCCGGGCCAGGTGGTGGCGGCCCCCTTGCTTCGCCAGGTGTTCGGGGTCGAGGTCGACGTGATCCCCAGCCCGACCACCGGCCGCCCCGTGGTCGCCCCGGCCCGTTCGCCGGCCGAGCCGCGTGTCGGTCCCCACGCAAGGGTCCACGTGGTCGGGGGTGCCGGCCGAGGAGGGGGCGCCATGCGATCGCTCGCCGAGGCGGGCTACGAGGTCACCGCTGGCGTCCTGCACTCGGGGGATGGGGACGCGGAGGTCGCCGAACGGCTGAACCTCCTCCGGGTGGCCGTTCCGGCGTTCTCTCCGATCGACCGGTGGAGCTCCGAGGACTGCATGGCCCTGATCCGGGAGGCCAAGCTCATCGTGGTGTGCGACCCTCCGTTCGGGCCGGGAAACGTGGAGAATCTCCGGATGGTCCTTCGAGGAGCCCGGGCCGGGATCCCGGTGCTCGTACTGGAGCGCACGCCGATCCGGGAACGCGACTTCACCGGGGGAGATGCCACCGCGCTGTGGCTGGAGCTCCGGGGCCTTGCTTCGGTGTTCGAGTCCGAGGAGAAGCTGTTGGAGGCCGCGGGAGATATGGCCGACCCGAGCCGGGCCCGGAGTCGGCCAGGACCATTAGCCGGGCAGGACCCATAGTCGAACAGGACCGAACTTCGCCAAGCGCCTGGTTGGCCCAGGCCTAGTCGACCAAGCCCTGCCGAAGTGCGATGGCCACCGCTTGGGCCCGGTCGTTCGCTCCCAGCTTCTCGAAGATCCGCTCGAGGTGGGTCTTCACCGTGTGGGGCGAGATCCCGAGCTCCCGGGCGACCTCCTTGGTGGTGGCCCCGTACGCCACCTTCTGGAGGATCTCCGATTCCCGCCTGGACAACGGGGTCTGGGGGCGCTGCTCGACGTACTGGACCTCCTCGATGAACGCCCTCGTCAGCGCGGGGTGGATCACGGCCTTGCCCTGGAGGGCGAGGCGGGCCGCCTGGATCAGCTCGTCCGCCCCGACGTCCTTCAGCAGGTAGCCCGAAACGCCGGCCCTGATGGCGTCGGCGATGGCGGCCCTGGACTCGTCGACCGTGAACAGGATCACCTTGGTGTCGGGGTTCGAGCGACGGATGGCCTTGGTGGCCTCCAGCCCCCCCATGCCCGGCATGCGGACGTCCATGAACACGACGTCGGGGCCGATCTCTGAGACCAGGTCGATGGCCTCTTCGCCGGTGGTGGCCTCCCCGACCACCTCCACCTCATCGGACATCGAAAGCGCGGAACGAAGCCCGTCTCGGGTCACGGGATGATCGTCGACGATGAGAACCCGCATCGGGCCCCCTCGCCCTGCGTGTTGGTCGTGGGGCGGGCCACTCCCATCGGCCATCCTGGGTAAAACCATGGGCGCCTTAGAATAGTGCGTGAAGAGGGCCATGTGATGCAAGGACTCGATTCCGTGGACGAAACCTCAGCCGACATCGACAGCGGGCCGATCCCCGTGGATGGGACCTCGGGCACGGCCCATCCGGGGCAGGCCGGCGGCGCCCCGGATGGGGAGACGCTGAAGGAGCAGGTCCTCGAGGTGCTGAAGGAGGTCCACGATCCCGAGCTCGGCGTCAACATCGTCGACCTGGGGCTGGTGTACGGGGTGGAGATCGATGGCGGCACCGTCCACATCACGTACACGCTCACCACGATGGGCTGCCCGATCGGCCCCCTGATCGAAGCGGAGATGAAGCAATTCCTCTCCGGGGTGGACGGCATCTCCGAGGTCAACGCCGAGATGGTCCTGCGCCCGGCGTGGACCCCCGAGATGATGTCCGACGAGGCCAAGGCGGCCCTGGGATTCTTCTGACCGTCGAGCATCTCGACGTGACCCTCCTCCATCCCATTGATGGAGGCCATGGAGCTTGCACGAGCGGCCCGGTTTCGGGCATCGTATTCCGACCATGGACATCGGAATAGCCGCGATCACACAAGGAGGGGGGAGATGGCCGAGTACGCGAATCCCGACGCGCTGGTCGAGACGGACTGGCTCGAGCGGAACGTGAACGACCCGAACATCCGGGTCATCGAGGTCGACGAGGACACCTCGGCCTACGAGAAGGGCCACATCCCGGGATCCGTCGGCTGGAACTGGACCACCGACCTGCACGCGCCGGTGGTCCGCGACTACGTCGACCAGGCGGGCCTGTCCGCCCTGTTACAGAAGGCGGGGGTCGGGGCCGACACCACGGTGATCCTCTACGGAGGCAACAACAACTGGTTCGCGGCCTACGCGTACTGGATCCTTCGCTACCTTGGGTTCGGCAACGTGAAGCTGCTGAACGGGGGAAGGAAGAAGTGGGAGCTGGAGAGCCGGGAGCTCACCACGGACGCTCCCAGCCACGGCGCGACCGACTTCACCGTGCAGGAGCCGGTGAACGGGGACTTCCGGGCCTATCGCGACCACGTCCTGGACCGGGTTCAGGAAGGCGAGGCCTCCTTCGTCGATGTCCGGTCGCCGGAGGAATACCGCGGCGAGAAGCTGGCCCCCGACCATCTCCCGCAGGAGCAGGCCCAGGTTCCCGGGCACATCCCGGGCGCGGCCAACATCACCTGGAGCAAGGCGGCGAACGAGGACGGGTCGTTCAAGAGCTTCGACGAGCTGCGCGACCTCTACGAAGGGGCTGGGGTGACCCCCGACAGGGAGGTGATCGCCTACTGTCGGATCGGCGAGCGCTCCTCGCACACGTGGTTCGTCCTGCGCGAGCTGCTCGGATACGGCGACGTGAAGAACTACGACGGCTCCTGGACCGAGTACGGATCGTTGGTCGGCGCTCCGGTCGAGAAGGGCTGATCAGGGCCCTGACCTGCGATTTCGAATCCGATCTGGCGGGTAGGCTTTGGGTGTAGACTGTCTTTGCCGACGAAGGAGTTCGTCCGATGGCGGTCACCCAGGAAGAGCATCTCAAGGAACTGAGCAAGGGCTACCGGTTCGGCTGGCACGATCCGGCGCACTACGTGTTCGAGCCGAAGAAGGGCCTTTCCGAACAGGTCGTGGAGGAGATCTCCTTCATGAAGTCCGAGCCGGAGTGGATGCGAAGGTTCCGGCTGAAGGCCCTCAAGCACTTTCAGGGCCGGCCCATGCCGTGGTGGGGGGCCGATCTGTCGGACATCGATTTCGACGACATCTACTACTTCATCCGCTCCACCGAGAAGCAGGCCAAGAGCTGGGAGGACCTTCCGGAGGACATCCGGGGGACCTGGGACAAGCTCGGGATCCCGGAGGCGGAGAAGAAGTACCTGGGCGGGATCTCGGCCCAGTACGAGAGCGAGGTCGTCTACCACAAGATCAAGGACGAGCTCGACTCCATGGGCGTGCTGTTCTGCGACATGGACACCGCCCTGCGCGATCATCCGGACATCGTCAAGGAGTACTTCGGGACGATCATCCCGCCGAACGACAACAAGTTCGCCGCGCTGAACTCCGCGGTGTGGTCGGGCGGCTCGTTCATCTACGTGCCGCCTGGCGTCCACGTGGACATCCCGCTGCAGGCCTACTTCCGGATCAACGCCGAGAACATGGGACAGTTCGAGCGGACCCTGATCATCGCGGACGAGGGCGCGTACGTGCACTATGTGGAGGGCTGCTCGGCGCCGATCTACACGAGCGATTCGCTGCACTCCGCGGTGGTCGAGATCATCGTGAAGAAGGGCGCCCGGGTCCGGTACACGACCATCCAGAACTGGTCGACCAACGTCTATAACCTGGTGACCAAGCGGGCTGCCGCCTATGAGGACGCCGTCATGGAATGGATAGACGGCAACATCGGCTCGAAGGTCACCATGAAGTACCCTTCGATCTACCTCCTGGGCAAGGGCGCGCGGGGTGAGGTGCTCAGCGTGGCCTTCGCCGGCAAGGGGATGCACACCGACGCCGGCGGCAAGGCCATACACGTTGCGCCGTACACGAGCTCGATCATCACCAGCAAGTCAGTGAGCAAGGATGGCGGCCGAACCGGTTACCGTGGCCTGGTCCGGGTCGAACCCGGCGCCCACCACTCGAAGTCGATGGTGCGCTGCGATGCCTTGATCCTGGACCAGGAATCTCGTTCCGACACTTACCCGTACGTGGAGGTCGAGGAGGAGACGGCCCAGCTTGGCCACGAGGCGAGCGTGTCGCGGGTGGGCGAGGATCAGCTCTTCTACCTGATGAGCCGGGGCCTGTCCGAAGCCGAGGCCACGGCCATGGTGGTGAACGGGTTCATCGAGCCGATCACCCGCGAGCTGCCGATGGAGTACGCGGTCGAGCTCAACCGCCTGATCGAGCTCCAGATGGAAGGTGCCATCGGCTAGCCACCGCTTCGGGCGGTCCACGATCCTCGAGCACCGTCCCGTCAGGCCTACTGAAACGCGGCTGGCCCTCCTGCATGTCGAGCCTGAAGCCTCCGGGCTCGTGCACCAACCGGTGATGGCGCCGGCACAGGAGCACGAGGTTCGATAGCGCGGTTGTTCCGCCCTCGCCCCAGTGGATCGCGTGATGGGCGTCGCACCAGGGAGGCGGCCGATCGCACCCGGGGAAACGACAGTGTCGATCCCTCACGATGACGGCTCGCCGCATCGGGGCCGGCACGACGGAGGTTCGGCGCCCAACGTCGAGAGGTTCTGAGCTCCCTCGAGTGACCACCCGGGTGACCGAGGCATCACAGGCCCACCGTCGGGCGACCTCGGGATGGATCGGGCCGACGTGTTCGAACTCACTCCGCCCGTCCGCCCCTCCCCGCAGCGCCTCCAGATCGACGATGACCGTCACGTGGGGGCGTTCCCCGGCCACCGTTGGGTGCTCGGCCCGGTCCAGCCAGCGGCGGCAGATCTCCCCTAGCGCGTCGACCCGGCGCTGGGCCGGGGTGCGGTGGTCCTCTGGATCCTTCCTTCGACGATCGGCGTCCTGGCAGCCCCTCAGCGCGGCCAGCACGGTCTCACCGGTCTCCGGGTCGAGCTCGCCGTCGACTCGGACCAGTCCCAGGATCGTCGTGGACAGGCCGAGCCGGCGCTGTTCGCGCAGGCGCTCGGCGTCCTTCAGTCCCTGACTCCAATCGAGCGCCTGCCGCCAATGCGACACCGTGTGGTGGAGCTGACGAGCCGGGAGCCGCTTGGCTGCGTCCACCAGGGTCGACTCCGCCTCTCGGAACTGGGCTGGATGCGCCTGCCGGGCGGTGACCAGCATCTGAACGGCCGAGGCCGACAGCTGGCCGGCCGCCAAGCCCTCTCTGGTACAGGGCATCCGTTGCAACGAACGCGCGGTCCTGATGTCCTTGCCGGCCGCGGTCCAGCCAAACCGATGCCGGTCCACGAGCCACGAAGCTGTGGAAAGATACCCATCGCGCCGATGCGACTGGCGCCGATGGATCTCGGCCAGGCGCCGGAGGCGCTCGGCCTCGATCGCGGCGAGGGCCCGTTGCAGCTCGTCGAAGTCCGCCTCGAGCGCTTCATCGGGCGTGCGGGCGAGGTCTTCGGCCTGCAACTCCTCGAGCGCCGACCGGAGCGAGCTCATGGTCCCCTCGGATCGAACATGTGTGCGATGGTACGGGCCGGCCACGTCCCATGTCAGTGAAGACCGTCACCGTCACCCATGATTTCTGCACCGACGGAACCGAGGCCTTCCGCCGAGGCCGTCCGCCGAGGCCGACGAGGAGAGGAGCACCGCGGGGGCGCGTCTCCGCGCCCCCGCGAATCTCGATCGGTCCGGCCGGCGCTACGGCAGGATGTGCACGTGGATCGGCTGGGTGTAGGGATCGCCGTTAATGCTGCTCCGAGAGTCCCACCACATCGGCAGGACCTCATCGTTCTCGGCGGCCAGCCCGGCGTAGTCGCCGATGAAACTGGTCGGCAGAGACGCCACGTCGCCCACCCTGTGATCCGTGCCGAAGCTGAGCCCTCCGTTGGTCGAGCGGTCCATGTACCAGATGTGCGTGAAGTTGCTCGGGTCGTCACGGCGGTCGTGCCATCCGACCCAGATCGTCCCGTTGGCGGTCACGTCCATCCACGGGTAGTACTGGTCGTGTCCGGCCGGGTCGTCGTTCACCTTCAGCGGCGCGGTCCAGTGCGCTCCACCATCCGTGGAGCGGCTGAACAGGACGTCGCTGTGGTAGCCGCTGAAGCTGCCGCAGGTGTACGGGATCTCAAGGTCGCCCCCGGCCCAGATGGCGTAGACGTTGGCCGAGTTCGTCGGGTCCACCCCGATGATCGGGAAGCTCCGGTGGCGGAAGGTGGTGCAGCCGGAGTTGACCGCGTAGTACCCGCGGGCGTCGCCCAGATCCAGGCCGCCCTGAAGGTGCGGCCCCGCGCTGATGATCACCGAGGTGCCGAAGGTCACGCCCCCGTCCGTGGACTTGGCGATCCGGTCCTGCGCGGAGTTGTGGGTGCCGTCCGGGTAGTACTGGAAGCCGACGTACACCGTCCCGTCGTTGGCCACCCTAGGCTGGCTCGACTGCGGATAGGCGGCCCCGCCCGAACCCGTATGGCTGACGTTGATGGGCCCCGTCCAGCTGGCCCCCTGGTTGTCGGAGTAGAACAGCCTGATCTCGTTCGTCGTCGTACCGAAGTCGGTGTAGGTGACGAAGATCCTGCCCTTGTGGGGGCTGGTCGTCCCGTTGTCCACCACGATGTTGTCGCGGTCGTCGCCCGGCGAGACGTCGGCCACGCTGTGCCAGGTGGCGCCGTTGTCGGTGCTCTTCATGACGTGGAACACCGCCGGCGAGGTGTCCAGGTTCAGGAAGTACGCGGTCCCGTCGTACGCGTACGCGATCCCGGGGTCGCAGCAGCTCGACTGACCCAGGGGCAGGTCGGCGGCGAACCACGTCCGCCCGTTGTCGCTGGTCGTGTAGTAGCCGGTCCCGCTGGTTCGACTGTCGTTCGAGGCGCCGATGGCATGGGCGTGATCGACGGGATTGATGTCGATCTGAAACTCGTTCTGGTTGTCGGCGAAGGACGCCGTCGACATGCGCACATCGGTGCCGCCGGCGAAGGACGCGACATCCTCAGCCGAGAGCGGCCGGGCCTCACCCTTCCCGTAATGGATGAGCTGCTCGTAGCGCGCGGTGATCGCGTTGTCGTACTTCGTGTGGTTCTGCGCGAGCCAGGCCAGGCTCCACGGCTTCGGGGCGGAGGCTCCCGCGGAAACGGCTCCCTGGAGCGACAGTCCCACCAGTCCTGCCAGCGCCACCAGGGGGAGCGCGCGCATGCGAAATCCATGTCTCCTGCTCAACGAACATCCCTCCTCTCGGCCGGTGGCCGAACGATAGTCTTCGATACCGGATTCCTGCAAAAGCACTCGTCCGCTGGTCGGTTCGAGGCTCACCGCAAGGAAATCCGACTGGATTGGTAGAATTTACCCCGGGCCCGTTCCATGCGTGGAGGGGGCCCACGGCGGCGAGGAAGGATGGATGGAGGACATCGCGACGACCGGGTTCACCCATGACGCGATGAGGCGTCTGTCCGGAAACGATGGGGACGGCTTCGTTCCGGGGCTTCGCGACCTGGCCTTCGAGCGCTTCGTGGCCATGCCGACTCCTTCACCGGAGACCGAGGAATGGCGTTATACGGACCTTCGGACCTTCGACCTGTCCGCCTTCCGGCCGTTCGCCGGGGAACCGGAGGCGCGGAATCTCGACCAGATCCGTCCGGAGGTGGTGGCAGCGGCCGGCGAGGTCGGGGACCGGGCGGGGTTGGCGATCCAGCACAACTCGACCGTGGTGTCGGCGCACCTCGATCCGGCGGTAGCGGCCAGGGGCGTGACGTTCGCTTCCATCGACGAGGCCGTTCGGACCCATCCCGGCATCCTGGGCGAGCGCCTGCACCACGCGGTGCCGGCCGGCCGGACGAAGTTCACCGCCCTGCATGCGGCGTTCCGCACGGGAGGTACGTTCGTCCACGTCCCCCGAGGCGTCCGGATCGAGCTGCCGCTGCAGGCCCTGACGTACATCGACCGCGACGGCCTGGCCGTGTTCCCGCACACGGTGCTGGTGACCGAGGAGGGGGCCGAGCTGACGTTCATCGATCGCTACGTCTCGCCGGACCTCGGCCGCGCGCTGTCCGACGCCGTGGTCGAGATCTACGCCGGCCCTGGGTCCAAGATCACCTACGTGGCCCTTCAGGAGTGGGGGCAGGGCGTGACCCATCTGTCCGTGCAACGGGCCGTGCTGGAACGAGACGCGGAGGTCCGATCGCTCGGGGTGGCCTTCGGGGCCGGCCTGTCTCGCGCGGAGGTGGAGAGCCACCTGGTCGAGCCGGGCGGCTCGAGCGAGATGCTGGGGCTGTACTTCGCCACCGGCCAGCAGCACTTCGACCACCGATCGATCCAGGACCACTACGGTGACGGCACCGCCAGCGATCTGCTGTACAAGGGCGTGCTGAAGGGAAGGTCCCGGACCATCTACTCGGGGACGGTGATCATCAGGCAGGGCGCCCACCGGTGTGACGCCTACCAGACGAACCGCAACATCCTGCTGTCGGAGAGCGCGAAGGCGGACTCCATCCCCAACCTCGAGATCCTGTCGAACGACCCGGTCCGGTGCGGGCACGCCGCCAGCGTGGGACCGATCGACGAGGAGGCGCTGTTCTACATGCAGAGCCGAGGCATCTCTTTCGAGGAGGCCCAGCGGCTCATCGTGATGGGATTCTTCCAGGAGGTCCTGGACCGGGTGGCCCTGCCCGAGATCCGGACCGGGCTCGAGCGGGCCATCCGCCGCGAGCTGGACAGGGAAGAGAGCTAGACACATGCTGGTGGAGATCGGGAAGACCACCGACATCCCCGAGGGCGAAGCCCGAAGGTTCGTGGTGGAGCGCATCGAGATCGCGGTGGCGAACGCCGGTGGCGGCAGGTTCTACGCCGTGGACGACATCTGCTCGCACGCGGAGGCCTCGCTGTCCGAGGGCGAGGTCGATGTCGACGACGAGACCATCGAGTGCCCGCGGCACGGCTCGGTGTTCGACCTTGCCACGGGCAAGCCGAGGTCGCTCCCGGCCACGGCCCCGGTGCTCACGTTCCCGGTCAAGGTCGAGGGCGACACCATCCTGATCGAACTGGAGGACCGATAAGTGGCACAGACCGCAGAGACCGCACCGACGCTCCAGACGGCGACCCTGGAGGTCCGGGGCCTGCACGCGCAGGTCGAGGGCAAGGAGATCCTGAAGGGGATCGATCTGGTCGTTCCCCAAGGGGAGGTCCACGCCATCATGGGTCCCAACGGATCGGGGAAGTCCACGCTGGCGAACGTGATCATGGGCAGGCCCGGGTACAAGGTCACGGAGGGCCAGATCCTGTTCAAGGGCCAGGACATCACGGTCCTCAGGCCGGACGTGCGCGCCCAGATGGGGCTGTTCCTGGCCTTCCAGTACCCCACGGAGATCCCCGGCGTGTCGGTGGTGAACTTCCTCCGGTCCGCGTACAACGCGGTGAAGGGGGAGAAGACCTCCGCCCTCGCCTTCCGCAAGCGCCTCAAGGAGAAGATGACGATGCTCGGCATCGAGGACCCGATGGTGGCCCGGTACGTGAACCAGGGGTTCTCGGGCGGGGAGAAGAAGAAGAACGAGGTGCTCCAACTCGCCGTCCTGGAGCCCGACATGGCCATCCTGGACGAGACCGACTACGGGCTCGACATCGACGCCCTGCAGTCGGTGGCGAACGGGATCACCTCGCTGATGGGTCCGGACCTCGGAGTCCTGCTCATCACCCACTACCAGCGGATCCTGAATTACATCACCCCCGACCGGATCCACGTCATGATCGACGGAAGGATCCTGCTGTCCGGGGGCCCGGAGCTCGCCCACCAACTGGAGGCGAAGGGCTACGAGGGCCTGAGGAAGGATCTGCTGGGCGAGGAGATGACCAAGGTGATCGAACAGCGGCCGGGCGTCCTGGACGTCGAGCGGATCCGCAAGGACTTCCCGATCCTCGAACGGTCGATCAACGGCCGGCCCCTGGTGTACCTGGACAGCTCGAACACCAGCCAGAAGCCGCGGCAGGTCATCGACACGCTGACCGAGTACTACGAGCGTCACAACGCGAACCTGTACCGGGCGGTGTACGCCCTCGCCGAGGAGGCCACCTCGCTGTTCGAGGCGGCTCGAGAGAAGCTGGCCCGGTTCGTGGGGGCCCCGGACCCCCGGTGCATCGTGTTCAACAGGGGGACGACGGAGTCCACGAATCTCGTGGCCCACGGCTACGCGCGAACGGCGCTGAAGGAGGGCGACGAGATCCTGCTCTCGGTGGTGGAGCACCACTCGAACCTGGTGCCCTGGCAGTTCGCCGCCGCGGCCACGGGGGCGAAGCTGCGGTTCATCCCGCTGGCGGACGACGGTTCGCTCGACCTCTCGGGCCTCGACTCGCTGCTGACCGAGCGAACGAAGATGCTCTGTGTGACCGGGATGTCGAACGTGCTCGGGACGGTCCCGCCGCTGCGGCAGCTGGCCGACGCCGCCCACGCGGTGGGGGCGGTCATCCTGGTGGACGGCGCGCAGCTGGTCCCGCACTCGCCGGTGGACGTGTCGGCCCTCGACGTGGACTTCCTCACGATCTCCGGCCACAAGATGCTGGGGCCAACAGCTTCGGGGGGCCTGTACGGGAAGCGGGAACTGCTCGAGCGAATGGACCCGTTCCTGGGGGGCGGGGAGATGATCCTGGAGGTCCACCCCAACCACTCCACGTTCAAGGAACCGCCGTGGAAGTTCGAGGCCGGCACCATGAACATCGCGCAGGAGATCGGGCTGGCCGCCGCGGTGGACTACCTCGAGGCGCTGGGCATGGACGCGGTTCGGGAGCACGAGAAGGAGCTCACCGGGTACGCCATCGGGCGTCTGACCGACGTGGGGGCGCGGGTGTTCGGCCCCTCCGGCGTGGAGCGGCGGGGCGGGGCGGTGTCGTTCTGGTTCAGGGACATCCATCCCCACGACCTGGCGCAGATCCTCGACACGCAGGGAGTGTGCGTCCGGGCCGGCCATCATTGCGCCCAGCCGCTCATGCGGGTCCTCGGCGTCCCGGCGACCACCCGGGCCTCGTTCTATGTTTACAACACGGAGTCCGAGGTCGACGCGCTGGTCGACGGGCTCGGCGAGGCGGAACGCCTCTTTGGCCGGTGATCGCCGTGAAGGGGTGCCGACATGTCGCTTGAGGAGCTGTACAAGGAAGTGATCCTCGACCACTACAAGAACCCCCGGAACAAGCGCGAGCTGCCCGGGGCGGAGCTCGCCTCGTCGAAGAACAACCCGCTGTGCGGAGACGAGATCACGGTCCGGGCGCACCTCGAGGACGGCCGCGTGGCCGAAGTGGCCTTCCAGGGGCAGGGCTGCTCGATCAGCCAGGCCAGCGCGTCGATGCTGACCGAGGCGGTGACCGGCAGGTCGGTGGACGAGGCCACGGAGCTGGTCGCCGAGTTCCGGGGCATGATGGAGGGCAGGGTCGAGCCCGCCGAGGAGGAGTTGGGCGACCTGGTGGCGCTGAAGGGTGTGGTGAAGTACCCGGTGCGCATCAAGTGCGCCGTGCTTGCCTGGGACGTCCTCCAAGAGGCGCTCTCCGGGGCGGGCGACGCCCCGGTGACCGGCGCCCAGTCCGGTGAGCGGCCCGTCAGTGGGTGAGCGAGCGCTCGGCGGCCCGGAGGCGGCCGACCAGCTCGAGTGTGATCATGCGGGAGACCGACGCGTTCGTCCGGAGCAGTGAGCGGAACGCCCGCCGGTTCAGGCGGAGCGCCGACACACGGGTCACGGCGGACACCGTGGCCGTTCTGGGGCCGCCGTCGATGACGGACATCTCCCCGAAGTAGTCGCCCGCCCGGAGGGCTCGCTTCCCTCGGCCGCCCACGAAGACCCGCGCGGTTCCCTCCAGGATCAGGTAGAAGTCGCTGGCCGCCGACCCCTCGGCCGCGATGGTCGCTCCCGCCGGGAACTCGACCTCCTGACCGGTCTGCAGGACGGCCCGGAGGTCCTTCTTCGACAGGGCCGCGAACAGGTGAACCGAACGCAGCCTCTGGATACTGCTGTCCTCGGCCATGGCGCTACCGGGCCCGGCGCATCAGGCTCTCGGGCGTCAGGATAACCGGGCGGCCGTCGTTCCAGTCGATCCAGCCCCGGCCGGCGAAGGAGGCGATCAGCCGGTTCGCGCTCTCCCTCGAAACCCCGATCATCTGGGCCATCTCCTCCTGGGTCACCCGGGTGGTCACGGTGATCGTACCGTCCCCGTTCGCGTCGCCGTGCTCCTCCGCGAGTTCGAGGAGCTTTCGGGCCAGGCGGGTCGGGGCGTCGAAGAACACCAGGTCCTGGGTGGCCTGGTCGGCCCGGCGGAGCCGCCGGCCCATGAGCTCGAGAAGCCGCCGGGCCAGTGCGGGCCGCCCCTCCAACATCGACCAGAACACGTCGCCGGCCAGGGTGTACAGCTTGGTGTCCTCCATGGCCCGGGCGTCCATCTCCCGAGTGCCCCGGTCCACCACGGCGAGCTCGCCGAATATCTGACCGCGGCCCAGGACCGCGATGAGCAGTTCCTGGCCGGTGGGGGAGGCGGTGGTGAGCTTCACCCTGCCGTCGTCGATGAGGAAGAGCCGCTCCGCGGGCTCGCCCTCCCGGAAGATCACCTCGGCCCGCCGATACCGGACGGCGTGAAACTTGTCGGCGAGGTCGCGGATGTCCTCTCCTCGCAACACCGAGAACAGCGGGGCCTGCTCTAGCAGGCTGACCCTCTCGGCCAGCTCCTGGTCCCGGCGCAGCTCGCTGATGGACGCGGCGGCCGGCCGGCCCGACTCGCTGTGCGGTTGCGCACCCCCAACCATGATCGACCCTAGCCTACTGTCTTCGAGCCAACGAACGACGGGAGACCGATGCCGGTGACCCACTCGCTCCGTCCGGCGACCGTGGAGGATGGGGCCGCCGCTGCCGAACTGTTGCTGAGCCTGCCCGATGGGCTGGCCGACGTGTTCGCCCGCGGCGAGGTCGCCCGCAGGGTGGCCCGGGCGGCGTTCGAGGGGCCGTCCACGATGCTGAGCCACCGGCGGGCCTTGGTGGCCGAGGACGGGGCGGTGGTCGGCATGGTGGTGCGGTTCCCGGGCCCCCAGTGGGCGGCGCTCCGCCGGCGGACCGCCGCGACGATGCTCCGGGCGGCCGGGGTGCGCCACGGTCCCGTCCTCGTGTGGCGGGGGTCGATCCTCGACCGGCTCATCCCCGCCATGCCCCAGGGCGCGATGTATGTGCCGGCGCTCAGCGTGGGGCCGGATCACCGGGGTCGCGGTGCCGGGTCGGCGCTGCTCGGTCGGGTGATCGAGGAGGCCGCCGGGCTGGGCCTTCGGGTCGTCGCCCTGGACGTCGGCGCACGGAACGCGGGCGCCATCCGCCTCTACTCGCGCCTGGGGTTCGACGTGGCCTCGGAGCACCGAATCCGCCCGCGCCGGGGGTGGCCGGATCTGGCATCGCTGCGGATGGAGCTGCCCCTTGCCGGTCGGGAATGATCTGTTCCCCCGGAGGCTGTTCATACTCTGTTCGATGTTCCTTCGAGAGAACGAGGTGGGCGGGAGGGTCGCGCCGTACCTTCACCGGGGCCAGTCCGTACTCGACCTGGGGGCCGGCACCGGCCGGGTCAGCGGGTGGCTGGCCCGGAAGACGGGCGCCCTCCCGGTGCTGGCCGACGTGGTCGATTACGGGAATCGGCGACGGGACCTGCCCCTCCTTCGGATGGACGACCCCTATCACGTGCCGGCCGACGACCGGTCGTTCGACGTCGTGATGCTCCTGTTCGCCCTGCACCACAACCCGCACGAGGCGCAGGGAAAGGTCCTGGCCGAAGCGGCCCGGCTGGCCCGGCGCCTGGTGATCGTGATGGAGGACACCCCAGCCAGCCGGCTGGATCTGGTCTTCAACGTGGCGTGGGACAAGGTGCTGAACCTGCGGCACGCCGTCCCCACCCCGTTCGCCTTCCGGTCGGTGGACGAGTGGCGGGAGGTGTTCGACGAGCTCGAGTTGGCGGTCCGCCACGTCGAGACCTACCGGCCCAAATGGCCCACCCTCATGACCTATCACCACACGCTCTTCGTCCTGGGTCGGGACTGAGCGGGCGCCCGTGCGGGTCGAGCTGACCGATGACCCGGCGGTGTTCCGGGCCCGGGACTGGAGTGAGGTGGTCGGGGCCGACCCCGGGGGGACGTTCTTCCACACCCCCGCCTATCTGAAGCTCTGGTGGGAGGAGTTCGGGAGGGGAGCGCTCATGGTGGCGCTCGTGGAGGAGGGGGGCGAGGTGGTGGGGGCCTGCTGCTTCGAGGCCGCCGATGGGACGCTCGCCTTCCTCGGTGGATTCGAGGTCACGGACTACATGGGCCCGGTGGCCCTGCCCGCCATCGATCGGGAGGCCATGGCCAAGGAGCTGATGGCCGCGGTGGCGGAGGGCGAATGGGATCGAGCCGATCTTCGGGGTCTTCCGGAAGGATCGCCGTGGATCTCCGCCCTCGCGGCGGCGGCCTCGGACGCGGGTATGCACGTGGGGGCTGGCCAGAAGGACGTGGCCCCGTTCATCGCGCTGCCGGACACGTTCGAGCGGTACCTGTCGGATCTGCCGCCGAAGCTGCGGCACGAGATCAGGCGGAAGGAGCGGCGGCTTCGGCAGGAGGCCGGGGACTACCTGATCGAGATGTCGACCCTCGACACGCTCCCCGGCGACATGGACCGGTTCGTCGAGCTCCATCGGGACAGCCCCGGTCCGAAGGGAAGGTTCATGCAGGCCGGGATGGAGATCTTCTTCCGCCGGCTGGCCGAGGCATTCCTGCCCCCGCACGTGTTCCATCTGGCGTTCCTGGAGATCGGGGAGCAGAAGGTGGCAGGAGCCATCGGGTTCGGCTTCGGCGACACGTTCTCGCTGTACAACTCGGTGTTCGACCGCCGGTTCGCCTCGCTCGCACCGGGCATGGTGCTGGTGGCCGAGCTGATCCGGATGGCCATCGGATCCGGACGGCGGACCTTCGACCTGTTGAAGGGGGATCTGGCCTACAAGTACCGGTTCGGGGCCGTCCCCCGGCCGGTGCGCTCGCTGGCCCTCGGCCGGCCTCGATGACGCCTAAGCCTAGCCCGAGTCGTGGTCGGCAACCGTGCCCGACGCCAGCACACGCCCGAACGCGTCGGTGATGCGGACGGTGTTCAGCCCGGAGATGTCGGCGGAGGTGACGAGCCACGTGGAGCCCTCTCCGTCGGGGTCGAGCTGGATCGAGTGGAGCGGGACCGTCTTGCCCGCCGCCGAGGAGATCTCGACGCCCACGGTTCCCGTGGTCCCCGGCGACCGGACCAGCACGAGGATCCAGCTCTGCCCGCGATCGGAGTCGTACATGATCGCGGAGCCCTCGAGCGAGCTCCCGCGGGTGGACCGGAGGGTCCCCACCCGCACGTCCTTGCCGCCGAGGGCGTGCAGGAACCGCTGGTAGGAGGCCGCGTCGGTTCGGGACCGGTTCGCGTTGCCCTGGGCAGTCGCACCCCAGGCCACGGCCCCCGCCAGGGCCACGCTGACGGCGGCCACCGCCAGGAGCCACCGTCCGGAACGAACCCGGTGGACCGGGGCGGGCGGCGCCTCCCTCCATTCCTCGCCCAGCACACGCATGACCCGTTCCTCGAGCTCGGGAGGCGGGTCCGTGGCGTGCGCGGCGCTGGCGAACAGGGCCACGCCCTCGTCCAGGCGCTCGGCCTCGCCCCGACAGGTCGCGCAGCCTCTCAGGTGACGACGGACCGAAGCTCCGTCCATCTCGGAGAGCGAACCGAGCACGTGGTCGGGGAGCATCTCCCTCACCGCGTCACAGTTCACGGTGAACCTCCAGGGCCTCACGCAGCTTGACCAGAGCCGTGCGGATCCTGGTCTTCGCCGTGCCCACCGGGATCCCCTCCAGCTCGGCGACCTCGGTGCTGGTCTTGCCTCCGAAGTAGGCGAGCTCCAGAGCCGCCCGCTGGCCGGGGGAGAGGCCGACCATGGCCTGGCGGGCCCGGGCGGCGAGGTCGGACGTCTCGGCCAGGTGCTCGGGACCGGGCTCCTCCGAGACCTCTCCAGCGTCGTGGTGGGTGGAGAGGATGCGGGCCTCCAGGACGCGCCGGCGGATGGTGTCGATCGCCAGACTGCGTGCGATCAGCAGGACCCAGGTGTCGAGCGAGCCGCGCCCCGGCTCGTACGAGTCCGCCTTCCGCCAGACCTTGACGAACGTGTCCTGCACCAGGTCCTCCGCCTGTGTGGGGCTGCCCAGCATCACCAGGCCCAGCCCGAAGATCCTGGGGGCGAACCGCCGGTAGAGATCCTCGGCCGCCCGTGGATCCCTCCGCGAGAAGTCACGGACGAGATCGTGGTCGGCCGCGTTCTCTGCCATGCCAAACAGGGTACGCCGCTCGCCCCCCACTGCAGGTAGTACGGACGAGCAGGGGGTTCGGTTGTTACGGAACGAGTCCGTCCGATGGGAGGCCGGTCAGGCCGGAAAGGCCCGAAGGTGCTGCAGGATCGTCTCGCCCAGCTCGACGTCCCCGCCGATCAGGAGGGTACCGTCGGCCAGGTAGTACTCGGCTGGGATCCTCCTCCCGGCCACCAGGGCGAAGGCGTAGGCCCGCCCTTCGATCACTGCGTCCGGCTCCTTGCCCCTGGGGGGGAGGTCGTGGGGCGCCAGCCCATGATGCCAGCTTCCCCCGCCCGCGGCGGACAGCTCCACCCGGACGCTGGCTCCGGGGAAGGAGAGCCCCGCCAGGGCCAGGGCGTAGGGGATCATCCGGATCGCCAGGTCGTTCACACAGTGGATGGGGGGGTGCTCGAGCCGGGGCTCGAGGTCCGCGCTGGCCCGGATGTCCTCGCCGTGGAGCCACCACTCCACGATCCTGGATTGGATCAGGTAGCTGACCCCGATCTCACCCACCACCCAGGCCACCCGGCGCGCGGCCCAGTCCTCGGGAGCGACCTTCGCCGCCCGGGCCAGGAACAGGTCGGCGGCCCGGCCCCACTCGGTGACCACCGCCCGGAACGGCTCGCCGGCCCGCCGATCGACCGTCCATTCGTTGAACGCGCTGAGAGAGAACGGGGCGCCCTCCGAGCCCTTCCTGAATTCCTCCAGCTCCGTGAGGGGCTCTCCGGCCACGCTCGAGGCGGCCGCGACCTCCTGGGCCGCGAGGTGGCCGATCACGTCGCGGTTGCGCCACCCCGCCGCGGCGCTCGGTGCGTCCCAGAGGTCCGGGGGCGTGTACTGGATCGTCCGGCCGAGGGCCTCGCGCTCGGCCCTGGCGGTGGCGAGCAGCCACGCGCGATCGAGCGTCACTCCGTCACCCCCGGCATCGGGCGTGGATTGTACCCTGCCCCTCATGCGGGTCCTGATCGCGCCCGACAAGTTCAAGGGAACGCTCACCGCGCGGGAGGCGGCCCGGGCCATCGAGGCCGGGTGGCGCCGCGGCGCGCCCGGGTCCGAGACCGAAACCGTCCCCATGGCGGACGGGGGCGAGGGAACGCTCGACGCGCTGGTGGCCGCGCTCGGGGGGGAACGCCGCACCGAACGGATCACCGGGCCGCTGGGTGACCCGGTGGAGGCCGAGTACGCGATCGTGGACTCGGCCGGGGGGCGGCTCGGCGTTGTGGAGATGGCCCGGGCCTCCGGCCTGGACCTGGTCTCGGCCGGGCGTCGCGACCCGAAACGGGCCACCACCCGGGGAACGGGAGAGCTGATCCTTGCCGCGGCCCGGGGCGGCGTGTCGAGCATCCTGGTGTGCGTGGGGGGGAGCGCGACGAACGACGCCGGGGCCGGAATGGCTCAGGCCCTGGGGATCCGGCTCCTGGACGAACGGGGCCGCGATATCCGGCCGGGAGGAGCAGGCCTGCTCGACCTGGCCCGGATCGACGCCACCGCACTCGATGCTGCCGTTCGGGCCGCTCGGTTCGTGGCCGCCACGGACGTGGACAACCCTCTGACCGGCCCTCACGGCTCCTCCGCGGTGTACGGGCCGCAGAAGGGGGCCACGCCGGAGGACGTTCTCCTGCTCGACCGGGCCTTGGGTCACTTCGCCGCCGTGGTCCACCGCGACCTTGGCGTGGACGTCCGCGAGGTCCGGGGTGCGGGGGCCGCCGGGGGGCTGGGGGCGGGGCTGGTCGCCTTCCTGGGGGCCAGGCTCAGGCCGGGCGTGGACGTGGTCATCGAGGCTGTGGGTCTGGTCGAGCGGGTCCAGCGGGCGGACGCGGTGGTGACGGGCGAGGGGTCCTTCGACGCCCAGTCCCTGCGGGGGAAGGCGCCCGCCGGGGTCCTCAGGGTGGCCGCGGAAGCCAGGGTTCCCGCAGTGGTCCTGTGCGGGCGGCGGGAGGCCGAGGTACCTGGAGTGCTGGTGGCGTCGTTGGTGGAGCGGTTCGGGGAGCAGGAGGCCATTGAGCGTCCCGGACCCCTTCTGGAACAACTGGCGGCCGAGGTCGCGACCGAGGTCGAGGAGGGGGCCCGTGCCGAGAAGCGATGACCGTTTCGCGTCGGCCGCCGCCGCCCTGGGGCTGACGCTCGAGATCCACAGGTTCCCACAGGGAACCCGAACGGCCGTGGACGCCGCCCGGGCCGTGGGGTGCGAGCTGGGCCAGATCGTGAAGTCGCTGGTGTTCGTGGCCGACGGGGAGCCGTTCCTCGCGCTGACCTCCGGAGCGAACCGGGCCGATCCCGAACGCCTTGCCGCCACCCTCGGCGCGCGAGACGTGAGGCCGGCTTCGGCCGACGAAGCCAGAGCCGCCACCGGCTATGCGATCGGAGGCACCCCTCCGTTCGGGCATCCCACCACGCTCCGCGTCCTGGTGGACCGGGACCTGCTCGGCCACGACGTGGTGTGGGCGGCCGCCGGGACACCGGACTCGGTGTTCCCCATCCCGCCGAGTGACCTGGTCCGGGTGTCTCGGGCGGACCCGGTCGACCTCAAGGCGCGATAGGAGGGGTCAGAACACTCGGTCTCCCCTGTACCATGCTTCGGCATGGATCGCGCGCCCCGCGGCCATCGGCTCGCCACGTCGTTCTGTGCCGCGCTGCTTCTGGCCTCTTCCTGCACCTCGCATCCGGCCACGCCGCAAGTCACCCCGTCTCGTTCGTCCAGCTCACCGGCCTCACGCCCGACTCAGGGCTCGACGGCGAAGGGTATCCACAAGATCAAGCACATCATCTTCATCATGCAGGAGAACCGGTCCTTCGATAATTACTTCGGCACCTTCCCCGGGGCGAACGGCATCCCCATGAAGAAGGGGGTGCCGACCGTCTGTCTACCCGATCCCGCGACCTCCGCGTGTGTGCGTCCCTTCCACGATTCCCACGACATCGACACCGGCGGGCCGCACCGGGATTTCGATGCGACCGCCGCCATCGACGGGGGAAAGATGGACGGCTTCATCAGCCAGCTCCTCATGCCCAGGGGCTCCGGATGCGACCAGTACGTTCAGCCAACCGCTTGCAAGATCGACCAGGCCCATCCCGACATGATGGGCTACCACGACTCCAGGGAGATCCCGAACTACTGGACCTACGCCAAGGACTTCGTCCTGCAGGACCATATGTTCGAGCCGAACTACGGGTGGAGCCTCATCGCCCACCTGTTCATGGTCTCCGGATGGTCCGCGCTGTGCACGAATCCGCGGGACCCCATGACGTGCACCTCGAACCTCAATGACCCCGACAAGGACCTTTCCGGGACGGGGCCCGACTACGGGTGGACCGACATCACCTATCTGCTGCACAAGCACCACGTCAGCTGGGGCTACTACGTCGATCCAGGGACCGTGCCCGACTGCGACGACGGAAAGACGTTCTGTAAGCCCGGGTTCCAGAGGGTGGGCACGCCGGAGATCTGGAACCCGCTGCCGGACTTCGTCACGGTCCATCAGGACGGGCAGGTTGACAACGTCAAGGCCTCGAGTTCCTTCATCGGAGCGGCACGAAACGGCGACCTCCCGGCGGTCTCGTGGGTGGTGCCCAACGGGAAAGAGAGCGAGCATCCGCCGGGCCGGATCAGCGCCGGGCAGGCATGGGTCACCCAGCTGGTCAATGCCGTGATGACCGGCCCGGACTGGTCGAGCTGCGCGATCTTCCTCTCCTGGGACGACTGGGGCGGCTTCTACGATCACCTGGCGCCGCCCGAGGTCGACGCCAACGGATATGGCCTGCGGGTGCCGGGGCTGGTCATCAGCCCCTACGCGAAACAGGGCTTCATCGACCACCAGGTGCTTTCGTTCGACGCCTACCTCAAGTTCGTCGAAGACGACTTCCTGGGTGGCGCTCGCCTCGATCCGAAGACGGACGGGCGGCCGGACCCTCGCCCGAAGGTTCGCGAATCGGTCGGGATCCTCGGCGACCTCAGGAAGGACTTTGACTTCAGCCAGCCGCCCCGTCCCCCCGAGATGTTGCCGATACCTCCGATCCGGACAGGCCCCTGACACGCCGCCCTCAGGAGGGCTCTACGGGACTGGGCCGGAGACTGACCCGCGCAGGGGATGGCCGGTCGGGGGTGGCGGGTATAATGAGAACGTCTCCATTCGCCGATCAGGAGTACAGATGCTCACGTTGACCGAAGCGGCAGCCGGGAAGGTCAGGGAACTGCTCGAAGAGGAGGGCCGTTCCGACATCGCCCTTCGGGTGGCCGTCCAGCCGGGCGGTTGCTCGGGGCTTCGATACGCCATGTACCTGGACGACGAGGTCTCGGAGAAGGACCTCGCCGAAGAGCAGCACGGCGTCCGGGTGGTGATCGACCGGATGAGCGTGCCGTACCTCGATCAGGCCAAGATCGACTTCCTGGACACCCTGGAGCAGTCGGGCTTCACCATCGACAACCCGATGGCCCAGGGCAGCTGTGCCTGCGGCCACTCCTTCCACTAAGCCCTTCCAGGCCGTCGCTTTCGACCCAGGGTTTACAGTAGGAGGAGAACGGAGGCTGGGTCCCCAAAGGAGCGACATGGCCGTAACCAAGACCGCGCTTGGACTTGAACGCGTCGTCGTGAGGTTCGCGGGCGACTCCGGCGACGGCATGCAGTTGACCGGCGACCGGTTCACCAGCGCGACGGCCGTGCTGGGCAACGACCTGGCGACGCTCCCCGACTTCCCCGCCGAGATCCGCGCTCCCGCCGGCACGCTGGCCGGGGTCTCCGCGTTCCAGATCCACTTCGCCGCTCGCGACATCGCGACGCCCGGCGACCAGCCCAACGTCCTGGTGGCCATGAACCCCGCCGCCCTCAAGACCAACCTGAGGGACCTGGAGAAGGGCGGGATGCTCATCGTCAACGAGGACGCCTTCATCGACCGGAACCTGGAGAAGGCGGGCTACCTGGCCGACCCGCTGGGCGACGGCTCGCTGGAGGGGTATCAGGTCTACCGGGTGCCGATGACCTCCATCACGCTCCGGGCCACCGAGGGCATCGACATCACGAAGAAGGAGGCCGAACGGTCGAAGAACTTCTTCGCCCTCGGCCTGCTGTCGTGGATGTACGGACGGCCCACCGACGTCACCACGAACTGGATCGAGAAGAAGTTCGGTGCCAAGCCGACGATCCTCGAGGCCAACCTGGCCGCGTTCAAGGCCGGCTACAACTTCGGGGAGACCACCGAGCTGTTCGCCCACACGTACGAGGTCAAGCCAGCTCCCGCCCTGCCAGGCACGTACCGCAACATCTCGGGGAGCACGGCCCTGGCCTGGGGCCTCGTGGCGGCCAGCGTCCGAAGCGGTCTGCCGATCTTCTACGCGAGCTATCCGATCACCCCGGCCTCCGAGCTGCTCCACGAGCTGTCCCGGCACAAGAACTTCGGTGTGCGGACGCTTCAGGCGGAGGACGAGATCGCGGCGGCCAACGCCGCCCTCGGCTCGGCCTTCGGCGGCCATCTCGGGGTGACCGGGACCAGCGGCCCGGGCCTCGACCTCAAGCAGGAGACCATCGGCCTCGCTGTGATGCTCGAGCTCCCCATGGTGATCGTCGACGTTCAACGGTCCGGCCCCTCGACCGGGATGCCGACGAAGACCGAAGCCGCCGACCTCCTGGCGGCGCTGTACGGCCGCCACGGGGAGTCGCCCCTCCCGGTGGTGGCCGCGTACACCCCATCCCACTGCTTCGACGCTGCCCTGGAGGCGGTCCGGATCGCCGTCAAGTACCGGACCCCGGTGATCCTGCTGTCGGACACCTTCCTCACGAACTCCTCCGAGCCATGGCAGATCCCGGCGGTCGAGGATCTGCCCACCATCGATCCGCACTTCGCCACGCAAGTGAACCACGACGACGGGTTCCGTCCGTACCTCCGGGACGAGAACATGGCCCGCCCCTGGGCACTCCCGGGAACGCCGGGGCTGGAGCACCGGATCGGCGGGCTGGAGAAGGAGGACGTGACCGGAAACATCTCCTACGACCCGGAGAACCACGAACGCATGACGCACATCCGGGCGGCGAAGGTGGAGAAGATCGCGGACGACATCCCCGAGCTGGTCGTGGACGACCCCGACGGAGACGCCGAGCTCCTGCTGCTCGGGTGGGGCTCGACGCACGGGGCGATCACCGCCGGGGTCCGGCGGGTCCGGCAGGCCGGCCGCGCCGTGGCCTCCGCCCACTTCACCCACCTCAATCCCCTTCCGAAGAACACCGGCGACGTGCTGGCCCGGTACCGCACGGTGCTCCTGCCGGAGATGAACCTCGGGCAGCTCGCCATGGTCCTGCGGGCCCGGTTCCTGGTCGACGTGAAGAGCTACACGAAGGTCCAGGGCCAGCCGATCCACGCCGGGGAGATCGAGCACCTCGTGATGGAGGAGCTGTCATGACCGCCGGCGGCAGCAACGGGCAGGGCAACGGCCCCGTCGCGGGCGGCGGGACCACCCTGACCAAGAAGGACTTCGCCAGCGACCAGGAGGTGCGGTGGTGCCCGGGATGCGGCGACTACGCCATCCTCTCCACCGTCCAGGGCTTCCTCCCCGAGCTCGGAGTGCCGCCCCATCAGACCGTGTTCGTGTCCGGGATCGGGTGCTCGGGCCGGTTCACCTACTACCTGGACACGTACGGCATCCACGGGATCCACGGGCGCGCCCCGGCCATCGCCACCGGCCTGGCCACGGCCCGGCCCGACCTCTCGGTGTGGGTCGTCACCGGTGACGGCGACGCGCTGTCGATCGGTGGGAACCACCTGATCCACGCCCTGCGGAAGAACATCAACGTGAAGATCCTGATGTTCAACAACCAGATCTACGGGCTGACCAAGGGCCAGTACTCGCCAACCAGCGAGGAGGGGAAGGTCACGAAGTCGACCCCGTTCGGCTCCCTGGACCATCCGTTCAATCCGGTGGCCCTGGCTCTGGGGGCCGAGGCGAGCTTCGTGGCTCGGACCATCGACGTGGACCGAGCCCACTTCACCGACGTGCTCCGCCGGGCCGCCAAGCACGAGGGCGCGGCATTCATCGAGATCTACCAGAACTGCAACGTGTTCAACGACGACGCGTTCATCGCCCTCACCGGCAAGGAGACCAAGGGCCTCAACCAGATCCGGCTGCAACACGGCGAGCCCGTCACGTTCGGTCCGAGCGGGGAACGGTGCGTGGCGGTCGAGTACGACGGCACGTTCCGGATCGCAGATACGGCGGACACGCCGGCGGAGCTGATCTACGTGCACGACGCTGAGGCGGAGAATCCGTCGGCGGCGTTCGCCCTGGCCCATCTGTCGAGAGGACCGACCCAACCGACGGCCATCGGGGTGTTCCGCGACGTGCGGAGGCCGTTCTACGGGCAGCTGATGAACGCGCAGATCGAGCGGGCCACCGACAAGCTCGGGCAGGGAGATCTCGAGAAGCTTCTACACTCTGGGGACACCTGGGTGGTCAACTAGCCGGGGGACCGCTTGGAGCTCGAGGCCTTCGAGGGGGATGCGGAGGGGGGAGCGCCGGAGGGCGCGGCCGACCAGCGGCGCGCGAGCCGTCCGAAGCAGTGCCCGGTGCGGGGTGAAGCTCTCCCTGTACAACCCGGGACCGAACTGCTGGCAGCACACCGTCGGGTGGCCGTGGCGGGGGCCCTCGGCCAAGCCAAGGTTCTAGCCCTCGGACCTCATAGGTCTCAGGCCGATGGCGCTCCGGCTGTGGGCGGGAGGTCCTCTTCCGGTCCGCCGCCGATGGGAGTCTCGGTGCGCTGCGTGCTGACCTCGCGCTCCCGCAGGTACACGAACCAGTACAGCGCGGCGCCCAGCACGGCGCCGGTGATGGGACCGATCACGTAGACCCAGAAGTCCGTCCACTTCGCCGCCACCAGGGCGGGTCCGAACGAGCGGGCCGGGTTCATGCTCGCCCCCGTGAGCGCACCCCCCATGAGGATGTCGAACGTGAGGACCAGGCCGATCGGCAGCCCCGCGATCGAGCTGAACACGCCACGGTCGTCGACCGCCACGGCGATCACCGTGAAGGCCAGGAAGAACGTGAGTACCGCTTCGATCAGCACGGCCTTCCCGTTGTTGATCCCGAGCGGGTGATTGACGACGGTTGCGCCCAGCGACGAGCTCTTCCACGCTCGCGCCGGAAGGGCCAGCCGCAGGAGCAGCGCCCCGAGGGTCGCCCCGACCAGCTGGGAGACGATGTAGAGGAACGCTCTCGCGCTCTCGATCTTCCCCACCACCCAGACCCCGATGGTCACGGCAGGGTTGAAATGGGCGCCCGAGATGTGCCCCAGGTTGGAGATCATGATGGCCAGCACGAGCCCGTGGGCCAGGGCGATCCCCACGATCCCGGGGGGCCCTACCAGGCCGCCGACGACAACCACGGACCCGGCCCCGATGAACACGAGCGCGAACGTGCCAACCACCTCCGCCACCGACTGTTGCCACATCGTCTTCACGGGTCCTCCTTTCGCCGGCCGGCCTTCCGCTGGCCGAGCGCACGGCATTCGATTCGGTCAGGCCTGCCGTAGCGTACCGGTACAATCTGGTCGGCGTGAGAGTCCTCCTCGTATCGGCGGACCCCAAGGTCCGAGAGACGATGTCTCTGGTGACGCGGAGCGTCCGGCGTTCCCTCGGGCCGAACAAGGGCCTGGAGTTCATCGAGGCCCGGGACGGTGTATCCGGGATCGCCCTGGCGTGGAGCGATGATCCCGACGTGGTGGTGGCCGACGAGATCACCTCGCGGGCTGGAGCCTTCGCCCTCGCGAAGGACCTGACCGGGGCGGACCCGCCTCATCGAGCGAAGATCGTCGTGCTGCTCGAGCGGCCCCAGGACGCCTGGCTGGCCTCGTGGTCGGGGGCCGACGCCTGGTTCGCCAAGCCCGTCAATCCGTTCGAGCTCGCCGACGCCGTGGCCGGCTTCATGGCCGGCCCCGAGAAGGAGGCCGTGTGAAGCTCAAGGTGGTCCATGACCTCTGTGGTCGCGAGATCCTGGTCCGGCAGATCCTCGATTCGCAGGGGCACTGCCCGTGGGACGGGAAGGCCTTCAGCGGCGACTACACGGCGGTGCTGGCCGAGATCCTGGAGGATGCGGAGCTGGCCGGGAGCACGCTCGAGAACGCTCTCGAGAAGCTGGCCGGGATGAGCCCTGCCTTCACCCTCGAGGAGTCCACGCTGATCAAACCGCTCCAGGAACAGCTGGGGAGCCTGAACAGGCGACCCAGCAGGTGAGGT
>WNGE01000908.1_pt1 | contig 57290 bp, 49 predicted proteins | sample 5400651 | NCBI WGS metagenome assembly WNGE01 (sample SAMN13153370, study PRJNA577476) | soil metagenome | isolation source: 60 cm soil or saprolite under grassland replicate 2 | place: USA:California | collected 2016-06-15 | reverse complement strand
CTGGGCGTCAAGGTCTCCAACAAGGAGCTTGCCGCGGTGCCGCTCAAGCGCCATGACTGGCATGGGGACTGGAATTACACCGTGCTCCCGGCCGCCGCGTAGCTACAGCGCAAATCAACGTTATCGTGCGGAGACTCCTAAGCGTCAGGCTCGTGACACGTCTGGTGCCGAGAACCACAAATCGTCCTCCAGCGGCCCGAGATACACATAGGAGACGGTGCTGTCGCCGTGGTCGGTGGGCGCGAAGAACTCTCCGACCTCGTTAATGTAGATTCGGCCCCCCTCTAGTCCTTTGATCTGCCGCAGGCGATTCGCCAGCTGGGCGGCGGCGGGCTGACCAGCATAGTCGGACAACCGGTGCTCCTGGATCCGGCCAGGGCCCACCTGCCGCCAGTATTTGATGTCATTGCCGCCGGAGGTCAACGTGTAGCGGATACCGACGTGAGGGCCCGGCCAGGGTTTGCTCGGCTGGAGCCCCGCGGGTGGCCGGGGGCTGATTATTTCGCCCTCGAAGTCGAATTCGAGCAGCTTCTCGTAGGTGCCGGCGTAGAAGCATCCGCCCGCCTGGGTGGGTACCAGGACGTCGAAGAACTCGTTGATGTAGAAGGCTCCGCCCAGCTGGTCAGTCTCCTCCTCCTTCACCTCGTTCACCATATCGACGAGGGTATCGTGCCGGTCTGTTGTGAGCAGTTGACGCTCCCGCGCTGTCACCCGGTAGATGAGGCGGACCTCCATGCCACCGGCTGGCCGGGACACCACAGAGTACTTGGCATCTCTGTTCACGTTGGACGGGATAAGACCGGGATACGAAAGTGCCATTACAGAGTCTCCTCTTCCGTGGGGGAGGGCCATGCGAACCCTCCTGGGACCTTTGCGAGAAACCGCCGCTGGTCCGCCTGGGTGTACCAGGCGTGGCCGTGGCCGTTGACATGGAAGGTGATGCCTCGATCAAAAAGCTCGTGCCAGGCGTTCAGCACGCGTCGTGCGTTGGCCTCGAGTTCGGGTCGGGCCGTTCCATCTAGGAGTGCGAACTCCAGGGCGCCGTCGGGAGCGCGCCGCTCGATCACGCCGCCCTGCTTCTGACGCAGCTTGTATGTACCACCCTTCTTGTTTGCAGGCCCTGGATAACGGTCGCCCGGACTCAGAGAGGACGGATCGAATGCGCCGTCACCGCCAAGTCCGTCATCGCCTGCAGCCGCCTGGAAGGGCTCGGTGAGTTGGCCCGCGACAAAGGGTCGTGGCCCTTCGGTGCCCTCGCCCCACACCAGCACCAGGCGGTGTGCGGGAGTGACCCGGAACCGACCCCCAGGTCTGCCGCGTACGGCTATAACCATTGCAGCTGCGTTCTGCGGGTTGGCGATCGTCGCGCCGAAGCTGTTGGTGACGGTGCCAAGCGTGTCGACCGAGTACTCCTGCCCCATGATGATGCCGAACCATGGCAGAGGCTGTGCTGGTGGCTGGTGCCCGATTCGTTCCCATTCCTGCTCTTCGGTTGGTCTTGGCGATGCCGGCGGCCCATCGGCCTGCTCGGGTGGCCGATCGGCCTCCATTGGCCACCGCCAGTAGTGGTTGGCGCCGTGACCGGTGAGGTCGGACCAGTCCTGCTTGGTGTAGATGACTTCGTCGACAGTGTCGGCGACATAGAGCAAGTGCATCTCGGCGTGCTTTGTAGGACCGGCGGGGTCGAACTGCCGCCGCAACACCCGGCCGAGGGACTGGATACGCTGGCGGACGCTGGAGGTCGAGGCGACCGACACGCCTATATCAGCCTCCGGGACATCAATACCCTCGACGAGGGACTTTACGGAGACCAGGACCTGCGCAGCGCCTGAACGGAAGGCGCCCATCGCCGCAACTCGCTCGCCGGTCGGTAGCCGCGAGTGCTCGAGCACGACCCGAGCCTGCGGAAGGCGGGCGACGAGCTCCACGTAGAGATCCACAGCTTCGTCGACTCGCTCATGAAACAGGAGAATGCGGCGGCGCACACTGGCTGCCAGCGCTTCTGCGACGAGGCGCTGTGCGACCCGATTGCGCTCATTGGCGCGATATAGAAGATCCTTCCTTTGCGAGGTGACACCGACATACGACCGGGCGGTCCGGCCGACCTCGTCGCCGCGGATTTGGAGATGCTGGGCTCTGCTGGCGTCGAACCCCAGCTTCCTGAGGTGATCGGCGAGGTCATCGACTCGGCGACTGAGGCCCTCATATTCCCGGCGCTCCTCCGAGGTCAGCTGGAGGCCGTGGTGGTGGATGTCGTAGTCCGGCAGCCAACCGTGCATACGGGCGTCGCGCAGGTCGAACCGGTACACCACCGAGCCCAGTGCCTGTCCGACGAGCTGCTCGTCGTAGGCCAGCGGCTCGCCATAGTCGTCGAGCTCCTCTCGATCTGGTGTGGCAGACAGACCAAGGCGGAAACGTGCACGGGTGCGCAGCACTTGAGCGAACGTCGGGGCGCCAGCGCGGTGGCACTCATCGACGACCAGCATGAGCGGCTGAGCGGCGACTGCGAGCTTGGGAAGGCGTTTGGCTGCCGTGTTGAGCACCGCGACGACCGCGCGGTGATTAGCGAACGTCGCCGAACCGCCCGCGCCGAGGAGACCGATCTCGGCCGCGTTCAGGTTGGTGAAGCGCTCCAGTACTGCCTGCCACTGGCGGGCCAGCGCCTCTGTCGGGACGACGATGGCGAGACACAGGTTTGGACTGGAGCGCGACGCCTCCTCAGCGCAAGCCAACGCGATCAACGTCTTGCCGCCGCCGGTAAGCACTTCAAGCGTCCCCCGGTAGGGGCCGGCTCGATCGCCCCTTACCCAGGCGTTGACCGCGTCGCGCTGCCACGCTGCCAGCTCGAAGTCGCGGGTGCCGAACATGGTTACTCCTCCCGCTCAGCCAACGCTCGTTCAATCTCGGCTTGCACCAGATGTGGCATCTCGGTGCGGGCCCATGCCGCCAGCTCGGCGCGGACAACGGCCGCGACGAGATCCTGGATCTGACGTTCCAGCATTCCCTCCCCGCCTATCGGCGGTGCTGGAGGCGATCCAACGCTCATGACCGAGTTCGCTAGGTTCCCTCCCGCAAGGAGTCGGCGGGCCAGTAGGACGGCAACCGGCTCTGTGGGCAGTTCCTCCCGTGAGTGGTCGACGAGCACGGATGTGGCCTCATGCGCACTGGCTTCACCGAGCTTCTCCGCAAGCGCGATCAGCTCGGAAGGCGACAGCTCAAGAGCGGCCGCGAGCTGACGCAGCGCCTTCGTCGAGGGGCTCTTCATCCCGTTCTCGATCTCGCTGAGGTACGGGTAGCTCAACTCGGCCCGGGTCGCCAGTTGGGGGCGCTTGAGGCCCAACTCGACGCGGCGCAGCTGGATGGCACGCCCCAACCGCTCTGCCACTGCATCATGATTCTCTGCCATCAGCGTAGAATCTCTCTATCCAGAAACGGAACGACGCTGTAAGCATAATCTCTATGCTCTGCAACCACAAGTACTTCAGCTGACCCCAGCTCCACCGGAGCGGGTCCTCAGGCGCCCGACGTTGATGCGGGCATCGGTGTCACACGAATGCGTACCTCACCGAGAGACCATGCCGAGCTGAAGGGAGCAGCCGTGCAGGCCAAATCTGAGACTGACTCGGTCGAAGCCGCGACCGGACCGCGGATCAACATCGTCATCAATGGCACCCACTACCGGGCGCCGCGACCGGTCATGACCGGCGCAGACCTGGCCGCGTTGGCCGGCGTGCCGACAGGTAACCAACTGTTCCTGGAGGTCTCTGGACCGGGCGACGACCGCCCGATCGGTCCCGATGAGGCGGTCGAACTGCGCTCTGGGATGCGGTTCTACGACGTGCCGGTCGGCAACCTTGGCTGAGCCTCATGATCCCCGCCCCCGACCTCGCCGCCCTGGCGGTCCGCTACCCAACCGCGACCGTGACCGACCGCGCCGACCACACAGCGGTCGTGGCCGTGCCCGGTCTGCCACTGGTGCCGGGCTGGAATCAGCCGACCATTGAGGTCTTGTTCTTGGCCCCGACCGCCTACCCGGCTGCTCAGCCGGACTGCTTCTACACCGGCCCGCAGCTGCGCCTAGCCGGGGGGCAACTACCGAGCAACACTGCCCTGAACGAGCTAGACGGCCGCCAGTTGCTGTGGTTCTCGTGGCATCTGGCCAGCTGGCATCCGCATCGCGACAACCTGGTGTCCTACCTGCGCTTCATCGAACGGAGGCTGCACGATGTCCGCTGAGCTGCGGATGACCGAGGCACAGTGGGCGCAGCTGCGTGCTGGGCTGTTGGGCAACGACGACGAGCACGCCGCTCTGCTGGTCTGCGGCTACCTGGCCGCCGGTGACAACCAGGCGCTGCTCTGCCGCCGGGTGCAACAGCTTGGCGCCGATGACCTCCTTGAGGCCGGCCCGCGGCACCTGGCCATCGCCCCCATGACCCTGGCTCGGGTGACCAAGGCCGCCCGGGCAGAGCTGGGAACCGTGGTCGTGTGCCACTCCCATTTGTTTCCCGGACCGGTGCACCCTTCCCCGCTTGACCTCGATACCGAGGCGGAGCTTTGTGGTCGGGCGCTATGGAGGCGGCTGGCTCCCCGGCCGGTGGCTGCTCTGATCCTTGGCCCGGATGGACTGAATGGGCGGCTATGGCAGGACGGGCGCGGCCGGCTGCTTGACCGGTTGCGGGTGGTCGGCGACCAGATTCGGCTGCTGCCACCACCGCCGGAGACACGGACCGGCGAAGAGGTCGCCAGGCAGGTTCTTGCTTGGGGGGAGGGCGGCCAGAGGCGGCTGGCGGCCGCTCGCGTGGCAATCGTCGGGATGGGCGGGACCGGGTCCCAAGTCGCCATCCAGCTTGCCCATCTCGGCGTCGGTGCGCTCATCCTGGTCGACCCCGACCGGGTCGAGGCGACCAACCTGTCCCGGCTGGTCGGCGCGATCAGAGCCGACATCGGCCGTGCCAAGGTCGAAGTGCTCACTGCTGCCGCCAGAGCCATCAGCCCAACCGTGATAATCCAGCCCATTCTGGCGTCGGTGCTCGATATCGACCCCGGGTTGTTAGCGACTGCCGACGTCGTTGTCTGCGCAACCGACGGACACGGCTCCCGGGCGCTGCTCACTGAACTCGCCCAGCAGTACTTAGTACCAGTCGTCGACCTCGGAGTCGAGGTGATACCCGACGCGCACGGGCTGCGCGCCGGCGGCGGGGTGCGGGTGCTACGGCCGGGCGGCTGGTGCCTGCACTGCGCCGGGACACTAGACGCAGGCCTAGTCCGCGAGGAATACCTCGACGACAGCGAGCGAGCCCGCGAGGCCGTACGCGGCTACCTGCGGGGTACCAACGCCCCCGCGCCTGCGGTGATCTCCCTCAATGGTGTGGTCGCCTCGCTGGCCGCATTGGAGGTCTGCCATTTGCTGGTCGGCTTCCTCGGTGGCGGCGGAGGTCGGCTGCTTTACCGAGCCGAAGCGCGGGCGCTGACGACAGCCTCGGTCACTCGCGACCCAGCCTGCTACGTCTGCAGCGAGGGTGGGCTACTTGGACTAGGCGACGCGCGCCGGCTCCCGACCCGCTTCCGGAATCGTTCCGTCGGCTAGCCGTTCACGCTACGATGCCGCCATGCCGGACACCGAGCCACGCCGCCAACCGCTCAGCGAGTTTGCCGTCCCCGTGGGCAGCGGCCTCGAAGAGGACGCGGAAACGGCCGGCACACCTCCGTTCGATGCCGCAACCGCCGCGCAGATCACCTCCAAGATGCGGGAGATCGATGCTGCCCAGCAGCGCGCGGAGGCGACCAGCCGCGACGTCTACCTCATCTAGCGGCGGTGAACCTGTTCGAGTGGTCGCGCGTGCGACAGCCAGCCGACGCGGTTGACCTGCGCCAGCCGGGAGCGCTGTACAGCCTCCTGGACACCTACGGCGAGGCCAGTCCCCAGGTGCTGCAGGCAGTGCTCGGCCAGGCGTTCACCCTCGGCGCCCAGACCGCCATCGTCGAGTACCGCTACCTGGACGCTGACTACCGAAACGAGCACAGCCGGTTTTACTCGACCACCTTCCGGCGATATGCGTCGGCCGCCCACCGGCTCCACTTCTTCGCCGCGCCGATCCCACCCGAGCTGTTCAGCCCCGACCACCCAGCCCGATTCCACCGGCTCGGCTACCTCGGCTACACGGTGCTGCGGCCTGTACCTGCCGCGCCAATCGGACGGACAATGCTGGCCCCGCCACCCAACCTCAGCGGCCACGTCACCTGCTGCACCCGCGACCAGGTCAACCTGCTCGGCGAGCCACTTGAGATCACTGCGGCACCATTCATCGCCCAGGACGCTCAACTGTCCCGGTGCGCCCAGGCCGCCCTATGGGTCACCGCCTACTACCACCATCTCACCCATGGCACCCCCCGCTTGCTTCCAGGCGACATCGCCGCCGCCGTGCCGGCCGAGTTGGCGCTCAGCCGCCCAGTTCCGGCCGAAGGCCTCAGCGTGTTCCAGCTGTCGGCGGCGGCCACCCGGATCGGGCTGCCTGCGCTGGTGTACAAGCTCGACGACCTGCCCCCCGACGAGTCGCTACCCCGCATCGCCTGTCGCTACCTCAACTCCGCCCTGCCGGTGATCGTCGCTGGCGGCGGGCACGCGTTCGTGCTCGTTGGCTACCGCCGCGTGGACCCCGGAACACCCCAGGAGCGCATCCATTTCATCCGCCACGATGACGAGGTCGGTCCCTATCAGGTTGTCGAGAACTTCCTGCTCGACGACTACAGCCCCTGGCAGTACCTGATCGTCCCGCTACCTGCCAAGGTCTACCTGTCCGGGGAGAAGGCCGAGGTGCTCGGCGCGGCCAGGCTGACCACCTCCTCGGCCGACAGCGCCAGCCCCACCGCCCGCAAGCTGCACGCCGCGATCACGGCCCACGAGGTGAGCTTCCGCTCTACCGCGCTCAAGTCCAATGCCTTCAAGACCGGTCTCGAGCGCCGCGGTGTGCCCGAGCCGGTCGCCTCGATCTATCGACGGATGCCGATGTCGCACTGGATCTGGGTGGTCGAGGCCACCGACCGGGCCGCCCGCGACCGCGGTGACCCCTGCGTCCTTGCTGAGGCGATCATCGATGCCACCGATCATTTGCGCGACCTGCATGTGCTCGCCTGGCGCGTTCCCGGCGAACTGGTCCAGTGGGATCCCGACGAGGACCGCCTGAGCCGCGGACTCTTGGCCGCCGTCCCGCCGCTTGGGTCGGTGGCCCGCGGCCCCGCTGACGCTCAGGCCCTGTCACACGCAGACGTATGAAGGAAGGAGGTGCTGCGTGACCGACGATCTCATCGCTGATGCCCGGGCCGGCAAGCCACACGCGGCCCCCTTCCTGATCAGCCTGTACGGCCCGGCCCTGGCTGGCTACCTGCGGGCAATCGCATCCGACCTGTCCGACACCGACCGCGAGTTGATCGCCGAACGGGCCATTGAGGCCGCCGTCCGCAAGATCGACCACTACGACCCGACCCAAGCGCCCTTTGCCGCCTGGCTGCGCGGTTTTGTCCGTCACGAAGTGCTCAACTGGCGGCGGTCCACATCCAGGCTGGATAGCCTAGAGAGGGTCGACATGCCGAGCCCAGACCCGCCCGGCCAGACCGACCCGCCCAGTGAGGTGATGGCTGCCGTCACCGACGCGTTCCGCACGCTCCGCTCCGCCGACCAGGTGATCATCGCGCTGCGCGATATCGAGCAGTTACCGTCGAAAGAAGCGGCCGCCCGGTTAGGCATCACCGACGCCGCCTGCCGCCAACGATACGCCAGGGCACGCCAGCGACTGGAGGCGGTTGCCGCCAGGGACCAGCGGTTACGCACGTACGCGAGGGAGGCAAGCCCATGACGCCGATCCCACCCACGGGCAGTGACCCTCGGAGCGACGACGTGGTCGACCGCATCCTGGCCGAACTCCGGGATAGCCTGGAAGCCGACACCAGCATGATCCAGCCCGCTCCGCTCGAGGAACTGGACAGCGCCCTCGCCGCCCTCTCCGCCAGCGCGCTCTCAGTGGAGGCTCGGGCGGCGGTTGAGCGGCTGTTAGCCTCCGGAGAAGGCCTCACTCCTGCGGCGCGGCAGCGAATGATCACCGCTGCTGAACGAGGACTGCGACGACAGCGTCTCGCACTTGGCACACTAGCGTCACTGCTGGCGGTCCGCCGTAGCGAGGAGGATCTGCCGGCAGCGGTGCTGGCGCGGGAACTGCAGCTAGAGGAAGCCGAGTTCCTCACCATCGAATCCGGCGAGCGCGATGTCCGAACCTTGAACGCCTCGCAGATCGCCAGTTGGGTGGCCCGGCTTGCGATAGATCCTGAGCGAGCAGTCCAGGCGCTGCGCCGCTCGCTCGGATTGGTCGCAACAGCTCCCAGTTACGCGCAACGAGCCAATCCTCATAATCCGACGCAACATGCCGACGACATGGCGTTGGTCAAAGCAGTCGCTGAGCTGCTCCAACGACGGTCCTAGACAGCCAGCCTCTCGTCCAGACGTCGAGGCCTGCCCGGCCCGCCCAAGGCTGCAGCCGAGCGGCGTAGAGGCGACGCCCAACACAACACGCGATGAAGGGATGTTGTCGCTATCCCTCCTCCTCTTCGAACTCGTGACTAGTGAAGTGGAGGGTGCGGGCGTTCTCGGAAACCGTGCGGACGGTGGCATCAGGGAAGCCGTCGCTGTTGGTGGCGCGGATCTCGACGGTGACCTCGACGTTGGTGCCCATCAGGCTGGTCAGGTGCTGGATGACCTCCTGGGCGAGCCTCCCGAAGTCGCGGTTCAGGCGGGACGGGTCGAGCGACACTACCCCAAAGAAGCGCTTTAGCTGCTTGGTACCCGGCTCTGCTCCCGGGGCTGGAGGGAGGGGCCGTCCCGGAGTGATGCCCTCGGGAGGCTGCCCGGGATCGCCGGGTGCTGGTACATGCGGCTTGCCTGCTTCGGCCTCCAGTTGTATCGCGGCGACGAGCGGCATCACGATCAGGGTCGTGCCGCTCGCGCCTACAACGTGCTGACCAACGGTGAGGCCGAGGTACCGGCTGGCCGCCTCATCCCAGCCTTCGGCGGTGGCGAACCTGTCCTGCTGCCAGGTGGTGCTGGCCGGCCCCTGGCTCACCGTGTCCACTAGAACCGTGATGTCCCGAAGGCGGGGCAGGTACAGGTAACGGGCAAAGGTGTCCCAGACCTTGTTCACGCTCACGTGGCCGGACTCCCACACGCTGTGCAGGGTCCCGTCCAGCTGCAGCCGAAGCAACGCGGGCGCGAACGTGGTGTACAGGTAGGCCTCGTTGATCAGCTTGCGGCTGGCCCGAGCAGCCAGCGATCCCTGGCCGTCGACCCTGACGGCATCCCATCCTGGTCGTCCTGTCGGCTCCGGTTGGGTGGGCACCAGGACCCACTGGTAGGTCTCGGCCAGGCGCAGCGTCACGGTCTGATCAGCGTCGGCCCGCTTGGTGGCTGCCTGGCGGGCCTGGTTGGGGTCTAGGTTCAGCCCGTCGGCGCCGCGCTCGTCATCGACCGAACGCCAGGCCAGGAACTCGGCCACGCCTCGCTCCAACTCGTCCAGCCGTCGCTGGTCGGGGGCGAGGAACACGAGCATGTTGCGGAACTCCCGCGCGGCATTCCCACGCCGCTCGAGGATCTCGCCCGCCGCGGTCAGTGCGGCCGACTCCGCAGAGCGGGCGACGTGCGGGGTGGCGGGCCCGAGCAGCACCAAGCGAGCCTCGGTCTCGTCCGGCACGTCGCCACTCGTCGCTGGGGCTACGTGCACGCCGGCGAACTCGCCTCGGTCACGCTCGTCGCGCAGGTGGCGGACGATCTCGGCGTGGACGTCGTCGCGCGCTTCGGTCAGCAGCCGTTCCGCCCGGGTCCGTGCGACCTGTGCGACGCTTGGCTGCACCCCGTACCAGTAGCGACCCTGGTCGGCATACAGGTAGGTGGCTCGTGCGGAAAGCCGGTTGAGCGCGTCGCCGAAGGTCGCGATCGCCTCGCCGGGCAGCACGCAGCCCAGCCGGACCCGGGAGGCCTCGAGGCCCCGGTGGGGCGAGCGCAGGGTCGCCGCCGAGCCGAGGAACACCGTTCGGGCTACCCGCCGGGCGGCCCGGTAGCGGCCGATGTTGGGTACCTCGCGGTCCACTTCGGCCGGCAGCGACCCGGGCCCGTCGATATCGGCGTCGATAATCGGCTTCCAGCTGTCCTCCAGGTTGCGGGTCAGCTCGGCGGCAACCGCCGCGTCGTCGAGGGGGACGCTGGCCGGAAGGATGAGCGGGGACTGGTCGCCGCCGGCCCACAGCGCATGCACGACCGCGGCCATCAGCCGCAGCACTCCCCGGGTGCGCTGGAACCGCTCCAGCGTCGACCAGTCTTCGTAGAGGCGGGCGAACAGCTCGGGATGTATCGGGTAGGCGGCCTTCATCCGGTCGACGTAGGCTGCCTCCCGGCACTCGGCCGGGAACTCGGCGGCCTGCCGGCGGTACAGGTCTCCGAACACTCGTGCGGTCGCATCCCGGTCGGGGAGCTGGGCTGGGTCGACGGGCTTGAACAGCCGGCGACGGACGATCTCGAAGCTCTCCTCGGCGGTCGCCGGCCGCCAGGCCGCCTCGATGCGACCCACCACAGTGCGAAGGCGGGCCAGTGCCTCCCGCCCGCCGGCCCCGCCGATCTCCCGGTCGGAGCCTACGCCGCCCCCGTCGATCGGCTCGGAGGCGGGCAGCGACAGCACCAGCAGTGCCCCTGGCACGGCACGGGCTGCCTCGGTGAGTGCTTGGGCGAAGGAGAAGTGCGTATCGAACGACCCTCCCGGCAGGCCGTCGGCAGCGTACAACTGCCGGGCGTACGCGACCCACTCGTCGATGAGCACCAGACACGGGCTGTAGGCCGCAAGCAGCTTGCGCAACTCGTCCCCCGGGCTAGTCGAGGTGCGATCCGCCTCTGCCACCAGCTCGTAGCCTTCGCGCCCGCCAAGCTGCCACGCCAGCTCGCCCCACAGCGTCCGAACCTCGGTGCCGTCGGGCTTGCGGCTGGGCTGACCGGGAGCGATCTTGGTGCCAACCAGCACGACTCGGCGCACCACCGGCAGCGCGCCGATTCCAGTGGCCGCGACGAGGTCCTGCACCTCCTGCAGGAACTCCGGAAGGGGCGTGTCAGACAGCAGGTGGTAGAGGGCGATCATCGAGTGCGTCTTGCCACCACCGAAGCTGGTCTGCAGGTCCACCACCGGCACCCCGCCCACGCCGGTAACCCGCTCCACCGCCTGCGAGAGCAGCCGCCGCAGGCCCTGGGTCAGATATGTGCGACGGAAGAACTCCACCGGGTCGATGTACTCGGCCGACCCCTCCTCCAAGTGCACGAGGTACAGGTCAGCGGCGAACTCGGCCAAGGCGAAGCGGCCTCGAGCCACGTCGTCGTGGGGCTCGATCACCGCCCGCCATGGCTTCAGCCCGGCCGCTGGTTGGGTCACCAACGCCTCACCCTTCGGGGTGGCCTTACGGGCGTCCGCCTCGTACTTGAGCCGCATGAGCTCGTCTTTCGAGCGACCCACCTCAGCGGCCTCGGTAGCGTCAACCGCAACAAGCAGCCGTTCGATGGAATCGAGGGCTCGGTAGGCATCGTCGATGCTGAAGCTGGCGTTGTGGGCCCAGCGGTTGCGCGCGTCGCGAAGCTCGAACACCAAGTTGCGGTCTGAACGAGTCAGTTCGCTCTTGAACGCCACGTCCCAATGATCAGCCATCACCTTGAGTTGCACGGCTGGGTCGCTGAGTGAGACCGGGCCGCCCCGCTCCCGACTGGCGAAGTCAGGGAACCACTGTTCCCCGCGTGATGACGCCTTGCGCATGCGCCGATCCACGAAGGGACCCAAACCGGCAGCGAGCAACTCGAACGCTCGTCCGACCCGATCCCGGTTGCTTGTCGCCATCGCCTGTCCCCTCACATCAGCGTCTGCTGCGTCGGCACCTCGGCCGCTGGCTGCGTGCCGGCCAGCCTTGCGATCTCCGGCCACGAGGCAACGAGTGCGTTCACCGCCAGCGCCAGCTTGGCCCATCTATTCCGCTCGCAGATGTCGGCCAATCGGTAGGCGAGGTCGCGGGCAAGATCGCCAAGGCCTCCGACGCGGGTCAGCAATGCCGCCGCAGCCTGCTCTCCGCCCTGGTCCAGCGTCCGCAGTAGGTGGATCGTCGCCTCCCACACGGGGATACGGGTGTCCGTGATCGGATCCCAATTAGCCCGAAGGTCCGATGGTTCGATCAGCCACACCTTCGGCGCTCGTGTGGCGACGATTCCGTCCCGCCGTAGCCCGTCAAGCGACGTGGCGGTAGCGGTAAAGAGCTTTTCGGCTTCGCCGAACGGCCCTTCGTCGAAGCCGTAGCGCTCGAACCACTGCACGGCCCAGCGAGTCGCCGCATCGAACTCGTCGTCCTGCTCCGAGAGGACCTGGATGCGAACCTGGTTAATCAGGCTGAGCGCGGTTCGTACCCGCATCGGTTCGCCCGAAGGCTCGAGGACACGGGCGAAGCGCGAGAAGATTGCCATCCCGGGGCCAATGGCAGCCTGGGTCAGGTCGAACGGGAGAGTAGAGGCTTCCTGGAGGGCTCGGAGGGCCTCGGGTAGCTCAGCTCGCAAGGCTCGCAGGAACCCCTGCCGATCCATTGTCTGCGCGCCGACACGGCGAGGACGACACACCAGCACCACATAGGAGGCGAGGGCGTTTGTTCCTTGCCCGATCTGCCTGCTTGAACTCGTGGCGTGGATTGGCCACGTCCCCACAACACCGAGCCCAGCAGCAAGCACCGCTTCTAGCATGGCGTCCCATGCTGAGGAGGCAAGGCCCTCGTCGTCGGTCTCTTCTTGGCGGTGTGCGTATACAACGAGGATGGGCAGATCCGACCGGGAGGCGGTTGCGAGTTTCGCAAAGGTCTCGGTGAAGCCAGCTACGAAGTACCGGTACGCCGCGCCACGATTGCCGTCGTGCCGATAGGGCGCGGCGATCAGTTCATCGTTCTTAGGCGTCGTGATAGTCGAGAACAACTCTGGGTGCACTGACCACAGCGCCCGCCTATGCCACACGTAGAAGTAGTCGGACAAATCAGCGTACCCGATCTGGCCGAAATATGGAGGATCGGTGGCGATCAGTGCCGACCCAGACTCGACGAGTTGGCCGGCGACTCGAGCGTCGCGCTGCTCGATTCGAGCGGGTAACACGCCAACCGGCAGCGCCTGTAGGCCGCCGATAAGCGATTCGACATGACCAAGCCAGTCACCGGCTGAGCCCCCGAATGGGTTCACTTCAGTGAAATCCCACACCATTGGCAAAGCATGCCGGCCGAACGCCGCCTCGGCCTTAGCCGATCCGTTTCGCGAATCGATCTTCCAGCGAACCTGCGCTGAGTTGGATTGAGCAAGCTTCCCGACACATAATCCGAGTGCCGTTGCTATTGCGTCGGCATACTCCTGGTCGCCACCGTCAGCCTTCACCCATCCCGCCACGTCGGCTACAGAATCGGCAAACGCGATGAGAGCGTTTAGCTGCCTGTTCGTGTACAGGTCGGCCTGCGTGGTCATGCCGAATGCTGGGGACGAGAACCAACGGGCATAGTCAGGGAGTTCTACATCGTCAGGCACGTCTTCAGGTCTGGCGACGTTGGCGATGCGAATATGGGCTTCGTCAGCAACGCGATAGGTGCGTCCGCCTCCGCGCTGATCGGCCACGATGGCCAGTAGCTCGACGCCAAGACCGCTCGTTGACCCTGCCATCTTGACGTGAGGCTCAGGCACAGTCTCTGAACACACCGGACAGCGGAACTTTGCCCCTCGTCCGAGTTTGGTTGCAGGTGGTGGGGTAGCTTTCCCCTCGCCAATCTCGAACCGAACTTCCTTTTCGTGAATGACCGGCTTGAGCCAACGCTCCTCGCCCTTCCGTTTGGACAGCCAAGGCGAACTGTAGAGCGGGACGGTCGCCCGGCATGCTGGGTTTGGGCAGGTAACAGTGTGCGCCCATAGCCAGGCGATGACCGTCCCCCCGCCAGGCGCCGATGGATAGAGATGCCCGACCTTCGCCCAAGCGACGTCTCGCACGCGCTCAGCGTAGTGGCGAATGTCGGCGTAGAAACCGTCGCGTGGTCCCGCAATTCCCTCCAGGGATGCCGAAGGCGATAGAGGCGGGCGCCCGGCGACGGCGGGGACGAGCTCGCACAGCAGCTTAGTGATGAGCACTGGTACTGGGTTGAGGTCACTGCCGACGGCCGGAAGGCCAAGTCGCTGCGCCTCGATGATGGTGGACCCTCCGCCGCAGAACGGATCGAGTACCGTGGGTGGCGGACCGCTGGCACGTAGCAGCGCTCTTGCCGTTTCCAGCACCTCCGGTTCCGGCGGCCCGCCGTCGGTGTTGACAAGCCGCTCGATGAGGTGCAGCAGACGGGCGCGTCCCTCCCGGTCGCCTGGATCATCGATGAGGGCGGCGAACAGCAGTGCCCGCCATGCGGGGGTGGGCATTGGCGCGAACCACTTATGCACGTTCTTGATCGTGCCGGTCTTGCGGTCCTTGTCCTTGCGGCTCGCCGCGCTGATCGCGTCGAGCGGCAAGGCCACCTCGATCAGCTTCTTCTTGTGGTCGGTCACGACGGAGTTCCCGCTGCCTGCCACATTTTCTCCCAGTTGAACGTGCGGCTGGTTTCGGCAAAATGCATGTCGTCGCTGATCCCGGCGAAGGGGTGCCGGTAGTAGCGGACGTCTTCGGTGCCGTTAGGGCGGACCTCGACCAAAGCGAGGAGCCAGCGGTCGGGGCTGTTGTGACCATGAAGGATCTCGTTGCGGGTTACGGTGACCGTCTCCGCACCGCTGATGCGTCCCTTCACCTCGATGAACAGTAGGTGCCCATCGTTGGTGCGGGAGCGGATGTCGTAGCCGGGGTTGTTGTGCGCGAGTTCCTCGGGGTCGCGGCCCAGGCGGCGCTCGGTAGTAAGCACTGCGGCGACCGCGCGGCGGTCCACGGTGGTGGTGTCGACTGGGCTGCGCTCCGGCGTCCTGGCAGCCTCGCCCCGGAGCATCTGAATCAGGCTGCCGGGCACGACGAGGGCGGCGCCGACCACGATCGGTAGCAGGGCGCGGAGCTGCTGCTCCTTGTCGAGATCGGCCATACGGTGCTTGAGTCGGTTGGCCAGCTCGTCCGCGCGTTGCCGTGCCCGGTCCGGGTTCATGCGGGGCTGGCGGCCCGCCTGCATCTGCTCCAGCAGCTCGTTGGCGCGGAAGTCCCAGTAGTTGATCTCCTGGGTGAGGCGCTCATGGACCGCGCGTCGCACCTTGTGGATTCGATCGAGGGTGCGCGCCCGGACCTCGGCGAGGTGGGCAGGGACCACCCTAGTGATGGCAATGTCAAGCGCGCGGGCCTCCAAATCGCCGGTCAGCCACTTAGCGTTGCGGACGTCCTTGAGCACGACCAGCTCGTCTTCGGTGGCGGCCCGGTAGTCGAGGTAGGGGGCCTGCCCAACGGTGGCGGTGGTGCCGTCGGCGTGCAGCTCGACGAACTCAAAGCGGCGGGACACCACCTGCTGGTTGCCGTGCCGATCGGTGCGAGCGTCGCTGACGGCGTGCTCCAGGTACACCAGCACCCGCGGTGCCTCACCCGGATCGGTATCGTCGACGAGGACGGCCCCTTGTCGCAGCAGCGTGCCGTATCGTTCCAGGAGCAGGTCGACCGCAGCGTCCAGCAGCGGGTGGCCGGGGGCGACCAGCTCGGCAGGGGGCTTGCCCGCCAGGCGTAGCAGCTCCTTGTCGAAGCAGATGCGCTCGTAGCGGCGCAGCACTGGCGCGCCGACCCCGATCTGGCGGTCGCGGCTGCGCAGGTCGGCGGGAACGTGAGTGAGTTCGAAGCGGCCCTGTTCCCGTTCGACGGCGCGGCCGCCGAGCAGACGGAAGGCTTCCAGGAAGAACGAGCGGATGTAGTGGGGCTGCAGCCGGCGGGCTTCCGCCTCCTCCATCTGCAGCCGGATGCGCTCCACATCGGCAAGGCCGAGCACGTCGGCAGCCAGCGCCTGACGCTCCACCAGCTCGGCCAGCCCCTCACCGACCCGGTCGTCGATCACCTGGTCCAGCCGGGCACGCACCTCTGGCTGGTCGCCGTAGCGGATCGCCTGCAGCAGCAGCTCCCCCAGCGGTCGGCCCCGGAACGCCTCACCGAGCACGTCGAACACTTGGCCGCCGAGCGCCTTGCGCTGCTCCTCCAGCTTCTCAAGCAGCCGCAGGTACACCTGGCCTTCCCGGGTCTGTTCGGCGACCAGGTTCCACATGTGGCACACCTCGGTCTGGCCGATGCGGTGCACCCGCCCGAAGCGCTGCTCGATCCGGTTGGGATTCCAGGGCAGGTCGTAGTTGACCAGCAGGTGCGCCCGCTGCAGGTTGATACCCTCCCCGGCGGCGTCGGTGGCGACCAGCACCAGGCAGTCCTTGTCCTGGGTGAACACCTCCTGGAGGACTCGGCGCTGCTCCCGGGCGGTGCCGCCGTGGATGGCGACCACCGCCTCGGCGCGGCCGAGCACGGTGCGCAGCCGCTCAACCAGATAGTTGAGCGTGTCGCGGTGCTCGGTGAACACAATCAGTTTGCGCCGGCTGCCGTCAGGGTTGCGCATCTCCGGCCGGTCGGCCAGAAGGGAGGAGAACTCGGCCCACTTGCGGTCGGTGCCGGCCGCCCGGACCCGACGGGCCAGCTCCTCAAGCTGCGCTACGGTGCGGATCTCTGCCTCGAGCTCGGCGATCGTACGTGCCGCCGAGGCACCGTCGACCAGCGCCTCCTCGACCTCCTCGACCTCCTCGTCGGCCAGGTCCTCCAGGCTGCCGGGATCGTCGTCGCGATCCAGCTCGGCCAGCAGCGATTCCAAGCGGTCGGCCTGGCGGGATGGCGCTGCCATGCCACGCCGGGCCCGCAGCTCCGCCAACTGCCCGTCCAGCCGCCGGTGACGGCGCGACAGGGACTGGTAGATCGCCTCCGGGCTGGAGGCCAGCCGGCGCTGCAGCACCGTGAGCGCGAACCCCACCCGGTTGCCCCGGCGGCCCTCGCCCTCGGCAGCCAGCCGGTCGGCGCGGTTCATCTCCTCGATCACATATGTCGTGACCTCGCCATACAAGCGCGCCTCCGGAGCCGACAGCGGATACGGAACCGTGTAGGCCATCCGTTCGGGAAACAACGGCCGGCCATCGAAGCGCAGCAGCCGCTCCTTGATCATCCGGCGCATCAGGTCCGAGGTGTCCACCACATGGACGCCGTCCCGGAAGCGGCCCTCGAAGCGGTCGGCGTCCAGCAGCGCCATGAACAGCTGGAAGTCCTCTTCCTTGCCCGCATGCGGGGTCGCTGTCAGCAGCAGCAGATGCCGACACAAGCTACCGAGGAGCCGGCCCAGCCGGTACCGCTTGGTCTCCTTCACCTCGGCACCAAAGAAGTGGGCCGACATCCGGTGGGCCTCGTCGACCACCACTAGATCCCACTCGGTCTCGGCTAACCGCGCCTGCAGCTGCTCGTTGCGGGCCAGGTGATCCAGACGGGCGATCACCAGGTCCCGCTCCGCCATAGGGTTGGCCGTCTGGCTGGCTTCGATCACGTCGCGGGTGAGGATGTCGAAGGCCAGGCCGAACTTCTCGGCCAGCTCGTCCTGCCACTGTGCGACAAGGCCACCCGGGGCGACTACCAGACAGCGAGCCAGGCCACCACGGAGCGCCAATTCCTTGATGTACAGGCCGGCCATGATGGTCTTGCCGGCGCCCGGGTCATCGGCCAGCAGGAACCGCAGCGGCTGGCGGGGGAGCATCTCCCCGTACACCGCCTGGATCTGATGCGGCAATGGCTCCAGCCGACTCAGATGCACCGCCAGCATGGGGTCGAACAGGTAGGCGAGCCGGATGCGGCGCGCCTCTGAGACCAGCCGGAACAAGCCGCCGTCAGCGTCGAACGCCCACGCGGCGGCCGTCCGCTCCACCGACAGGACGGCCTCGTCGTCGCGGTAGACCAGCCGCTCGGCTACCCGGCCAGTAGTGTCGCGGTAGGTAAGGGTGATGGCGCTGCTGCCGTGCCATGTCGCAGCCACCACGGTCACGGCCTCGCCCGGCGCCACTCCCCGGATGATCGCACCGGGGGTCAGCTCCTCAAGTCGCATGTGTCCACTCCCGGCAGTTGGTCACAACCTCTGATGTCGGAGGGAGCCCAGCTGACTTGCGGTGTCACCCTTCCTAGCAGTTCCCCCGATCTGGCTACACAGTGGCCAGTCACCAGCGTCAGCACACGAGCCAGCGGTGCCCTGTAAAGCGATATGACGGTCATGGGGCGTTAGTATCCCTGACGTGAATGAGAGTTGAAACTCCTCTCGGTGCTTTGAAGAGGATGGTCGGATCTCGCAGGACGGGATCAGTCCTCCAGGCAGGCGTCTGAATCTTGCCCGTGGTCTGGTCCCCGGACACACTTACCAGAGGGACGGGAACAGGTGTTCGACACATGGGCTCGGACCAGGTAGGCTCAATGTCGGCTTGGAGAGACACGAAGGTCGCCGCTCCAGAGCTCTAGACGCTACCAGCGGGAGGAAATGCCTGGCTGGGGGCGCCCCAGACGCCGTCAGCGGCGAGCATCCTGCCGCCTGGCCACGCGGCCCAGCTCGCTGCCGCGGCCGTCGTCCGCCGTGGCCAGGGGCCCCGCGGTTCGAGTGGACGCGCCCGGCCGCGCCCCTGGCGCAGCGGATCGCCAGTGGCCTTTGGTCACCGAAGCGGCGGTGGCGTGGGGTACGCGAAGGAGGCGTGGTGATGATGAAGCCGATCCAGCAGGCTTCCGCATGGCTTCGCTCGCTCGCCACGCCGGACCACGAGTTGGCCGCGATGCGCGCCGAAGCGCTGGACGAGATCACCAAGTGGAAGCGCGGCGAGCCGTCGCGGTGATCACATTCGAGCAACTCTTTGCGTGGCTGGACGCGCTCGACACCGAAGACGTCGGCGACGACGGCAACGACCACGGGGACGGCTGATCCGGCAGCATGGCGCCGAGGTGCTTGGCTCGGGATCACCGAGAGAATGCGGTGGGAGTGTTCAGCGGTGTGGGGAACACAGCCCGACGTCCGATCTCGGTGGCCGTCGCTGCCGTCGTGCAGGTCGTTGGTTGGGCAGCGGCTCAAGGTTGGCGATGGCTTCCCGATGGAGAACTGAATGTGGATGTCCTCGGATGGCCAACGGCAGCCGCGTGCGTCCGAGAACGTACGCGGCGGGAGCTCAACGCGACCGACGGGAGGCGGGAGGAGCAGCGTTGGCAAACGCTTTGGCGATGCCTTGTTGACCGTTCCACCGCGTTAACGGCTTTCGACCTGCCTAGCGCGCTGTATGCACCCTCGGAGGGGGGTGATCGCGACCGATGTCACACGGATCGGCTACAAGAACAAGGACGGCGCTGATCAGTACGGACCGACTGACCTCTGAGAGTCCGAGACATCCTCATTTCTACGTTCGATCTATCTAGGGCAATCATACGGGTATAGACCAATGACCGTTCTTGGTTATCTTGGGATCCTGCTCTGTTGTTGAAGGGCCGTCTCGATGGACAGGGTGATGCAGTCAAGCCTGTCGATTCCTGTCGGTGAGCTGCCATCGAGTTCATGTCAACTCGCCGACCTCTACATCCCTGCCCGCGTGGGTGCCGAGGCTCATGCGGTGCTGACCCTTGAGGCTGGCTGGGCGCGGAAATGGACAGCGTCGTGGCGGCTGTCCGGCGCGAAGGTGGTCTGCGCGGTGCGGGACCTGGGGTCGATGCGGATGATTGGGGCTGAGCCGGTCCGGCGTTTCACCTGGCGCGCAGACCAGCGGCACCGGCCGGGCTTGCAGTTTCTGGTCAGCACAGGCCGGCACCATGGATTCGAGAGCCTTGCCGAGCAGCAGCTGCTGCTGGCGTTGGATTTCGCCGGCGAGGTCGCTGACGTGCTCTCCCAGCCGTTTCGGTTGCGGTTTGCCGCGGCCGGCGGGTGGGAGGAGCACACCCCAGACTTCCTGGTGATCGCCAGTGGGGCCCGGTGGCTGTTGGATGTCCGGCCAGCCGAGCGGATTGGCCCAGACGACCTGGTTCGCTTCGCCGCGGCTGGCGAGGCGGCGTTGGCGGCAGGGTGGCGCTACGGGGTGGTGGCGGGCTGGCGGCCGCACGTGTTGACCACCTTGGACACCCTGGCTTCCCAGCGTCGCCCACTGGCCGATCCGCTGGCAATACAGCCCAAGCTGCTGGAAGCCGCCGCCCATGGCCCGCTGCCGTTCACAAAGCTCGTGGCGACCACCTCGTGTCCAGCGGTGGCCCGGACGCACGCGCTGCACCTGATCTGGCACCGGCGCCTCAGCATCGACCTCGCGCAGCCGCTTGGTGACCGGACGCTTATCTGGCCCGCTCATGCCGGAGGAGATCAATGAGCTGGAGTGGGCCGCTGGACCTGTCGGAAGGCTCACGCCTGGTGCTCCAGGGTGTGGAATGGACGGTCGAGGAGTTGCGCCCGCAGGTCGGACGTGTCCTGCTGCAGCGGCCGGACGGGCAGCGGCTACCTACCACCATCCGGGTCCTCGTCAATCACCCGGACTGCCGCCCATCCACGCACACGACCACGCTTCCCGCCACCAGCCGGGGACGGCAGCCCGCCGGGCCGGACGATCTCACCGACCACCAGCGTGAGCTGGTGCGGATGCGATACGCCCACCTGATGGAGGTCGAGACGGGATATCGCAGCGGCGATCGGCTCCACGCTCTGCCTGGAGAGCCCCGCCCTGGATACGACCCGGCCACCGCGACATTGACGGAGCGGCGGGAGGCCAAGGTCGCCGAGATCAAGGCGCTCGGCTCTGGCGAGGCACGCATGCTTGGGCTGGAGCAGATCAGCGTCCGCACGCTGAAACGCATGGCGGCCGACTGCCGCAGGTTCGGGATGGCGGGATGCATCAAAGGGCAGTGGCTGCGCCGCAGCGGCGATCGGCGGAGCATCACTGAGCAGATTCGGGAGGCGATCTTCGCGGTCCGAGCCGAGACGCTGTATCGCTCCCGGGTCAGCATGAAGACCCGCGAACGCATGGTTCACCAGTACATGCGGGACAAGTTCGGCCCGGATGTGGCCGTCCCGTGCTACACCACGCTGCGCACCACCTGGCAGCAGTGGTTCGGATCCGATGGTGCCCGCCAGCGGTACGCGCGGTCGGCGGCCCGGTTGGAGGCATCCGACGAGCATGTAGTGGTGCACCGGCCTGGTCAGGTCGTGGCGCTGGACACCACGGAGATGTCGGTACTGGTCCGCGAAACCGTGTTCGACGAGCCGACGGCCGTGTTCCTGACCCTGGCATTGGACGTCTACACTCACTCTATTGTGGCGTTCCGCCTCAACCTGGTCAGCGACACATCCGTGGACGTGGCGATGCTGCTACGAGATGTGATGATGCCGCTGCCGCTGCGGGATGACTGGGGCGAGGACATGGAATGGCCCTACCCCGGAATCCCGGCCGCTGTTGTCGCCGAGTTCGCCGGGCATAGAGTCGCTGGCCTGCCGTTTTTCGCCCCCGAGACGGTCACCACCGACCACGGGTCGGTCTACAAGAACCACCATCTGATCGACGTGCAGCGCGTGATCGGCGCGAACATCCTGCCCGCACGGGTGCTGCGGCCAACCGACAAGCAGGCCGTGGAGAGGGCCTTTGCTGGCATCCAGAGCCTGCTGCTGGAGTTCCTGCTCGGCTACCGCGGCGTCGATGTCGCCGACCGCGGTGAGGACCCCGAGGCCGACACCGTGCTGACCATCGCCGAGATGGAGCGCCTGATCGCCACCTGGGTGGTGAAGATCTGGCAGAACCGCGAACTCGGCGAGTTCGCCCCGGCCTGGGATCCCGGTACCGGTCACAGCCCGAACACGTTGTTCGCCGCCGCGATGGCCCAAGGCGGGTTCGCGTTGCAGGTTCCCGCCCCAGAGTTGTATTACGAGCTGCTTCCCTGCCATCACGTGATGATCCACGGCCGACGCGGCGTGAAGATCAAGGGCCTTTGGTACGACGGCCCCGCCGTGGATCGCTACCGCGACGGGCCGTCGACGCGGGGCGGCAAGAAGCACAAGGGCAGATGGGTGATCCGCCGCGATCCCCGCGACCGCCGGTTCGTCTTCTTCCAGGACCCACTCACCCATGAGTGGCACACCCTGCGCTGGACTGGGCTCCCGCCCGAAGGTGAGGTGCCCTCCTTCGGTGACGCTCGTGTCGAGGAACTACTCCACCAGGCTCGAACCATAGGGCTGGAGCCCAAGTCCGACGCAGAACTGCTGCCGTTGCTGCTGGAGCTCATCGGCGCCCACATACCCGTTGAGGCCTGGCCCACCCAGATGCCGAAGAAGAAGCGCAGGGAGCACGCACGCGAAGTCCTTCAAGGCCAGGCCGCTGCGGCCGACCGTCCCTCCGCAGCAACCGCTGCGGCCGCGACCGTGCGCGACGACGCGGCGGCGGTGCCGCTTGGATGGAAGGATCGGGCGACTCAAGCGGCCCGAGCGATCGACGACGAGCGCCGGCGACGCCGTGAACAGGCCGTGCCCGAGCGACCGCTCCCACCGCCACGGCTGGGGGAGGCGATTCGTCGCCGTAGCGTCTTCGCTGTCCCCGAGGAGGACGAGCCCGCCTCGGTCACAGACGCAAGCACCGAGGAGGCGGAATGAACGCCGACAACGACATTCACGCCACCCCGCCCGCGCCATTCCCCGCAGGGCCAGTGATCGACCGGGCGACGCTGGAGGGCTGGACGCAGTGGCGGTTAACCCGGCGTGATTTCGTGCCCGCGGCACGGATCACCCTGGGCGAGTACAACAAGATGAGCCCACGGCAGCGCTGGATTCATGACCTCCACCGGATGGCGACCCATTCCAACCTCCCCATCCAGGAGACGCCCATGAGCGCTGCGGTGTCCGACGTGCTGCGCAGGCGCATCCAATGCAACGCGGTCAAGGGCACCGAGCGAACCCGGCCCGGGTTGATGGTCAATGGAGGCGGCTTCCAGGGCAAAACCGAGACCGTCTGTGAGACCGCCGCCGACTTCGAGGACAACTGGCTGGCGGCACACGCCTCCCTCAATCCCGATGCCGTCCCGGGCACGCGCGACCTGGTGGCGCCGGTTGCGTACGTGCAGACTCCTGTGACCGCCAAGCCGATCAGCACTTGCCAGGCGATCCTCGACTTCTACGGCGAGGACTACAAGAACATGCGGCTGGGGGAACTCACCCGCACGGTGCGGCGGGCACTGAAGGAACACGCCACGAAGGTCCTCGTCCTGGACGACATCACCCGGTTGAAGATGCACCGCGAAGCCGACCAGGACGTGCTGGACTTCATCCGCGACCTGATGAACATCACCGTCGCAATCCTGGTCGGCGTCGGGATCCCCAAGTCCGGGCTGCTCCGCGAAGGCCGTCAGGACCCGCAAACCGGCGAATGGGTATTCCCGCCCGTCAGAGACAAGGGCAAGAGCCCCAACGACGACGCCGCGACCCAGACCGAACGGCGGTTCAAGCTGGTCAACCTCGACCCGTTCCGCTATGACACGCCAGAAGACATCGCCGCGTGGCTGAAGCATCTCAGCGGCATCCAAACTCAGCTGCGGCTGTTCCGGGCCGAGGAGGACATGCTTACTGGCGGGACCATGCCCGAATACCTGTTCCGCCGCACCGGCGGAATCGTCGGTCTGCTCGGATGCCTCATCGAGGAGGCGTGCATGGCGGCCATCGACACCGGCAAGGAACGCCTCACCCCCGAACTGCTGGACGAAGTCGACATCGATCTCAGCAACATCCCCAACCGGGACCCGAGGCCGGGGAGCTCCCCGACGTGCCGCCACAGTCAGCCAAGCAGAAGCAGACCAAGGGGAACCGAGGCCGCAACACCGTGTTCGACGACCGGGGCGCTCGCTCCGCAGCGACGAGCTGACAGGCCAGCTCATGGATCTTCGAGCTCTGCCACGCAGTCTGGATTCGCTACCCGGTAAAGACCGGTCAGGCTACATCGTCGCCTCGTCTACCGCCCGGAGCGTTCCACCCAACCGCCTCTTCCAGATCACCGGCCTGGTGCGTCCGACCGGCCCGGAGAAGAGCCACGTTCCGGCGAACTTCATGTTGCACCTCGACGGCGGCCGTGACCTTGCTAGCGCGGTGACCGCGACTATCCACCGCAGCGACCCAGCGGCAGAGGTGAGTCTCAAAGCCGCGATCGGCCAGTACGTCAAGCAGCCGGCCAGGCACCTCGAGCGACCTGGAAACACGGACGCGGCAACCTGACATGCCCACACGGCCGCTGCCCCGGAGCCTGAGCCCCCTGCCAGATGAGTCACTACCCGGCTACCTGTTCCGGCTTGCCTACCGGCTTGATCGCACTCCTGGCCGAATGGCTATCTTGGCAGGCCTGTCCGAGTCAGTGATGGCCGGCAGAGGCTCCGGTCAGCTCCCCGCGAACGTCATGCTGAGCCTCACCCCGGAGGAAACCTCGTCATTCGCCATGGCCACGCGGCTGACCCAACAAGAGGTGACGGCGCTGTGTCTGAACCAGTACGCCGGTCGATACCCGATCCTCGGCGCTGGCAGAGGTTCCGACCCGCGATACCGAGGTGACGCGCGCCGCACCCGTGACAATCCTTGGGTGTTCATGAACTCCGGCCGCTTCTGCCCGGAATGCCTCTCCGGTGACGGAAGCCTGATCCAGCAGCAACTTGGAGGGGCCTGGCAGCGGCAATGGCGCCTGCCTCCAGTGGTAGTCTGCCTCACGCATCGGCGGCTTCTTGAGCATCTTTGCCCGGACTGTGGCACGCCACCGCACTTCCGGAAGCGTTCGGGTTTCCTGCCTCGTTACGGCCTCGGCGGTCTGCATCCAGCCCAGTGCCGAAGCGAGGCATACGTTGAGGATCAGCAACGTCGACGCCTGCCCTTGGCATGTGGCGGAAGGCTCGATGTCGTATCCCGCTCGGCGTCAGCGGTGCTCGACTCGGCCGTGGGCGGTCTTTTGCTTGAATTCCAGCATCGAGTTCGCACGGCGCTGAATGCTCAGGACATGGATCAACGTCGGACGCACGACTACTTCCTTGACCTGTTCGGACTCGCGATACTGGTCCAACTCTCGTGGCCGCTCGCCAGCGACCTCGCCGGGCCGCCCGAACTGGCCGAAGCGCTGGACGCGCACGTCGAGGATCTACGGCGGGAGATCATCCGGCTCAGACGTGAGCGCGACCAGGAAACGGCCGGCTTCGGCCTGCTCAAGAGCATGCCACTGGACACGCGCGCATGCGGCAGCCTCTTGCTCGTCGCAGACCAGATCCTTGGTGACCGCGAGGGAATCAAAGAGAATGTCGAACCGCTGCTTGAAGAAGCCCTGAACCGTGAACGCACATTCACCTATATCCTGCGGGCCAAGGGCCCCTACGCTGAGCTGCTCGGCGGCGCGTTGATCCGGCGGCGCAACGGCTTCCGCCGTGCCAACAGGGTTCGCTCCCGGATTCAGCGATATGCAGCCGGCAACTACCCATTCAGCCCCGACCATATCCCACAGATGCCGCCCATGGTCTGGTTCGGAGACCACCTACAGGATCTGGACGGGATCAATCTCAAACTCCTCCGGCGAGCCGCCGCAATCCGCCTGGTGGAGCACTGCTCGGGCGGTTCATGGATCGAAGCCTCCGAGGTATTTGGTATGCCAAGATCCACGACCGTGTCCACGCTCCTCGCAGTCAAGCGGTGGATAGCGAAGGATGCCAATCGCCTCAGGTTCCACCAGGTAGTGCATGCGCTGTCACTGCACTTGGAGCAGGACGATCTCCTTGTCAACTACGGCAATCGACGTCGCAAGCTCCGGGACTGGGTCATCTCTCCCGGGGAGTGGGACGAACTGATGGCCGATCTCGGCCTGGAGAAACGCTACGTTCGTCCTGACTGGCGTGGCACGGCACGTAAGGCGACCTCCGTGCTGATCTGGGAGCGCCTTACGCTCAGCGAGTACATCTTCGCTCCGCTGTACATCGCCGAAAGGCAAACGCACGGAGCAAAGAATCCCGTCGCCCAAACGGTTCATGCTCTGCGGGATTACAGAGCGACGAGGCTTCACCCGTACGCCACGTTCAGGGACAGAGTCGACATATATGCCGACCGACTTGCCGACACTCTCGATCATTCATAGACGACCCGCTCACGGCGACGGCACCCTGTTCAGGACGGCGACAACGACGGCAGGAGCCCAGAGGCCAATTTCGATGCTCAGGCCAACTGTCCGCCGTCCGGTTACTCCCTCGACGTCGCTGTTTGCACCTCGGCCCTGGGCGTACGACACGTCGCCCTTCTTGTAGAGATGGATCTGGCCGGTTCTCGATACGGGCCGCGAGCAGGTCGGCATACACATCGAGAAGAGTCCACGGCTCGCGATGCTTGCTGCACTTGAGTTATACAGCATTCGCCCTGCTCACACCCACTCTGAGTGAGCGAGCCCGGAAATCCGAGCTCGGAGGCGAACAGATCGCGTGGCACGCAGCCGAGAAACACGGTGTTCGACGACCACGGTCTGCCCTCAGCGGCAGCCGGCAACTGAGGGAGTCGGCCCCAGCGATGCCCGTCCAACCGTTGCCCCGCAGTCTCGATCCGCTCTCCGGCGAGTCCCTGCCCGGCTATGTCCTCCGGTTGGCACACCGACTTGATCGTGCCCCTGGTCGGATCGCGGTCCTGACGGGGCTGGGTCGGGAACTTCCCGGCCGCAGTGCGACGACGGTTCCGGTCGCCCGCATGCTGTACTTGGATCCCGCGACCGCGGGCGCGTTCGCGCACGCGACCCGGCTATCCATGCTGGAGGTCGCCAGCCTGTGCCTGGACAGCTTGCGCGATCGCTACCCGCCCCTCGACATCGATCCTGAGGCTGCTGGCACATACTGCCAGGTGAACGGCATCTCGGGCTTGGGAAGCTGGGTGTTCACCCAGTCGACCCGCTACTGCCCCCAATGCCTTGCCGGGGACGGCAGTGCGATCCAGCGGGAGCACGGCGGCGCCTGGCAGAAACTGTGGCGTGTCCCCGCGGTGTTCGCCTGCACGGCCCACCGACGGTTGCTCTTGCACCTGTGTCCCGAATGCCGCCAGCCGATACATTTCCGCCGAAGCACGACCGGGCTGCTCCCTCGCCTCCAGGACGCGACCTTGCACCCCGCCCAGTGCCGCAGCACGGTCGGAGCTGGTGCCCACTGGCGGGCACAGTCAGCGTGCTCCGCACGCCTCGAGGTTCCGGAGTCCAGCGCCGATTCGCTCCGCCCCAAGGATCCGGCGCTTGCGCCCCTGCTCGCCGTCCAGGAGCGACTCATTGACCTGCTGCAGGCCGACGGTCCAATCGAAACCAGTAGCGTCGGCCAGCCCACGACCACTGCGCAATACTTTCTCGACCTTCGATTGCTTGTCGGGCTGCTGCGCGCTTCCTGGCCCGAGGCGTACCGCTTAGCCGAGCCCTGGATGCGACTGGACAAGGTCGACATCCATATCCAAGGACAACGCCGGCAGGTGGAGAATCAGCGCGGCACAGGACGCAATTACGATAAGCCGCCACTGGAGGCCGCAGCCTGCGGGACTCTGCTCGCGCTGGCCGACCAGATGCTCGCACTGGACGACCCCCATACGGCACGGGAGCGCCTCTATCCCCTTGTCGTGCGTGCCTCGGCGGGAAGCCCGTGGGTGGGCCACTTCCTGTGCGCTGAGGCGTACTGCTCGGACGGGCTGCGGGCGGCCATCGCGTCCCAGGTGCGTACATTGCGTGTCACCAGCCGGCCTGGCCGCAAGCCCGGCGGCCGCAGTCCCTCGCGACATTGCCGTTTCGGCCACGAGCACATTCCGCAGTACCTGCCTTCCGACTGGTATGACCGGCACTTCCACGACCTCACGGGCATCGACCCCCGCTTCCCGCGCCGAACGGCACCCATCAAACTCGTCCAAATGGCGGAAGGCGGCTCTCTGGAGGCCGCCGGACAACTTCTCGGGCTTCCAAGAGGCAGAGCCACCTCTGCCAGCCTCATCGTCCAGCGGTGGGCCCGTGACGAGACTAACGCGAGCAAGTTCGGTGCCGCACTGGAAGCCCTCGCCTGCGAGTTGGACGCCGCCACCGACCTGATCGACTACGGCAGGCGACGTGATGCCCTCACCACATGGTCCATCTCCTCGGACGACTGGGGCGAGTTGATCGCCGAGTTCGGCCGATGGCGGAGCGCCCGCCAGCGAGCGCTGACCGACTGGGGGGACCGCAAGCGCCGGACCGCATCTGTGCTCGTCTGGGCCCGCGTCACGCAGGGCGAGCACCTCCTCGCCCCGCTCGTTCTCGCGGCAAGGCAGGAATCGGGTCACCGCAACGAGCTTGCGCTATCCGTGCACCAAGCGCGCTATCAGAGCCGCACCGGGCGACGTGGACGCCTCTGGGTCGATCTCAAGAGGCTCCTCGACGATCACGCCGACCAGCTCGCGGCCCGGGTCGACTCCGGATGGACACCGCAACTCCTCCGATGAGCAAGATCTGACCAAGCTGGGTTGAGATCCCGCCACATAGCGTTGCGAAATGGCGAGGTCTTCGTCTCGTCAACCCCTCGTCTGACAGCGCCAACTACGACTGCGAGTCGCACTAGTCAGGGGGGACTGGCTGGCCCAACTGAAGCGGCATGACCTGATCGACGTTTTTGACAGTCCTGGGGTGACATGTCGGGTGCGGATGGGACGTTCGACGACCTCCCGCTGTCTTTCTGTCAGGCCACCCGGCGCGCGTGGCTGATCCACCACGGCCGCGCGCTGCCAGTTTCGCCCTCACCCACCGATGTGAGGATGGGGCGACTTCGAAGTACTCCTTCCTCGTGGTGGGGGCGCTGCACCGCCACGGTGTCGGGCGGTGCGCGACCCTTCCGCCAGAAAGCTCTGAGCCGCCAACTACGAATGAGAGGCACAAGCTGGCGAGCACGCTCAGTTGCGCCGGGGCCAACTCAAATTGTCAGGGGCCAACTATCGGCGTCAGTCACAACCAGGTCCAGCGCGTCGGGGTCGACGCCTGCTTGACATGCTCGAACTGGTGTTCGATCCTAGAGTATGGCGCTCACCGAAAGTGCTCACTTGACCACTGAGAGTGGTCACGGGGGAGAGCGGCTCGAGGACCTCGTCCAGCGGATCCGGCCGGTGACCCTGGCTGGCGAGCAGCTCCTGCCGGTGCCGCGTGCGCTCGAGCCGCTGTTGCCCGATCAGGGCCTGCGTCGGGGTGGCACGGTGGCGGTCGAGGGCTCCGTCGCCTTGGCGCTGGCACTGGTGGCCGGTGCGTCGGCCACCGGGTCCTGGGTGGCCGCCGTTTGCCTGCCCGACCTCGGGGTGGTGGCGGCCGCCGAGGCCGGTATCGCCCTGGAGCGCCTCGCGCTCGTCCCGGCAGCGAGCGCCGCGACATGGGCGGCGGTGGTCGCCGCGCTGCTCGACGCGATCGACGTCGTGCTCGTGCGACCCCCGCCCAGGCTGCCCGTTGGTGAGGCCCGCCGCCTCGCCGCCAGGGCGCGGGAGCGCCGGGCGGTGCTCCTCCCGGTCGGCGATGCCTGGCCCATCCCGCCGGACCTGCGCCTCGCCGTCACGGCAAGCCGCTGGGAGGGCCTCGGTCGGGGGTACGGTCGGCTCGAGGCTCGCAGGGTCGAGGTCGCGGCCGCCGGTCGCGGCGCCGCCGTGCGGGAGCGCCGGGCCATGCTCTGGCTTCCAGGCCCCGACGTCACCCAGGGAAGCACCGGCCAGCCGCGGCACGAATGCTACGTCCGAGCGGTGGAGGAAGGAATGCACGGTCGGGTCGTACGGCCCTGGAAAGGAAGGGAGGTGGGCACCGCGAGCGCCGCATCAATGGATCGCCTTCTCCCGCGGCCGGTGCAGTAGGGCACGGGAAGAGGTGACCGGCTCCGATGGCCCGCGTGCTGGTGGTCTGGTGCCCTGACTGGCCGGTGGCCGCCGCCGGAGCGCCGCCCACCGAGCCGGTGGCCGTTCTCAGGGCAGGTCGGGTTCTCGCCTGTTCGCCGGTCGCCCGGGCCGAGGGGGTCCGCCCGGGCCAACGTCGGCGCGAAGCGCAGGGGTGCTGCCCGGGGCTCGGGCTGGTGGCGCACGACCCTGACCGTGATGCGCGCGCCTTCGAGCCGGTGCTGGCCGCGGTCGAGTCGGTCACACCGCGGATCGAGGCGCTGTGTCCCGGCGAGTGCGCCTTCCCGGTCCGCGGAGCCGCCAGGTACCACGGTGGTGAGGCAGCCCTGGCCGCCGTGGTGGCGGCCGCCGTGGGCCGTGTGCCCGGCGTCCTGGGCCGCTGCCAGGTCGGCATCGCCGACGGGCGCTTTGCGGCCGGTCTCGCCGCCCGTCACGCACTGCCCGCGGCCGGGCACCAGCGCATCGTCCCTCCTGGCGAGACGCTCGGCTTCCTGGCGTCCTTTCCCGTCGAGGTGCTGGAGCGTCCGGAGCTCACCGACCTGCTCGTCCGCCTCGGCCTGCTCACTCTCGGCGACCTGGCGGCCCTGCCGCGCGCCGCCGTGGCCGCCCGCTTCGGGCCTGAGGGCATCCGGGCGCACCGGCTGGCCAGCGGACTGGACGAGCATCCCCGCTCGAGCCGGCGTCCGCCGCCGGAGCTCGGGGTCGCGGCCGAGCTCGACCCGCCCGCCACGAGGGTCGACGTCGCCGCCTTCGCGGCCAAGGCGCTGGCCGATGAGCTCGTCGAGCGTCTCGAGCGCTTGGGTCTCGCCTGCACCCGCCTGCGTATCGAGGTCGAGACCGAGCACGGGGAGACGCTGGCCCGGGCCTGGCGGAACGAGCCGCCCGCTCGGCCGTCACGGCGGGGGACCACCGCCGATCCGCGCGCCGTGCAGGCCGCCACCATTGCCGAGCGCGTCCGCTGGCAGCTCGACGGCTGGCTGACCGGCTCGGCAGGCTCGCGCCCTACCGGGGCGGTCGCTCGCCTGGCCCTGGTCCCGGACGAGGTGATTGCGGCCCGCGGGCGCCAGCTCGGCTTCTGGGGCGAGGAGGCCGAGGCCAGCCGGCGGGCCGCCCGCGCTCTGGCACGGGTCCAGGGACTGCTGGGCCCGGAGGCGGTCCGCGTCGTGAGCTTGCGAGGAGGCCGTGGCCCAGCCGACCGGGTGGTCAGCGTCGCCGAGGGTGCCGCGTCGGAGGGTGCCGCGTCGGAGGGTGCCGCGTCGGAGGGTGCCGCGTCGGAGGGTGCCGCGTCGGCGCCCTGGCCGGGGCGGGTGCCTGAGCCCGCGCCGGCGGTCGTCCACCGCGATCCCGTGCCGGCAGAGGTCCGGGACGAGCGCGGCAGGCCCGTGACGGTCACCGGCCGGGGCCTGCTGAGCGCGCAACCCGGCCGGCTACGGGTGTCCGGCGGGCCCTGGGCGCGCATCGTGGCCTGGGCCGGTCCGTGGCCGGTCGACGAGCGCTGGTGGGACCCGAGCGCACATCACCGCCTGGCGCGCCTCCAGGTCACCGGCGACGACGGCGTCGCCCACCTGCTGAAGCTGACCAGCGGCCGCTGGTGGGTCGAGGCGACCTACGACTGAGCAGCGACGGCATCGCCTTGCTCTGCCGCCCTGCCGCCCCCGGACCCCTGTGGATATCCGTTTGCGCTGCTTTGCCTGCGAGTATAGAAAGTTGCTGAGCTTTGCCAGGGTTTGCCGATGAAAGCCGCCGAGAGGAGTGGAGATGAACGGGACCGGCATTCGGGTCACCCCGGAGCAGTTGCGTCAGGTGGCGGGCCGGCTCACCGGTGCCGCAGGTGAGATCGACGGCACGCTGCGCCAGCTCGCCACCGGCGTCGAGCCGCTCGGGACGGATTGGGCAGGGGTCGCGCAGGCCCGTTTCCTCGAGCTGTGGGATGACTGGCAGCGCAGCGCCGCCGGCCTGCACCATGCCCTCACCGGCATCGCGCAGCTCACCTCGCAGGCGGCCACACGCTACGAGTCCACCGAGCACGAGATCGCCACCAGCTTCGGCCAGCGATAGCGTGACAGCCGTCAGGCGCGCGGACCGGCGCGACCTCTCGGCTGCCTGGCCGCCCTGCTGCGCCGCGCGGCCGGCGCGCCCTGGCTGGCCGGACGCCCAAGTGGCCGGAGTGGCAGCGGAAGCGGACAGCGATGCCCGCGGACGTGCTGTGGAGCGCGACGATATTGGCGGGACCGAGTAGGAGGACGGATCCGCAGTGCTTGCAATAGGCCGAGAACATTCTGCTCATCTCCGAGCTCGAGCCTCGCGCCGCAGCGGCGGAGGGGGCGATTGCCAGATCGTTCGGGCCGCGACAGGAGTGAGGACCCTCTGTGGCCAGGGTTCCAGGACTTGTCTATAAGAACAAATCCAATTACTATGACTTTCGATTATGAATGCTAATGGATGGGCCGGGATCGAACTGCGGCACCTGCTTGCGCTGCGGGCGGTGGCGCGCTCCGCGTCGTTCAGCCGCGCCGCCGGCGAGCTCGGCTACACGCAGTCGGCGGTCAGCCAGCAGATCGCCACGCTGGAACGGATCGTCGGCCTTCCGCTGTTCCAGCGCCCGGGTGGGCGCCGGCAGGTCGCCTTGAGCGAGGCCGGCGAGCTGCTGCTGCGCCATGCGGGCGCGGTCATCGACCGGCTGCAGTCGGCCAGGGCCGACCTCGCGGCCTTCGCCGAAGGCGCCAAGGGCACGTTGCGGATCGGCGCCTACGAGAGCGTGAGCTCGCGGGTCCTGCCTGCCATCCTGGGCGTGTTCGCCTCCAGGTGGCCGCAGGTCGAGATCGACCTCATGGACTCGGCGGACGACGCCGACGTGCTCGCGATGGTCGAAGCCGGCGAGCTCGACCTCGCCTTCGTCATGGACAGCGAGGTCGTGAGCGGCGGGTTCAAGACGACCGAGCTGCTGCAGGACCCCTACGTCCTGCTGTTGCCGGCCGGCTCGCCGCTGGCCGACCAGCAGCCGGTGCGGCTCCAGGACCTCGCCGGTCTCCGGTTCGTCGCCAACCACATGATGACCTGCCGGCGGTTCCTCGAGTCCGCGCTGCGGCGTTTCGGGCTCGAGCCGCAGGTGGCCCTGCGGTCCAGTGACAACGCCACGATCCAGGGGCTGGTCGCGGCCGGGCTCGGCGTTGCGATCGTGCCGCTGCTCACCGTGGACGAGAACGACCCGAAGGTCGTCATCCGCCGGACCGACCCACCCGTGCCACCGCGGACGATCGTGATCGCCAACCACCCTGACCGCTACCTGTCGCCCGCCGCGCGAGGGTTCCTCGAGACAGCGCGGCAGGTGGGCACCGAATTGGCCGAGCACGTCGTCACGCCTTCGTCCGATACCGGTCCAGGAAGCAGCGAATAGCGCTCGTCCGGCGAATAGTATTTACGGCTCGGCACCGCACCCGGTCTGACCTGGCTTTGGGTAAGAGCGCACGTTCGCGCAGGTAGAGGCGATGATGGAGCTTTCCATCAATTGCTGCGCAAGTTTGCAAAGGCCGAACGGGTGTTCGATCATACGCAAGTATGGGCTGGCGGAATCCTCCAATTCGATGGTCGGAATTAGCGGCTCGCCTGGCGGGGAATACCGGTGCCGCGGGCGGCCAGGCACGACCTCGGGCTGGAACGGCGGACGTCGGGGACGCTCCAGCCCGCGCAGCGGGCCGTGCCCCTGGTCGTCCGCGAGGACGGGCGCTTGCCATCCCCTATGCCGAGCTGCACTGCCACTCCAACGCGAGCTTCCTGGACGGGGCTTCGCCCCCCGAGGAGCTGGCCGAGGAGGCGGCCCGGCTCGGGCTGGAGGCGCTCGCCCTCACCGACCGCGACGGCATGTACGGGGTGGTGCGCTTTTCGGAGGCCGCCAGGACGCTCGGTGTGCGCACCGTGTTCGGTGCCGAGCTCACCCTGGGCCTGGCGGGCGCCCGCTCCGCCTCCCCCGACCCCTCCGGAGAGCACCTGGTGGTGCTCGCACGCGACCCAGAGGGATACGCCCGCCTCTGCAGGGCCGCCTCCACGGCGCAGCTCGCCGGTTCCAAGGGGGCGCCCCGGGGGGACCTGGAGCTGCTGGCCGGCCTGCACGGCGGTCACTGGCTGGTCCTCACGGGCTGCCGCAAGGGCGCGGTGCCCAGCGCGCTGGTCCAGCACGGGCCAGCGGCCGCCGCCTTCCAGCTCGACCGCCTGGTCGAGGCGTTCGGGCGAGAGAACGTCCTGGTCGAGATCTGGGACCACGGGGACCCGCTCGACTCGGCCCGCAACGACGCCCTGGTGCGGCTCGCGGACGACCGCGGGATCGACGCGGTGGCGACCAACAACGTCCACTACGCCACCCCGGGCCGGCGCCGTCTGGCCACAGCGCTCGCCGCGGTTCGTGCGCGCTGCTCGCTCGACGAGCTGGACGGCTGGCTGCCGGCCGCCGCCAGCGCGCACCTGCGCTCCGGGTACGAGCAGGCCGTCCGCCTTGCCCGCTATCCGGGAACGGTCGAGCTGGCGGCCGAGATCGGCCGCGCCCTCGCCTTCGACCTCGAGCTGATCGCCCCGCGACTGCCGGACTTCCCGGTCCCCGGAGGTCACACCGAGATGAGCTGGCTGCGGCACCTCGCCGAGCAGGGCGCGCGGAGGCGGTACGGTCCCCGCGGCGCGGAGCGGGTGCCGGGCGCATGGCGCCAGATCGACCACGAGCTCGACATGATCGAGCAGCTCGGCTACCCGGGCTACTTCCTGATCGTCTGGGACATCGTGCAGTTCTGCGAGGGCGCCGGCATCTACTGCCAGGGCCGCGGCTCGGCCGCCAACTCGGCGGTCTGCTATGCGATCGGCATCACCAAGGCCGACGCGGTCTCGCTCGGGCTGCTGTTCGAGCGCTTCCTCTCGCCAGAGCGGGACGGCCCGCCCGATATCGACCTCGACATCGAAGCGGGACGGCGCGAGGAGGCGATCCAGTACGTCTACCAGCGCTATGGCCGGGAGCGGGCCGCCCAGGTGGCCAACGTGGTCACCTACCGGCCCCGCTCGGCCGTTCGCGACATGGGCCGCGCCCTTGGCTACGCCCCCGGCCAGGTCGACGCCTGGGCCAGGCAGCTCGAGGCCTGGGGAGGCATGGAGGAGGCCGAGGAGGCCGCCGGCCATGGCGTGCCGCCCGCTGTCATGGAGCTGGCCGCCCAGGTCCAGGGGTTCCCGCGGCACCTCGGCATCCACTCGGGCGGGATGGTCATCTGCGACCGGCCGGTGATCGAGGTCTGCCCGGTCGAATGGGCGACCATGAAGGACCGCAGCGTGCTGCAGTGGGACAAGGACGACTGCGCGGCGGTCGGGCTGGTGAAGTTCGACCTGCTCGGGCTCGGCATGCTCTCGGTGCTGCACGGCGCCGTCGACCTGATCCGCTCCCACCACGGGGTCGAGACCGACCTGGCCGGGCTGCCCCAGGAACCGGCCGTCTACGAGATGCTCCAGGCGGCCGACTCGGTGGGCGTCTTCCAGGTCGAGAGCCGCGCGCAGATGGCCACCCTGCCGCGCCTGCGGCCACGCACGTTCTACGACCTGGTCGTGGAGGTTGCGCTGATCCGGCCCGGCCCGATCCAGGGCGGCTCGGTGCATCCCTACATCCGCCGCCGCAACGGCAGCGAGCCGGTCACCTACCTGCACCCGCTGCTGGAGCGCTCGCTGGCCAAGACGCTCGGGATCCCCCTGTTCCAGGAGCAGCTCATGCAGATGGCGGTCGACGTGGCCGGTTTCACCGCCGCCGAGGCCGACCAGCTCCGCCAGGCCATGGGAGCCAAGCGCTCGGTCGAGCGTATGGAACGGCTGCGGGAGCGCCTCTACCGGGGAATGGCGGAGCGCGGCATCACCGGGGAGACCGCCGACCGGCTCTACGGCCAGCTCGCCGCCTTTGCGAACTTCGGCTTCCCCGAGAGCCATGCGGTGTCGTTCGCCTACCTGGTGTATTCGAGTGCCTGGCTGAAGCTCCACTACCCCGCGGCGTTCCTCGCCGCATTGCTGAACGCTCAGCCCATGGGGTTCTACTCGCCTCGGACGCTGGTTGCCGACGCCCGGCGCCACGGCGTGGTCGTGCGTGGCCCCGACCTGGGCGCCAGCGCCGCGACCGCCACCCTGGAGCCGCTCGGGGAGGGCGAGGAGGGCGCGGAAGGCGTCGCCGTCCGGCTCGGGCTCTCCTACGTGCGCACCATCGGCGAGGACCTGGCCGAGCGGGTCGCCGACGGCCGCCCGTACGCCTCCATGGCCGACCTGGTCTGGCGGGTCGGGCTCAACCAGGCACAGGTCGAGGCATTGGCGACCGCGGGAGCGTTCGGCTGCTTCGGGCTGGAGCGCCGCGAGGCGCTCTGGGCGGCCGGGGCGGTGGCGCAGGCGCGAGCCGACCGGCTGCCCGGGGCGGTGGTCGGCGCGGAGGCGCCCCGGCTCCCCGGCATGAGCCCGGTCGAGCTCGGCGCCGCCGACCTGTGGGCCACCGGGCTCTCGGTCTCCAGCCACCCCGTCCAGTTCCTGCGCGGGCGGCTCGACGCGCTCGGGGCGGTGCCCTCCGACGGTCTGGCCGCGGTCGAGCCGGGCACTCGTGTGCTGGTCGGTGGGGTGGTGACCCATCGCCAGCGCCCAGCCACGGCCGGCGGCACCACCTTCCTCAGCCTCGAGGACGAGGCCGGCATCGTCAACGTGATCTGCTCGCCCGGCGTGTGGGCGCGCTACCGCCGTCTCGCCCGTGCCGCGCCCGCCCTGCTGGTCCGCGGCCGCCTCGAGCGGGCCGAGGGCGTCACCAACGTGGTCGCCGACCAGCTCCGCCCATTTCCCGTGAGCATCGCCACCCGCTCCCGCGACTTCCGCTGAGCCCGACCCGCAGCCCGCTTCCTCTTTTGGCTCAAGGCCGGTTGAGGACGTTGCGGAGGGCGACCTCGAGGGTGGGGTAACGGAAGGCGTAGCCGCTGGACTCGGTGGCGGCGGGGTGGACGCGCGCGCTGGAGAAGAGCAATTCGTCGGCCATCTCACCGAGGACCAGCCTGGGACCGGGGCGGGGCACCGGCAGCAGCGCGGGGCGGCCGAGGACGCGGGCGACGGTCGCGGTGAATTCGGCGTTGGTCACCGGGTGGGGCGCGGTGGCGTTGAGGGCCCCTGTCACCGCGCCGGTCGCCAGGGCGTGGCGGTAGACGCCGATGACGTCGTCAAGGGTCACCCAGCTCCACCACTGGCGCCCGGGGCCGAGGCGGCCGCCGAGCCCGAGCCTGAACAGCGGCAGTTGCCTGGCCAGGGCGCCGCCGCCGCGGGCCTGCACGATCCCCGTCCGCACGTGCACGGTGCGGATGCCGGCGGCCCGTGCCGGAGCGGTCGCCCCCTCCCACTGGCGGCAGACCTCGGCCAGGAACCCCCGGCCGCTCGGACTGGTCTCGGTGAGCACCTCGTCGCCGCGGTCGCCGTAGTAGCCGATGGCGGAGGCGCAGACGAGCACGCGCGGCCCACCGGTCAGCCCGGCCATGGTCTCGGCCAGCAGCCGGGTGCCCTGCACGCGGCTGGCGAGGATCTCCTGCTTCACCTTGGGCGTCCAGCGGATGGCTCCGATGCTCCTGCCGGCCAGGTGCACGACCGCGTCGGCCCTGGCAAGGGCGGCCGAGTCGATGGTGCCGCCCGCCGGGTCCCAGTGGGCGGCACCCGGCCCGGGACTCGGCGAGCGGGTGAAGCGGACCGTCTGGTGACCGTCGCCCTCCAGGCCGGAGATCAGCGCCGACCCGATCAGGCCGGTGGACCCGGTGACCGCTACGAGCATGCCGGGCAGCTCACTCGGTCCCGTCCTTTCCGGCCGGCGCCTGGCTCCCGGCGATGGCCGCGTTGCCCTCGGCCTTGGGAGCCGGCCTGGGAGCCGCCTTGCCGTCCGCCGCCCTGTTGCCCGGGCCCGCCAGCAGGTTGCGCGCGAGCTGGAGCCCGGCCACGCCCTGGCTCAGCGCCTGCGCCAGCGCCTCGGACAGCCCCTGCGCGCCGTTCAGCACGATCATCTGGTCGACCGCGCCGAACGGCTTGGCGGCCGCCTCCACGATCGCGGGCCAGTTCTCGGCGAGCTGCTGGCCGATGACCGCGTCCTGGTTCTGGGCGAGGGCGTCGGCGCGCGCCTTGATGGCGTCGGCCTCGGCCAGGCCACGCGCCCGCGCCGCGTCGCCCTGGGCCTGCCCCTTGGCGGCGGTCGCCGCGGCCTCGCCCTCGCCGATCTGCCTGGCGGCCTCGGCGTTGGCGGCCGCCTGCAGCTCGACCTCCTGGCGCTCGGCCTCGGCGCCGGCGATGCGGGCGTCGCGCTCGGCCCTGGCCAGCGTGGTCCGCTCGTAGGCCCTGGCGTCCGCGGGCTTGCGCACGGTCGCCTGGAGCCGCTGCTCCTCGCGCTGCCCCTCCAGCTCGGCCACTTTGGTCTCCTGCACGACGACCTGCTGGCGGGAGGTGGCCTCGGCCAGCGGGCCGCTCTGGCGGGCCTCGGCGCCGGCGCGGTCGATCTCGGCCTGGTAGCCGGCCTGCTTGATCTGGCTGTCGCGGCGAGCCGCGGCCTTCAGCGCCTCGGCCCCCTGCTCGGCCTGGGTGGCCTCGCGGTCGGCGTGCGCCTGCGCGATGCGCGCCTCGCGCGACACGGCCGCCGCGTGGGGCAGCGCCAGGTTCCTGATGTAGCCGGTCGGGTCGACGATCTCCTGAATTTGCAGGGAGTCGACGATCAGTCCGAGCTTTTCCATTTCGGTGCCCGACGACTCGCGTGTCAGCGCGGTGAGCTTCTCGCGGTCGCGGATCATCTCCTCGACGGTCATGTTGCCCACGATGGCGCGCAGGTGGCCGGCGAACACGTTGTGGACGCGGGCGTCCATCTGCTGCTGCTGGTCGAGGAAGCGGCGGGCGGCGTTGGCGATCGAGACGTAGTCGTCGCCGACCTTGAAGATGACCACGCCCTGGATCCCCAGCGGGATGCCCTGGTGCGTCACGCAGTCGATGGCGAGCTCGGCCTCGCGCAGGTCGAGCGAGAGGCGGCGGACGGTCTGGATGCCTGGCAGGACCAGGGTTCCCTTGCCGGTGACGATCTTGAAGCCGAGGCTCTCGCCCACGCCCTCGAGTTCGGCGTGCTGCCGCAGCCCGGAGATGACCAGCGCCTCGTTCGGCTCGGCGACCCGCCACATGAGCCTGAAAAGGATGAAGAGCACGACGAGCACGGCGAGCACGCCGCCGGCGAGAATGGTGAGCGACATGGGGATCCAGCCTCCAAGCCAGCCCTACAGCGGGCTGACCACGACGGTCCTGGGAGGGAAGTACTCGACGACGACCACTCGGGTCCCGAGGGAGATCGTGTCCTCGCTGTCGACGGCATAGGCGTAGAAGGCCTCGCTGCCGCCGCGGATGGCGATCATGACCTCCCCGAGCCGTCCCGGTGCGATGGTGCCGGTCACCCGTCCAACCTTTCCGACCATCCGCTGAGCGGCCAACCAGTCTTCGTCTCCTGCGTCTCCGGGCACCCTCCGCAGCTCACATCATGAACCATTTCAAGGAGCCCGTCGTCCGTCTCAGGGCCGCCCGCGCGGGAGATCGGGTAGCTCTTTGGTCTTGATCTCGACCCCGCCCATGAGGGCGAAGCCTCGCACCCGCAGGACCGGTGCGCCGGCCGGCAGCACGTCGTCCCGGGTGCGGTCGTCCCACCCGCCCATGAAGCCGAAGCCGCTGGACTCCACGCGGATGCCGGGCGGGACGACGATCTCGATCCCGCCCATGATCGCGATCGCGGTGATGGTCGTCACCGGGCCGCTCAGGGTGGCGGTCCGCAGGTCGAGGTCGACGCCTCCCATGAGCGCGAACGCGGTCGACTCGACCGGCACCCGCCAGTTCCCCTTGCGTTCGACGCCGCTCATCACCGCGACCGACACCCGGCTGCCGCCGCCGGGCCGCAGCACCGGCGCCGGCGCGCCGGTGTATCCCGCCGGCGTGTTTTGCACGTAGCTGGCCGGCAGGTCGACGAACAGCCGCTCGAGCTGGCCGGTCGTCTTGGCCGTCAGTGCCGCCCTGGAGCGCTCGTCGAACTCCTCCTGGTCGAGCCGTCCCTCCACATAGGCGGTGCGCAGGCGGTCGATCGCGTGGTTGCGCTCGGCGTCGGAGGCTCGCGGTGAGCTGTCCGGAGCGGGCGGCCCGGCGTGGTCGTTGGCCTCTGACATGTGGGCGCCTCCTCAGTCAGTGGCGCTGGCAGGCGGGGCAGAAGGTGGCACCGCGACCGCCGAGCGTGATCTTGCGCATGGACGTGCCGCAGCGCGGGCACGGTCGGCCCTGCTGGCCGTAGGCGATCAGGAAGGCCGCGTTCCGCCCGCTGTCGCCGTTGACCATCCGGTAGTCGCGGAAGGTCGTCCCTTCACGGGTGATCGCCTGCTCCAGGACCTCGCGGATGGCGCCGTGCAGCGCGAGCGCGCGCCGCCGGCCGACGCGCCGCGAAGCCGGGTGGACCCGCGCCAGCCACAGCGCCTCGTCGGCGTAGATGTTGCCGACGCCGGCAACGGGCCGCTGGGTGAGAAGGTAGGGCTTGACCGGCGAGCGGGTGGCGGCGAGCGCGCGGGCGAAGCGCTCCGGGTCGAATGCCTCGGACAGCGGCTCCGGGCCGAGCCTGGCCAGGGTGGGCAGCGCCTCGTAGACGCCGGCGTCGACCACGGCCAGGCAGCCGAAGCGGCGCACGTCCCTGAACACCAGGTCGCGGCCGTCGTCCAGGGTGATCCGGGCACGCGCGTAGGCGTCGGCGGCCCCGAAGTGCAGCACCCCTGTCATGCCGAGGTGCAGCACCAGCTCGAGGCCCCCGTCGAGCGGGCAGATCAGGAACTTGCCGCGACGGCCGACCGCCGTCACGGTACGGCCGGCAAGGCGCTCCGGACGGTGGAAGCGGCGCTGCACGTCGGTCCAGACCTTGACGACCTGGCGGCCGAGCAGCGCCGGCTCGAGCTGGCGCCGGACCGACTCGACCTCGGGAAGCTCTGGCATGCCACGAGCATGCCACGAGCCTACCCCGGGGGCCAGGGATCGTGGGGCACGCCAGGGGGCCAGCAGCCGATCCCGGCGAGGAACTCGGCCAGCCCTGGCGTGAGGTCCAGGCGGGGGAGCGCATCCGGCTCGGCCATGACCACGTCGTCCACGTCGCTCGAGGCCGCCGGCACGGCATCGTCCAGCTCCGCCCACAGGTCGACGATCACGTAGTGGTAGCCCTCGCCGATCCGCTCCACCACGCCCGCCACCTCGCCGACGCGTGCCTGAAGGCCCGTCTCCTCCCGAAGCTCGCGGGCTGCCGCCTCGGCCATCGTCTCGCCCGCCTCGACCCGGCCGCCCGGCAGCGACCAGGTCCCTTTGGCCGGAGGCTTGCCGCGCCGCACGAGCAGCAGCCGCCCTCGACGGTCGCGGGCCACCAGCCCGACCGCCACCGTCGGGAGGGGCGGCTGGCCGGCGCCGCCCGGCTCGGCGCCCTCCAACTGGAGGTCAGTTGTCCCGGCGCCGCGAGCGCTTGCCGGCCGGCGGGGCCTTGGCCGGGTTGGAGCTGACGAACCTGCCCTCCAGGCCCGAGGTCAGCAGCAGGATCGCGAGCAGGGCGACCGGGAACAGCGCAACGACGGCGAGCATGAGCAACGACACAGCAGAACCTCCTCGCCGCGGCCCTCAGGGTGCGTGCGCCTGTGGCGCACGAAAGGTCGAAAGGTTGGACGGCGCGTACGCGGGACACGGTCGGTCTTTCCCGCGGTCTTTCCCGAGTATCGGCGTGGCAGCGGTCGCACCTCAGCGTCGTTACCCGATCGTTTCCAAGGTGGTGCCGATGCGTGCCGGGGCCGCAACCCGCTTTGCTATCGTCTGGGAATGCCCGGCTTCGACCTGCACACCCATTCGACCTGCTCCGACGGCACGCTGCGGCCGAGCCAGGTGGTGGAGCTGGCGGTCCGCCGGGACCTGGCCGGGATCGCGCTCACCGACCACGACACCACCGACGGGATCGCCGAGGCCCGCGACGCCGCCCGCGGCAAGGGCCTGGCGGTCCTGACCGGCTGCGAGCTGTCCGCCGAGCACGACGGCCAGCCGGTGCACGTCCTCGGCTACTCCTTCGATCCCGAGGAGCCGGGCTTCGAGGCCAAGCTGGCGTGGATCCGCGCCGGACGGGTCGGCCGCGCCGAGCGGATGGTCCAGCGCCTGCGCGAGCTCGGCGCGGACGTGCGCTTCCAGCGCGTGCGCGAGCTGGCCGCCGGCGCCTCGGTCGGTCGGCCCCACGTCGCCCGCGCCATGGTCGAGGCCGGCGTGGTACCGGACTTCGCCGCCGCCTTCTCGCCGGAGTGGATCGGCACCGGCGGGCGCGCCTACGTCGCCAAGGCGGCGGTCACGCCGGTCGAGGCCGTGCGGCTCATCCGCGGCGCGGGCGGGGTGGCCGCGCTCGCCCACCCGTCGATCCACGCCAGCGCCACGGCCGTGCCCGAGCCGGTCATCCGGGCGATGGCCGAGGCCGGCATGGCAGGGCTCGAGGTCGACCACCCCGACCAGCCGCCGGAGGACCGCGCGCGCTGGCGCCGCCTGGCCGCCGAGCTCGGCCTGGAGGCGACCGGGTCGTCGGATTGCCACGGCGCGCTCTCCGGCTACCGCATGGGCGTCTGCCGCACGCCTGAGGCCGTGGTGGAGCGCCTGCTCGCCCGCGCCGACCGGCATGGCTTCGGGCAGTCTGGCCCAAACGTCGTAGGGAGAGCGTAGCCTCAAGAGCATGCGCACGCACGACCCTCAGCAGCAGAGCCTCCCGGGCGTCGACGCCAGCCCGGCCACGTTCCTCAGCCCGTCCGCGCTCGAGCGCTACCGGCACTGCCCGCGCCTGTACCGCTTCCTGTACATCGACGGGATGTGGAACAGGTCCCGGGTCACGGGGACGCAGTCGTTCGGCACCACCATCCACTCGGTCCTGCGCGAGTTCTTCCGCCTGCCGGTGGCCCGCCGCAGCCTCGACCGCCTGCTCGAGCTGTTCGACCGGTCCTGGGTGCGGGAAGGCTACCGCACCCGGGAGGAGCGGCAGCGCGAGCGGGAGCGCGGCGCCGAGGCGCTGCGCGCCTGGTACGAGCGGGCGGACGTCCGGGCGGTGCCCTACGCCACCGAGGTGGACCTGCAGGCGAGCTGGGGGGACGTCGTGCTCAAGGGCCGCCTCGACCGGATCGACACCGATCCGCGGGGCGGGCTGGTGGTGGTCGACTACAAGACGGCCCGCAGGCCGGCGAGCCAGGCCTCGGCCGACGCGGACGAGGCGCTCACGATCTACGCGGCGCTTGCCGAGCGGCGGCTGCGGCGCCCGGTGACCCGGCTCGTGCTCGACTACGTGGTCGCCGGAGCGCAGGTCGGGACCGAGCGGCCACCGGAGGTGCTCGCCGAACGGCTCGGCAAGGTGCTGGAGACCGCCGCCACGCTGCGCGCCGACCGCGAGTTCACACCCCGACCCGGACCGTGGTGCTCATCCTGTGACCTGCTCGGAGCCTGCCCCGAGGGGCAGCGGGAAATCAGTCCCGCATGAGCCGAGTTGGACTCGTGAGGCCCACTCGTTGTATCAGAGAGGGGGACGCCGACCCTTGGGACGGGCAGCCGAAGCCGAGTCGGGGGGAGAGTCTATTTGGAGGAACCGACGCTAGCCCGAATGAAGGGGCCCGCGCACCTGCTGCTGCCGTGCCGCAGCGAGGCGGTGCGGACCGTGCGGGCCCTGCTCCGCCGTGACCTCGAACGCTGGCAGGTGTCCGAGGAGGTGGCCGACTCGATCCAGCTCGCGATCGCCGAGGCGGTCACCAACGCGGTGGTGCACGGGTCCTGGGGCCAGCGGGAGTCGGTGCTCGTGGTGCGGTGGTCCCTGGTGGACGGGCTGTTCACCTTCTCGGTCCAGGACCGCGGGCCAGCGCTCGACAACTCGCGGGCGGCCATGTCGCGCCGTGCCCACCCGTCGCAGAACCGCGGCCGTGGGCTCTACGTCATGCACGCGGTGATGGACCGCGTGGTGGTCGACTCTGGCCTGAACGGCACGCGCATCCTGCTGGAGAAGGCCGTGGACGCACCGGCCGCCGGATAGCCGCCGCCGGGGCGGGGCGTCTCCGGGCGGCCGGAAGACCGTGACGCCGGCCGCGGCCGCCGCCCCCCTCCCCTCCGGCGGCGACCGCTTCCCAGCGGACCGGCCTGGTGCGGTCGCTACTGGGAGTCGCCCGGCTGTGCGTCCTGCATCGCTGGCCACATCCGCAGCTCCTCGGCCAGCGCCCGGATCTCGTTGTCCGGATACCGACGGTGACCTCCCAGCGTGCGGAGGAAGGGCAGCTTGCCTTCCTGCGCCCAGCGGGAGACCGTCTTGGGGGACACGTGGAGAAGACCGGCTACCTCTGAGGTCCTCAGGTAGGTCGGCCGACTTGTCCGGCTCATTGCTCGACACCCCTCCGGCGGTTGTCGTCCCGGCACGGGACAGTGCTGTTGTCCCAATACGGACGGTATCCGGTTCCAGCAAAAATGCAGAATAAGTGGTTCTACCTAGGAAAGCTCGAAACAGTCGTATGCCCCAGTGCTAACGATCGAACAGTTTCCGCAGGCCAGAGGGGATATGTGGGAAGATCACGGCGTCATGGAGGGATCCGGAAGCATTACGAAATTTTAACGGTCCCGGAAGCTCGCCATCGCCGGCGGAGCGGATTTTGGGGCCCCCCGTACCGATCCCGCCCGACCTGCGCCTTGCCTTGCAGAGGCGACGCCGCGCTCCCGGGGGGACCTCGCAGCCGCCCTGCTCCTCGTGCATGACGGGTGCGTGCGGGGCCGGCGTCGCCTTATCCTTCCTCCTTCCGGTCCCGGAAGGGAGGAGCGCTGTCGCGTATGACCTGCTTCATCTGCCGGACCTGTGGGGTCCAGTACGCGGCGGCCGAGGCGCCGCCGCCACACTGCCGGGTCTGCGAGGACGAGCGCCAGTACGTCGGCTGGCAGGGCCAGCGGTGGACGACCCTCGACCAGCTCCGCGACGAGGGGTTCCGGTCGGAAGTCCGGGAGCTGGAACCCGGGCTCGCCGGCATCGGCACGATCCCGCCGCTGGCGATCGGCCAGCGCGCGCTCCTGGTCCGGACAGCGCACGGCAACGTCCTCTGGGACTGCCCCGGCTACCTCGACGAGCAGGCTGTCGAGCGCGTGCGCGAGCTGGGCGGGCTCGCCGGCATCTCCGCCTCGCACCCGCACTTCTACGGCTGCACGGTCGAGTGGAGCCAGGCGTTCGGCGGTGCGCCCGTCTACCTGCCGCGCGCCGACGCGAGCTGGGTCATGCGCCCCGACCCGGCGGTCCGGTCGTGGGACGACCGCCTGGAGGTCCTTCCCGGCGTCACCCTGGTGCGGTGCGGCGGGCACTTCGAGGGCTCGGCGGTCCTGCACTGGGCCGCCGGCGCGGGCGGCCGGGGCGCGCTGCTGGTCGGGGACACGGTCGCGGTGGTGAGCGACCGCCGCTACGTCTCCTTCATGCGCAGCTACCCGAACCTCATCCCGCTGCCCGCCGCGGAGGTGACCCGCATCGCCGGGACCCTGGCGACGCTGGCGTTCGACCGGATCTACGGCGGCTGGTGGGACCGGGACGTGCACGAGGGCGCGGCGGAGGCGGTCCGCGCCTCCGCCCGGCGCTACGTCGCCTGGACCGAGCGCATCCAGCGCCCGTAGTGCGTGCGGCGGCCCTTCAGGACTTCAGGACCGCCCCGCGGTGAGCCACTCGGCGATCCGCTCGCCGACCTCGGGACCGGCGTCCTCCTGGAGGTAGTGGCCGGCGCCGGCGATGGGCCGCGGCGGCGGCCACTCCAGGGCGGCGGCCAGCGCCGCTCCGGTGGCCGCGGGGAGCGCGCGGTCTTCCTCGCCCCACAGCAGCAGCACCGGGCGCGAGTCATTGCACAGCGCCGCGAAGGTGCGCTGGCCGGCCTCGGCGCCCGGCGCGTCCGGTGACAGCGGGATCAGCGCAGGGAACGCCTTGGCGCCGGCCTTGGCCGCCCGCTCCGGGAACGGGGCCTCGTACCCGGCGACCACCCGGTCGCCAGGGTCGCGGGCGCAGCCGCGCCGCACCAGGAGGCCGATGGGCAGGTCGTCGGTGCGGGCGACGAAGTCGGCGAAGCGGTGCCATGCCTCGCTCATCGGCTGGTGGCCGGTGAAGACCCCCGTGTCCATGGCAACGACCCGGGCGACGCGGTCGGGGTGCTCGACGGCGGTGCGCAGGCCGATGGGCCCGCCCCAGTCGTGCAGCACCAGGGTCACGTCGCGGAGGTCGAGGTCGTCCAGCAGCGAGGCGACCAGCTCGGTGTGGCGGTCGTAGGAGTACCACGCCTGATCGAGCGGCTTGTCGGAGCGCCCGAAGCCGGCGAGGTCGGGCGCGATGCAGCGGAAGCCGGCGTCCCGCACCGGCGGGATCACCTTGCGCCACAGGAACGACCAGGTCGGCTCCCCGTGCAGGAACACCACGGGCGCGCCTTCGCCCTCGTCCACGTGCGCGAGGCGAAGCCCGCCGACCTCCCGGTACCGCGGCGGGAAACCGAAGCCGGGCAGCCCCTCGAAGCGCTCCTCCGCCGTCCGGTACGCCTCGGTCACGGTCCGCTCTCCTCCTCCTGGTCTCCCTTGGAGCGGCCCTGGATGAAGGCGATCGCCTCGAGGGTGGACTGGTAGACGAAGCGCTCCCGCTTGGGGGCTGCCAGGAAGCGCGCGACCGCCGCGAGCGGGGCCCGGGTGCCGGCGCCCAGGGCTTGCGACTCCACGATCGCGGCGCGGGTCGTCTTCACCGTGTGGGCGACCATGATCGGCGCGGTGGCGTTGTCCTCCGCCGCCGCCTGGGCCAGGGCGTGCTCCAGCCGCCCGGCAGGCCCCTCGTAGCCCAGCACGGTCGCGACGGCGCCGTCCGGGTCGCGCCGGCGGACCGCGGCGAGCACCTCGCCGGCGTCGCCCGTCGGGGAGGGCCCGACCGCCGGGGTCGCCTTCGCGTCCAGCCGGCCGGTCCACTGCACGAACCAGGCGGCGTGGAACAGGCCGCGCAGCACCTCGGGGCTCGGGTCCACCGACCAGGCCCAGCGCAGCGCATCGGTGTAGGTGAGCGTGTGGGTGACGTCGAGCCAGCCCCACTCGTTGGTGTCGTCGGTGTCCAGGTCGATGTCGAAGCGGCCCAGCCGGACCGAGGCGGCGTGCGACACCTCGTCGATGAGCGCGGGGACCCGGGCGCCGGCCTCCAGGGCGTGCCGGAGCGCGTCGAAGGCGTCCTGCGGCGAGCCGTCGAGCAGCTCGCGCCGCAGCCGGTCGGAGCCCCCGGTGGGTCGGGCCGACGCGGGCCGGGTCCGCTGCCGCGCGAGCAGCGCGGCCAGGTCGAGCTCCGCCGCCCGCCAGGCGCGCAGGAACTGGCGCATGTACGGCAGCCGGTCGTAGCGCGTGGAGAGCACCGTGGCGGGCACCAGCGGGCCGAGCACGCTGGGGGCCTCGCCCCAGCCGATGCGGTCCAGCAGCTCGAACGACTTCTGGCAGTAGATCATGGGGTGACCGTAGCCGAGGAAGTGGTCGGTGACGGCCTCCAGCAGCGCGTGCCGGACGGCGGCCGGCTCCGCCCCGGCCGCCAGCAGGCCGTACAGCAGCGCCTCCGCCTCGTCGGCGCGCTCGTCCTCGACCAGCCCTGGAAAGGCCGCGAGCCCCTCCTCGACCGAGCCGTAGGCGGCCAGCGGGTCCACGGGGTCGGGCCGCGGCCGCGGCGGCCGGCGGACCTCGGTCTGGCTCACCACCGAGAGCCCCTGGACCACCGGCAGGGCCTTGATCGGGCCATCGAACAGCAAGGCGATGTTGAGGCAGTCGGTCAGAGTCGCCAGGGAGTGGTTCCACCCGTACTCCGCCCGTGGCGCACCGTAGTGGACGCCTTCCCGCACCAGCTCGGCCAGGGGCGTGCCGATCCGCTGCAGGCGCATGGCGTCGCGCGCGAGGCGGCCGACGTCCATCTCGCCCATGGCGTCGAGCAGGCTGGCGAAGAGCTGCGGCGCGATCTCCTCCGCGGCCGGGTCGGTGACGTCGACGAACACCTGGCTGCCGCGGATCTCCACGGGATAGCTGCGCACGTTCTCGCCGCCGAACAGGCAGGCGCCGTCGGCGAGGCGGAACTTCCAGTTGTGCCACTCGCAGGTCAGCACGTCCCCTTTGACCTCGCCGCGGACCAGCGCGTACCCCTCGTGGGGGCAGCGGTTGTCGACCGCGAAGACGCCCTTGCGGGTGCGGAACAGCGCGATGCGCTTGTCGTAGTGCCGGAACAGCTTGGTGCCCCCGTCCGGGATGTCGTCGAGTGCGGCGGCGCGCACGAGCTCGTGCACGGTCTCCTCCCCAGCCTGGTCGAGGTCCTGAGCGTCATGGCCACCGTAGTCCCCGCCTCCGCCGCCGTGATCGGTCCGTGGGCGGAAGCGCGCTCGGTCGCCGGGCGGATGCCAGGGTGCCGGCGGACGGCCTATGCTCGGACCAGGCTTCATCCTCGGGACCACACGTGACGTCGGGAGCGCCATGCCGGACCTGGGAGCCTCGCGAGCCGGGCGGGACGGGGCCGCGTTCGAGGCCATGAGCGACGCGGTGCTCGGGATCGTCGGCGAGCTGTCCGTCGACGCCATCCTGCAGAAGCTGGTCCACGCCGCGCGGGAGCTGGGACGGGCGCGGTACGCGGCGCTCGGCGTGCCCGACGGGCGCGGCGGCTTCGCAAAGTTCCTGACCTCTGGCATGAGCGATGCGCGCGCGGCCATGATCGGCGACCTGCCGCGCACCCACGGCCTGCTCGGCGCCACCCTTGACGAGACCGAGTCCTGGCGCGTGCCCGACATCCGCGAGGACCCACGCTTCGAGGGGTGGCCGGACCTGCACCCGGAGATGCGGGCGTTCATGGGCGTGCCGATCCGGTCGCGGGGCCGCGTCACCGGCGCTTTCTACCTCACCCGCACCGTGCCGGGCCGCTGCTTCTCAGGCGACGACCAGCGCGTGATCGAGCTGCTCGCAGCCCACGCGGCGGTGGCGATCGAGAACGCACGCCTGTTCGAGCGCAGCCGCGAGCTGAGTGTCATCGAGGAGCGCAACCGGCTGGCCCGCGAGCTGCACGACTCGGTGACCCAGACCCTGTTCAGCCTGGACCTGACGGCCGCGGCCGCGGTCACGCTGATCGGCCGCGACCCGGCCAAGGCCAGGACGGAGATCCTGCGGCTCCAGGAGCTCGCCCAGAGCGCCATCGCGGAGATGCGGTCGCTGGTGTTCGAGCTGCGCGCGCCGGAGCTCGACTCGGACGGGCTGGTGCCGACGCTGCGCAAGCACGTCGAGGTCCTGCGGCGCGTGCACCGGACCGACGTGCGGCTCGAGGTCGGCGGCGATTGGTCCGGCGATCCCGGGCTCGACCCGGGACTCGAGCGCGAGCTGCTGCGCGTGGCCCAGGAGGCGCTCAGCAACGCGCTGCGCCACGCACGCGCGAGCGCCGTACGGGTGCGGCTGGAGATCGCCCCGGCGGCGGTGCGCCTGCGGGTCGCCGACGACGGGACCGGCTTCGATCCCCGCGACCGCCACGTCCGCTCCACGCACCTCGGGCTCACCTCGATGCGCGAGCGCGCACGCGACCTCGGCGGCGCCGTCGAGATCGTCTCGGCTCCCGGCGCCGGCACGGAGGTCCGCCTGGAGGTCCCGCGGTGACGCCCGGTGGCGCGCGGGAGCGGGCCGCGGCCTGGACGCCGGTCCGGGTCCTGCTGGCTGACGACCACCCGGTGGTGCGGCAGGGCCTGCGGACCTTCCTCGAGCTCCAGGACGACGTCGAGATCGCCGGCGAGGCGGGCAACGGCGCCGAGGCGGTGGCCCTTGCCCGGCGGCTGCGGCCCGACGTGGTCCTGCTCGACCTGGTCATGCCCGGCATGGACGGGGTCCAGGCCATCCGCGACATCCGCTCGGCCAGCCCCGGCACCCGGGTGCTGGTCCTGACCACCTTCTCGGACGACGACAAGGTGCTCGAGTCGGTGAAGGCCGGCGCCGCCGGGTACCTGCTGAAGGACGTGCGCCCGCCCGAGCTGGCCGAGGCGGTGCGGACGGTGCACCGCGGGGACGCCGTGCTGCACCCCCAGGTCGCCGGCAAGCTCATGCGCGAGGTGGCGCGGCCCCGGCGGCGGGGAACCTTCGAGTCGCTGTCCGAGCGTGAGCTGGAGGTGCTCCGGCTGCTGGCCACAGGTGCCTCCAACCGTGGCATCGCCGCGCGGCTGGTGCTTTCGGAAAAGACCGTGAAGACGCACGTCAGCAGCATCCTCGCCAAGCTGGAGGTCAGCGACCGGACCCAGGCCGCGCTCTACGCCGTGCGGGAGGGGCTGGCCCCGTAGGGCCCGGTAGCGGAAGGGAGCCGAATGGGAGCGCTCGATGGCAAGGTCGTGATCGTAACCGGTGCCGGCCAGGGGATCGGCCGGGAAGAGGCGCTCGCCTGCGCCCGCGAGGGCGCCACGGTGGTGGTCGACGATCTCGTCGGCGCGGAGGGGACGGCCGCGGCGGTCCGGGCCGAGGGCGGGGAGGCGGTCGCGCTCGAGGAGGACGTCGCCGACTTCGAGGCCGCCGGCCGCCTGGTAGGCGCCGCCATCGAGCGCTTCGGCACGCTCGACGGGCTGGTGAACAATGCCGGAGTGGTGCGCGACCGGATGGTGTTCAACCTGAGCCCCGAAGCCTTCGACCTGGTCGTGCGGGTGAGCCTCGGCGGGACCTGGGCCACCACCCGGCACGCGAGCGCCTGGTGGCGGGAGCGGGGCCGCCCCGGGGCGGTCGTCAACACCACCTCGACCTCGGGCCTGCTCGGCAATATCGGCCAGTCGAACTATGGCGCGGCCAAGGCGGGGGTCGCGGCCTCCCGTGGTCGCCTGGCTGCTGTCGGACGCGGCGGCCGAGGTCTCCGGCCAGGTCATCGGCATCACCGGCGGGCTGGTCGAGCTGTACGAGGGCTGGCACGTGGTCTCCAGCCTCCAGGCACCGGGGCGCTGGACGGTCGGCGAGCTTGCCGAGGCGGCCCCGCGCCTGTTCGGCGGGCGGCCGCCCCGCGCGCCGTGGCGCCAGTCGAGCCTGCGCGACGTGATCCAGGCGGCGCGCCGGCCGGCCGCCCGCTAGCCCGCCCCTGCCCGTGCGCTCAGGCGGCCGGGCGGGTGCTCAGGCGGCCCGCCGGGCGTCCGCGTCCTGGCCGTCGGACCCGTCGACCGGGGCCAGCGCCAGGTCGAGCACCTGTCCGATCTCGTCGGCGAGGTGGAAGGCCATCTCCGCGCGCACCGACTCGGGCACGTCCTCGAGGTCGCCGCCGTTGCGGGCGGGCAGGACGACCTCTTTGAGGCCGGCGCGGTGCGCGGCGAGCACCTTCTGCTTGACCCCGCCGATCGGCAGGACACGGCCCTGCAGGGTCACCTCGCCGGTCATGCCCACCTCGGCCCGGACCGGACGCCCGGTGAGCAGGCTCACCAGCGCAGTGGTCATGGTGACCCCGGCGCTCGGGCCGTCCTTGGGCACCGCTCCGGCCGGCACGTGCAGGTGCACCCGGCGTCCCTCGACCCGCTCGTCGATGCCGAGCTCGCGGGCGTGGGCGCGGACGTAGGAGAGCGCGATGCTGGCCGACTCCTTCATCACGTCGCCGAGCTGCCCGGTCAGGGTCAGGCCAGGGTCGCCGTCCATGATGCTGGCCTCGACGAACAGCACGTCGCCGCCGACGCCGGTCACCGCCAGCCCCGTGGCCACGCCGGGCACGGCCGTGCGATCGGCCGCCTCGAAGAAGAACCGCTGCCGGCCGAGGTAGTCGCGCACGTCCGCGGCGTCGATCACCAGCGGCGCCTCGAGCTTGCCGGCCGCCAGCCCGGTCGCGATCTTGCGGAGCAGCCGGCCGAGCTCGCGCTCGAGGTTGCGGACGCCCGCCTCGCGCGTGTAGTCGCGCACGACCGTCCGCAGCGCCTCGGTGGTCACGACCGCCTCGCCGCTGCGCAGGCCCGCCTGCTCGGTCCGCCGGCCGAGCAGGTGGTCGCGGGCGATCGCGACCTTCTCCTCCTCGGTGTAGCCGTCCAGCCGGACCACCTCCATGCGGTCCAGCAGCGGCTGCGGGATGGTCTCGACCACGTTGGCGGTGGCGATGAACAGCACGTCGGACAGGTCCAGCTCGATCTCGAGGTAGTGGTCGCGGAACGAGTGGTTCTGCGCCGGGTCGAGCACCTCGAGCAGCGCGGACGAGGGGTCGCCGCGCCAGTCCGAGCCGACCTTGTCGACCTCGTCGAGCAGGAACACCGGGTTCATGGTCCCGGCCTCCTTGATGGCCCGCGCGATGCGCCCGGGCTGGGCGCCCACGTAGGTCCGCCGGTGGCCGCGGATCTCGGCCTCGTCGCGGATGCCGCCGAGCGCCACGCGGACGAACTTGCGGCCCATGGCGCGAGCGACCGACTCGCCGAGCGAGGTCTTGCCGACGCCGGGCGGGCCGACGAGGGCGATGATCGTGCCGGAGCCGCGGCCTGCCTGCGGCTCGATGCCGCGCTCGACGCGCAGCTTGCGCACGGCCAGGTACTCGATGATCCGGTCCTTGACGTCGTCGAGGCCGGTGTGGTCGGCGTCGAGCACGCTGCGCGCCTCGCCGATGTCGAGCCGGTCCTCGGACTTCCTGCCAAGCGGCAGCTCGGTCACGGTGTCCAGCCAGGTCCGGATCCAGCCGTGCTCCGGGTTCTGCTCCGGGGTGCGCTCCAGCCGGTCGATCTCGCGCTCGACGGCGTTGCGGGCCTCCTCGGGCAGCGCCGCCTCCTCGAGCTTCCTGCGGTAGCCGGCCACCAGGCTCTCGGCGTCGTCCAGCTCGCCGAGCTCCTTGCGGATGGCGGCGAGCTGCTGGCGCAGGATGAACTCGCGCTGGCTCTTCTCCATCCCCTCGGAGACGTCCCTGCGGATGCGGTCCTTCAGCTCCTGCTCGCCGAGCGCGTCGCGCGCCCAGGCGAGGACCTTCTCCAGGCGCTGCTCGGGGTCCAGGGTCTCGAGCACTTCGACCTTGCGCTCGAAGTCGAGATCGGGGGAGTAGACGGCGGTGTCGGCGAGCTGGCCGGGGTCGTCCACCCCGCGCAGCGTCTCGGCGATCTGGCGGGCGCCGCGAGCCTCCAGGATGCTCTCGACGACCGCCCGGTACTCGCGGGCGAGCTCGCGGGCGCGCGGGGTCGGCTCGGTCTCGCCGACCGGCTGGACCTCGACCCAGGTGGCGGTGCCGGTGCCGGCCACGCCCGCGGCGATGCCGGCCCGGTGCAGGCCGCGGACCACGATCGCCATCTGGCCGCCGGGCAGCTCGCCGGCGTCTTCGATCTTGGACACGGTGCCGACGCGCGCATAGCGCTCGCCCACCTTGGGGACGAGCACGACCAACTGGCCGGTGTCCCGCGCTGCCGTGGCGGCGGCGCGGGACTCGGCGGTCTCGAGCGTCGCCGTCACGACCATGCCCGGCAGCACGACACCGCTGGTCAGGGGGAGCAGGGGAAGGGTCTCGACAGACAGCTCAGGCATTGGCACTCCAGGTGACACGTCGATGAGGTGAGACACCAGGCACAACGCCCGTCCGCGCGGAGCAAATTCCCTGCCCCGGCGCGGGCCCCTACCAGTTTTCGGTGGCCTGGAGGTGGTCGGTCACCTGGTAGAGGGTCCGCTGCCCGACACCGCCGATCAGGCAGTAGACAACGCCGTGCGTCCGCCACCAGATGCTGCCGACCGATCCCCAGCGGGCGGCCTCGACCGCGCTCTCCCCGGTGGGAGGTCGCGCCCCCGCCACCGCCGGCAGGTCGCCCTTCCAGCGGATCAGCGTCAGGCGCTTGGCGTCGCTGTCGCGGTACTCGGCGACGGCGGCGAGGTGGCCGGCGAGCATGCGAGCTCCCGTGGCCTGGGCCCGGAGGCCGAAGGCGGCGAGGTCCGGGGTCTGCGCCGCGGGCCCGAGCACGTCCGTCAGCCGGCGCTGGGTCGAGCCGTCCCACTGCAGCATGACCGGCTCGGCGCGGTAGGCGGCCCAGGCGGCGGCCAGCGGGCTCGTCCGCTGCGGTGCGGGCACCAGCAGCACGGTCGCGGCCAGCAGCGAGGCGGCCAGGCCGGCGGCTGCGCCGAGCGACAGCCAGTGCCGGCGGCGCCCGCCCTGGCCCGGCGCCCGCGCCTCGACGCGCAGGGCCGCCATGACCTCGCGCCTCACCGCCTTGGGCGCGGGCGTGGCCGTGGAGCGCACCAGGGAGGTGAGCTGGCGGTCGAGCAGCGCGCGGGAGGCGCAGGCGCTGCACCGCGCCACGTGCTCGCGCGCCGCCACCGCCTCGTGGGGCTCCAGCTCGCCGAGGCTGAAGGCGGTCAGCCGCTCCTGGAACTGCTCACAGGTCATCGGCCTGCACCCTTCCCAGCTCAGGGGTGAGCAGCCCCTCCAGGCGGCGCCGGGCGCGGTGGAGGCGCGACAGGATGGTGCCCCGCGGCACGCCCATCACCTCGGCCGCCTCCGCGCACGAGAGCCCGTGGATGTCGACCAGGGTGACCGCGGTGCGGAACTCCTGGGGGAGCCGGGCGATGGCGCGGCGCACGTTCTCGCGGTCGATCTGGCGCACGGCCTGCTCCTCCGGGCCGGGCTCGAAGCTGGCCGGCTCGATGCTCGGCTCATCGGTCGCGTCGAGCCAGACCAGCGGGAGGCGGCGGTCCTTGCGGTACTGCGTGCAGAACAGGTTGTACTGGATGCGCAGCAGCCACGCCTTGCAGTTCGTGCCCGGCTTGAAGGTCGCGAAGGAGCGCAGCGCGCGCAGCATCGTCTCCTGTGTGAGGTCCTGGGCGGCGGCGGGCTGGCCGGTCAGCCGCAGGGCGGCGTCGTAGAGCGTGTCCATGTGCGGTACGGCGGTCGCCTCGAACCCGGCCAGCTCCACTGGCGCGACTCCCTCCTGTCGGCTCGGGCGAACCCGCCACTCCTCAGTCAAATCAGGAACCGCGTGGCCGCCCGGCCGATTCCCCGGGGGCCCGGCCGGTTCCCAGGCCCCGGGGGTCGCCGGCGCTTCCTCTCTAGCCTGCCACCGCCGCGGGGGAGGTGCCGGCCTGCGGGCCCGCCAGGCGCCGCCGGCGCCGCCGGCGCGGGCTGGACCGCCGCCCGCCCGGGGCTGCGTCGCCGCCTGCCTCGGCCCTGGCCGGCTCCGGCCGGCTCTCCGCCCGCCTGGCGGCGGCCTCCTCCACGGTCGGCAGGTCGAACAGGTCGACCAGGAGCTGGCTGGTGGAGTAGACCTCGTGGACGGGCTCGTCGGTGAGGCCCAGGTGCTCGCGGATCAGCTCGGCGGTGGCCGCCTCGTTCCAGGCCACGAAGGTGACGGCCACGCCGGCGGCGCCGGCCCGGCCGGTGCGGCCGATGCGGTGCACGTAGGCGCGCTCGTCCTCGGGGGTGTCGTAGTTGATCACGTGGGAGAGCCCGGCGATGTCGAGGCCGCGGGCGGCCACGTCGGTGCACACCAGCACGTCCAGCTTGCCCTTGCGGAACGAGCGCATCACCCGCTCGCGCACCACCTGGGGCAGGTCGCCGTGCAGCGCGCCGGCACGGTAGCCGCGCTCCAGCAGGCCCTGGATGGTCCGCTCGACCCCGCGCTTGGTGCGCCGGAAGACCGCGACGCGGTCACGGTCCTGGGCGTCCAGCAGGCGGCACAGCACCTCGAAGCGGTTCAGCGGGTGGACCTTCAAGAAGTGCTGCCGGGTGGCGGGCACGGTGGCCGGCCTGCCGTCGGGCTCGGTGTGCACGAAGGTCGGCTGCCTGGAGTAGCGGCGGGCCAGCGCCACCACCGCCTTGGGGACGGTGGCCGAGAACAGCATCGTCTGCCGGTGCTCGGGCGTGGCCCTGATGATCGCCTCGACGTCGGGAAGGAAGCCGAGGTCCAGCATCTCGTCGGCCTCGTCCAGCACCAGCATGCGCAGGGCGTCGAGCTGAAGGTTGCCCTGGCGCAGGTGGTCGAGGAGCCGTCCGGGGGTGCCCACCACCACGGGGGCGCCCTCGTTCAGGTCGACGATCTGCGGGCCGATCGGTCGGCCGCCGACGATCGCGACCACCCGGACGCCGGTGTCGCGGCCGGCCTTCTCGACGTCTTTGGCCACCTGGAGGCACAGCTCACGGGTGGGGACGACGACGAGGGCCTGGACCACGGGCTCGCCCGGATCGACCTTCTGCACGATCGGGATCCCGAAGGCGAGCGTCTTGCCGGTGCCGGTGCGGGCCTGGCCGATGAGGTCGACCCCGGCCAGGCCGAGCGGCAGGCAGAGCGTCTGGATGGGGAACGGGTGCTCGACGCCGATGCGCGCGAGCGAGGTGAGGGTGGTTGGAGCGACGCCGAGGTCGGCGAAACTTCGTTCGGTGGTATGGCTGCTCGTTGTTGAGCTCAGACTGCGGCCTCCAAGGGGATCCGTGGACATGCATGAGGGGGCTCTCGCACGGAGCCTGCCCTCCTGCCGACCAGTGTATCGGTGTCCGGCGGTTTCTGTGCCCAGAATGACCGGATCGAGCGAGAACTGTACTGTCAGTAACGGGGGATGCTCGGATCGACGACCAGGCTCCACTCGTCGATGCCGCCGGCGAGGCTCCGTGCCCGCGACCAGCCGTTGGCCTTGAGCCACATGGCCACCTGCGCGCTCCGCACGCCGGAGTGGCAGTAGACGACGACGTCGGCGTCGGTGGGGAGCTCCGCTGGGGCGCGGTCGAGGAACTCGTCGAGGTCCAGGTGGAGGGAGGGGTCGATGGTGGCGATCGCCCGCTCGGTCCCGGTGCGCACGTCGACCAGCAGCGGCGGGCGTGGCCCCCCGAGCTCGGCGCCCAGCTCCGCGGGGGTCACCTCCACGAGGAGCGGGTGGCGGCCGCCGAGCATCAGTCCGCGCCCTCCGCCCAGCAGTCAGCGCAGTAGAACTTGACCATCTCGGGCGCGTGCTCGAGCAGCGCCCGGGGCTCGTGGTCAGTGTCGGCGGCGGCCTCGGTCAGCTCCACGAACGCCCCGCACGAAGCGCATTCGACCAGCCTGGCTACCACTGGAGTTCCCCCTTGAGCGATCTGCTGCGACCTGGACCCGGGCGTCAATGCTACTCGCCCGCTGCGGTAGTCTTGGCGCGGTTTCCACAAGCCGCGCCCGCTCCCTGCACCCGCTCCGGGACCGGGCCGGAGCCGTCGAGGAGGTCGCCCGTGGCCAGTCCGGCCGAGGTCTTCCAGGCGCTGCGCGAGGCCTATGCCAAGGCCGACGCGGACGCCGCCGCCGCGCTGTACGCACCCGACGCGGTGTACTACGAGCCGGGCAGCACGGCCCACCGCGGCCGCGACGAGATCCGCAACTACCTTGCCGCCTACTTTGCCAGGCGCGGTA